>JAABVA010000348.1_pt1 | contig 60320 bp, 68 predicted proteins | sample 5560331 | NCBI WGS metagenome assembly JAABVA01 (sample SAMN12812661, study PRJNA571458) | rock metagenome | isolation source: Antarctica rocks | place: Antarctica: Victoria Land, Mt New Zealand sud | collected 2016-01-07
CCCAACCCCCCGCCCACCCCTTCACCGGCTTCCTAATCTCGTATCCGGACCCCACGCGCCCGACCCCGGCCCCCCTCGGCCTCGTCTCCAGCATCTCCCTCGACCCGCCCGTGCTGAACTGGATCTACGTCGACGCCGTGACGCGGGAGGTGAAGTACGGGAACAGGACACAGAGCAGGGAGCATGTTGTGGGCAGTTGGGGGCGGGGGAGGGGGTGGTTGGAGCTTGCGGGGGCGGAGGCGAGGGAGAGGTTGGGGGAGGGTGGGGGGGCGGTTGTGGGGGAGGAGGGGGGGGTGAGGTGGGGGGGGGAGGGGGTGAGGGTGCGGTTGGAGAGGGTGTTTTTGGAGGGGGTGGTGGAGGGGAAGGAGGAGGGGGAGGGGGGGAGGGGGCGGACGAAGTTTGAGGGGGGGACGACGATGTTGGAGACGGGTGGTAAGAGGGAATGATGTTTTGGGGGATGTTTTTGGGGGATTTGCCTGTGGATGTATAAACCTTTTAGGAAAGTGCTTGGTCTATCTTATGTGTTTTCACTGCGAGGCCCACGCCCATACAGCCCACCAGCACGCAACTGCCTGCCTTTCCATCCCATGCGCCCAGTCATCAAACCCGCTTTCCTCCCCCTGCGCGATTTTTTGGAGTCCTAAACCCTCCATCCTACATTTCAGATCCTCAATCTCTGGTGCATATGCTTCTCGCAATGGCAGTTCGATAACGACTCTCGCCTCCTTCTGTTGTTTCAAATACTTCCCAATAGCCTGCACCAGCCAGGGTGGATGCTGGGGTGAGTATAGCGGGTCTGCGGCCAGTATGACGTTGTACTTCTCCTCGTCGTCTACGTCCAGGGGTAGATCGGACCAGTCCAGCACGCCAGCACTCGCACTCCCACCGCTATGCTCGAACAATGTTTCGTTTGAGCAAACGTTGGCGAGAAGATTAGGTAAAATATCCGGCAGATCTGTAAGATGAACATGCGCGTGGAACAAAGCCGCAGCGGCAATACCGACGAGGCCGGTGCCGGCGCCGAGTTCGAGGATACGAGGTTTCCGAATGTTAATGTCGTTGGCAGAAATACCTGAGAGCGTACATAGGACGGGTAGAGAGGGGAGAAGGTGCAAGAGACGTTTGGCGAGGAGGTAGGACGCTACCCAGGTTTTGTGGCCAAGATTGTCAGCGGTGAGCGAAGGCTCGTGCAGGGTAATTAAGATTGGTGAGTCGGTGGGTTTTGATTGTGGTGATGCAGGTCCTGGGATACTGAAGGTCCGAGATGCAGAAGGAATAGCTGTGTCTCGGCGTAAGTAATTAGCGATTGCTGGATATTCTCGACTGAACAGTAGTAGAGGAAGACGTTGTCTCACCTGTCCGTCCAGATCTCTCGCTCAACCTCGCGCCAGCAGCTTCCCAGATCTGCTCCTTGATGTTCTCATCTTCTATCCATGCCAGTGGACTAGCTATGATGCCAATTAAGTATTTAGGTACACCTTTTTCACCAATTTCCCCACCCTCATGTTCTTGCCAATTTTCTGTAACATCCCACGATGAAGCCTTGATAGCTAGGCGTGCAAGAGTGGATAGTAGCTCTGTAGCTGGTGGGCGAGTGTATAATTGAGGTAGGTCGAGGACTGGACCGTGCAGACTTGATTCAGTGTCAGTGTAATATAATTTCGGGCTTAGCTGCAGAAAGGTATACAATCTTACCATGCACAGGTTCCACCTTGAAAGAATGAGAGTTCATCTCGTTCATCCTCGGTAACGCGTTGTTTCTAGATAATTCATATCTGATACCTGCGAGCGCCGATAGTCGGAAGTTTGGCGCGTATCTTCGGCCCGGAAGCTGCTAGCCTTCACTATTCCGACGAAACCATACCACTTATCCACCACTACCCATCATGATTGCAAGACAATCCTTTCGATCGGTACTACCGTTAAAGCATGTAAGCTATGCTTCTATGAAAGCCCAGATCATACGGACTGAAGAAACCTCCCCTTGAGCGCCCCGAATATCCGCTATAGCTATGGTTTCACCTGCTAACAACTCGTCTCTATAGAGTGTCCGTCGCTATGCGACCGAGGGACCTTCCTCTGGTGGGAGTGCCAGATACGGCATTGTAGCTGCTGTCGCCGCAGTAGCTGCGGCTGGTGGCTACTACTACAGCAGTCAAATGGGCGGCGGCACGTCCTTACCTACAGCAGCACCCCAAGACTCAAAGGTCGATTCGGACACACAAAACAAAGGCAAACCCTCAAATTCGGCTTTCCTTGGAGGAGACCAAGGGTGGATTGATTTAAAGCTTGAGAGTGTGGAGGAGCTCAGCCACAACACGAAGAAATTTAGATTTGCCCTACCGAACGAGGATGATATCTCTGGGTTGCATATCGCATCTGCTGTACTTACGAAATACAAGGGACCTGAGATGGAAAAGGTGGGCACATTCCCATCCGTTGTTTCCATTTTGGCTGACACCGCTCAAGCCAGTAATTCGTCCATATACCCCAACGAGCGACGAAGGTTGGTTCTGCTAAACCTTTCTTCCTCATCACGTTGCCATACTTACGCCATGCTAGACGCTCAAGGCCACATTGATTTTATCGTCAAAAAATATGCTGATGGCCCAATGTCATCGCACTTCCATGACATGAATGTGGAGCAGCGTATGGATTTCAAGGGACCGATTCCCAAGTACCCGTGGCAGCCGAATAAGCACGATCACATTTGTCTTATTGCCGGTGGTACTGGGATCACTCCGTAAGTATAGGCTATTCCAATGCAGGCAATGGTGTCTAACATGAATCCAGCATGTATCAGCTGTGCCGTGCAATCTTCAAGAATCCAGCAGACAAGACGAAGGTCACATTAGTCTTTGGAAACGTCACGGAAGAAGACATATTACTAAAACGCGAGTTCGAGGATCTTGAGAACCAATATCCCCAACGGTTTAAGGCCTTCTACCTGTTGGATAAGCCCAGTGAGAGCTGGACCCAAGGCAAAGGCTTCATCAACCAGGAATTACTGAAGACTGTACTCCCAGAACCCAAAGCCGAGAACATCAAGATATTCGTATGCGGACCGCCAGGACTTTACAAAGCAATCAGTGGAGCGAAGAAGAGCCCGCAAGATCAAGGAGAGCTTTCGGGAATTCTGAAAGCTTTGGGATACAGTCAAGAGCAAGTGTATAAATTCTAGATTTCAACACTGACGGAACTTTGGGCGATGTACGTATAGAAAAATAGAGCATCTATCTAACTTTGAAGCATTGTTACGCTTTGTAAGTTCACTTCAATCTCCTCATGAGAAAATTACCTCAGCTCCCTAAACTAGCTGGTTGAGAACATCACATAAACTGTCAACGTTGCTCTTACTGCTTCGTGGCCATTCTCAAGATCTTTCCACCGGTATTGGTAGGTAGTTCATTGTCCTTCCCTACATCATCCGCGTCCTTCGTTTAATTGCCGAGAGATAAGGCGAGTCATGGGCACTAAGATTGATAAGCTTTTCGCTGCCGGGTAGAGCCTTGAACGGCAGAGACGGATCTCATCATTGGATCTCATGGACCCACGGTCTTGATGAGCTTGCGACATCACATCATTATTTGATTTGGTGCTTCCTCTAAAAGCATCTCACTATTATCCAACTAGAAAAATGAGTTTGTTGGGTAGTGTGATCAACCATGGCCGTCTTTTCTCAAGACTATCACGCCTTCGTTTCCCTATGTATACTTCTCATCATTTCATCTTTGCAGAGCAAAACGCCCTGGGAACCGCCACTCCACTGCAATGCAATCTTTCTTACAGTACCGTCGCTTCATGAAACATGCCACAAGGCAATATGAAAGGGATAGGGAAAAGGCGGAAGCATTGAGACGCGGCAACGACGCACTGGGCCTGACATCTTCAGCCGTCTCGACCACCGCCAAACCCTCACCAGCGACTTCAGACGAGACCATTGATACTCGAGATCCGGAGAGAGCAGAACATTCCACTGGCGATGAAGTGCACAATGAACCGAAGGGCTTACCGCCCATTGCGGAAGAGGATACGGAAGAAGAAGAGCATCCAGAACCACGTCCTCCGCTAATGAGCAGGGCATCGACTGCTGCAACGCAACGAACTATGGGAACAGCTCTCGGAACGGCATTGACGGGTATCAATGTGAGGAAGCGGACAACTAAGGAAGGTGGGGATAAGGGAACTGTTTTTGTGGTGGGATATGAGGGGGAACAAGACAATATGAATCCGCACAACTGGTCGTTCATAATTAGACTCCGCGCAACGTATGTCGATCCACCGATCACAGAACGGCCTCTGACTCCTTTAGGATTACCATTGCAACCATCGGTTGGGTCGTCGGGTTCGCCTCCAGCATCGACTCCGCCGCACTCCCCCAAGCAGCCAAATACTTTGGAGTCAGCGAAGTGGCGGAATCCCTCGCGACTGGTCTCTTCCTAATTGGTTTCGGAGCAGGCGCTCTGTTTGCCGGCCCTATCTCCGAAACCGTCGGCCGGAATCCCGTTTACATCACCACCCTATCCTTCTACATGATCTTCATCATGGCTTCCGCCCTCGCCCCTAGCATCGGCGCCCAGCTCGTCTTTCGCTTCATGGCAGGTTTCTTTGGATCTTCACCGCTGACCTGTGCCGGAGGCTCCATTTCTGACCTTTGGAGCCCCATGGAGCGCACGTACATGTTTCCTGTCTTTGCCAATGCTGCTTTCATGGGTCCGATCCTTGGCCCGGTCGTCGGAGGTTTCATCGGCGAATCCTCGCTTGTATCGTGGCGATGGACGGAATGGGTTACGTTGATCATATCCGGCCTTGTCCTCGCACTCGTAGTGTTCTTCCAACCCGAGACTTACGCCCCCATTCTCTTAAAATGGAAAGCAGCACACCTGCGCGAACTCACCGGAGACGACAGATACCGAGCCGAAGTTGAAATCCGCGTGGAATCCTTCCTCCACCGCCTCCGCATCGCGCTCTACCGCCCCTTCCTCCTCACCTTCAGCGAACCCATCATCATGCTCATCGCCCTCTACCTCACCGTCATCTACATCATCCTATTCACCTTTCTAGACGGCTACACCTTCATCTTCACCATCACCTACAGCCTTTCCCAAGGCCTCACCGGCCTCGCCTTCCTCGGCATTGCCCTCGGCCTCTGCTTCGCCACCCTCCTCGTCCCCCTCATCTACACCTGGGCCAAGCGCGACCTCGCCCGCATCAAAGCCGCAGGCGGCCACGCCCTGCCCCCTGAATTCCGCCTCTGGTTCGCCATGTTTGGCGCCCCTGCCATTCCGATCTCGCTCTTCTGGATGGGCTGGACCACCGCCCCAGATATCTCGCCATGGTCCCCGCTCGTCGCGTCGGTGCTCTTCGGCTACGGCATCCTGTGCGTCTTCATCAGCAGCTACCAGTACATTATCGATAGCTACGAGTTCTTTGCCGCCAGCGCGTTGGCGAGTGTGACGCTGATCCGGTATGTGGCTGCGGGCGCGATGGTGGAGGTGGGGATACCGTTCTATGAGCGGTTGGGCGTGCATTGGACGTTGACGATCCTAGGCGCGATTAGTGCGGTGTGTGTTCCCGTGCCGTATCTGTTTTTTGTGTATGGGACGAGGCTGAGAGCGAGGAGTCGATTTGCTGTTGCTTGAGCGTGGGGGGTCTTCTGGGTCTTTGTCTTTTCGTGCGATTGTGGATAGCGTTTTGGGCCGGGAAGCATCTGGGAGGCGTTGTGTAGCTTCCATGCCTACGCTAGGGTATCTTATTTAAACATATATCATATATACATACACCCCGAACTTAGGATTATGAAAAAAATATCTCCACCTACGCGAAAGCACCCACTTACGACCAGGGCAACAGGCCCTATATTATCATAGCTTATGCTCTCAGTACAACATGAACCTGCGACTTGATCTTCCAGTCGCGGAGAATGGTAACAAGCCTGCTCTCTGCCGTTCAGTAAAGCACATTGCGCTTGTGAGCGTTGCCAGTGGAACAGGATTTGGAGAGTTGATCCTATCTATGTACAATATCATCGAGGTTGCTAACGTGACGTTTGAATTATATCAGATGTAATGTAGGGCTTTAATAGTGTACGTGTTTTTTGAATCTGATTTATTAAGGTTACCACTTACGCCCCCCCAAATAGGTTTAGTAGGTAGTTACTCAACTAGAGTAGGGTTTGGCAGCTTTGAAACAGACGAACATCATAAAGAGCTGCTCACCAAAAATCAAGTATCTTTGAGATCGATATGTTTTTCGAAGCTGATTTACATTTGCAACTACGTAGCAAATTTGAAACACCTCGTGGAAGCCTTCATCGTTTGAAGCTTCCTGCTGATGTTCGGATAGAGGCTCAGTCGAAGCTTCACTTCGTTCACCCCCTCGATCTTCTCGACCCAGCCCTCTACCTCTATCTTCGCCCCGCGCCCTATCTCCCCTACTCCTACCCCTCGCTTGTGTTTGCTCTAGCTCTTGCTCAGCCCATTGTTGCAGATACGCTTCAACGCGTTGGAATTGGCTTGATTCGCGTTGAGTAGAGTTCTCTAGCTGTTGTTCACGACGTGTACGAGCTGCAGCTGCAGTTGAACCAGCTGATCTACCTCGAGTCCTTGCAGTAGGTGAATTTTGCACTGATAGTAGTGGATCGATGGGTTTCGGAGCTAACTTCGGTTCGTTGTTTGCACTCATTAATCTAGCTGGTTTGGCGAAACGCCAGTGAGAATGCACGTCCTCCAGCTTCAAAATGTAGGGTGTCTCGCTATAAATTTGAGCTTAAATTGACATGTAGTCTCTTTTGCTCGACAGGACTCGTAGATTTACCACTTCTATCACACTTCAATCAAATTTTATCCTTGATTCTTCGCTTGTTTTTGCTCGAGCGTTTGATATTGAGCGCGTAATCGTGAGCTTCAGCCCATGTATTAGCGGCGGCGATGAGCTCTTCGTGGCTCACATAGAGCTCACTCACCGGAGGCGGAGGGGGATCCATGGCGGCGATGAGGTAGGGTGGATGGTGGGTAGGTAAAATAGTTGATTGATGAAGAACGTGTGCGTTAATATTATTGAGCCGCTAACCCTAGTTGAGTAATCGCTAAACCTATCTGAGAGAAGAGCGTATATGTAGTAAACAGAGGGCGTAGATGTAGTAAGTGGGGGGCGTCAATGTAGTAAAAAGGGGTGTACGGAATACGTCAAAATAACGCAGATCAGGCAAAAATACGAGGTTATGTGCTCAGACGTGTTACCCGCAGTCATTCAGAGGGTCCCTAACCCAAAGGGGCATAGGGGAAGAAGTTAACCCGAAGGGGCTTAGCTACGGGAACTCGTCTGAGGTCCTGAGGCAACTCAGGCAACACCAAGTCCGTCCAATGCAGCATTTGGGTGTCACGGGTGTGCTGTTCCAGGCTCCAGCACGCATTCTGTGCTTGCCAAATACAATGCATATTTAGAGCATTCCCTGTATTAACTCTACCAGAAACCGTCTCTTTCATGCTTTGCCATTCAGTGTCACCTTCTTCGTCTTGACACAGCCAACTTCCATCCCTAACTTCAGGCTGTGCTAGGCCTCGCACCTTCTTGCCTGGTTTTGAGTGTATTTGCAACAACATCATTTCGCACAGTTGCGACGAGTTACCATGAGTAACGAGAAGCTTCGTGAGCTTGACAGACTAGCCAAGCAATTTGACATCGCCTTTGATGGGCCCGGATCAACTAAAAGATGGCCGGATGTCCACGCTCGACATTTTAAGGCAATACAGGCGCTGGGTTCGCAAACCTACGAATCCTACCGTGATGCGAGTAGGGTAACCTTTAACGATCAGCCATGGAGAAGCAGGACAAAGCAGCGAGCAGAGCAAGTTGCTGCAGAGGCACGTCACCTATATAACGACAAGAGTAATGAGATGGAATGGCGTCTCAGTCTTGAGCCTGATATTCTTGCTCGTTTCAAGCACCGAATCACTTGGTGAGAGTTGGCGCTGACAAAATTTGCCCAGGAGTCGCGCTAACAAGCGGCATTAGTACAAAATGCCACCATCGTGTGTGGAGATCTGACGTTGAGGTTGTAGTTGACCCAGAGCGAGCGCAAAAAATAGAGAAACGTCGTCAGAAAAGGGGTCAGGCTCTTTGCAAGTGCTCTGAATACGACCGCATGCAGCAAGAGTAAATCGATGATCTCTATCTAACAACTACTTACTAAGTAATCTTTAGTGAAGAAGAAGATCTTGATCGAATTTTCTCCGACAGGGCGGAGAGAATCATCATACCAGAAAAGAGCGTACATTCGGTCGTCGCAGATCAAAAGCCTGACCGCCTCTACGGTCTCCGGCAAACCAGTCGATTTGCAGATGTTTTGAGTGATCTTTACAAAGCAGATGAGGAGATACCATTGTCGAAGTCCATAAAAGAAATGATGTCCTCAATCAGTCCTTTTGGGGACAAGTGCGAGCCTCTTCTGTTTCCATTTCTGATATTAGAAGCCAAAGCCAATGAAAGCTCTAGCTTTCAGCTTATCCAGACTCAGACCGCCTTCCCTATACGCGCCCTACTTCAACTTCAGCATGAACTTCGCAGTCACTCCACGAGACTTCTGCCCTTTCCGCTTGTATGGTTTTTGGCGAATAGAGGATCGGAGTGGCGCATTTATGCGTGCTTCATTGAGACCAGTGACATAATGAAGGCATTGAATGGGCAAAGTAACAAGCAGTACGTGAGTGATCGTCAGTCAGCTTTTACAACTGTTCCTGCGCGTACTGACAAAGGAAGCGAATTGTCAAGCTCTGGGCTGGGGATATATGCGATATCGATAACGCTCTTCAATTACTCCTGATAATTGATTACATATTCGACTGGGCTCGCGATGAATACCGCGGTGACATCTTTCGTCGACTTTGTCAAATCGCAAGGCCCGAAATACCGGATAATGTGACCGTGAGTGGTGAAAGTAAACTCTACAGCTGGTATCCAGTGAGTACGATGCCCGAAACTCCTGAGGGTGGTACTATGACGGAAGACTCAGATCAAATTGAAACTCCGAACATAAGCCTCTACCACGAATTTGATAGTGAGGCCGGATGCCTACGAAGTGCCACTTGCATTGAGTCTCGGGTAAAGGGGCTTTTCATTAGCCGTGACAATGTTGATACATTATTGCAATCCGTCAGGGATAAGGAAAGGTTCGCGAGAGGGGTCCTGAGCGTTCTTCCAAGCAACAAGACTTTCAACATGAAGCTGACCGCTCATGACTTGTCGAATATTCATGAAATATGGACTGGTGATGCGGGCAACAGCACAATCGCCGGACAATTCGAAACTTTCCATACAAAACTGGCTTTCCGGTCATTCTTCACGGAGACTTGGGATTTGGTAAGGGAACTATCGTATCTGGCCGTGTCTGACGACGCCATCGAGGTCCTGATCGCTAGATCGCGCAGAAGTAGGAGAGTCACTCTGGAGAGTGTTTCTCCTGCTACCAACAGTCTTGCAACAGAGCTTCATCGCTTGCGAACGGGATGTGCAGAATTCAATGTGCATGCCGCCATGGTCCGTTTGTCACTCGCATTCGTGATGGAACCAGGAGTAGTCACCCGAAGCAGAGGAAGGAAGAAAATGTTCTTGAGTTCTTATCTCGCTATAGTCAATACGAGTGAAGAAGCCGAGAAGTGTGGAAGAATAAATGAGAGTTATGCCGTGATTCACGAGATTTACAGCAGTCATACAGTTGGTGGTAGAAGGCTACTCCAAGAGCCATATATCAGGAATTCTTCTCGCGAGGAACAGCAAAGCAACTATGATGCCAATGCCAATTCACACCCCATCGCTTTGCCAAACACCCAAAATGTTTGTAAAAACAGTCAAGGGAATCACGAGTTCGTACTGATGACTGGAAAACTGGACGGTCTCGCCGTGGGAAAGTCACAACCAGAATTATGTCTTTATCAGATTAAGGGCGAGGTGAATGTCACAATACCGCAGCTGATATCTCTCGTCTATAGACTGGTTGAAAGGAGAGCGACGATGCATACAACGTACAGATGTGTACCTGATAGAATGCCGAGATCAAAAGAATGGAATGCTCACAGTTGCAACGTTCAGATTCAAGCGATGTTCCTTGTCGAAAACATACGTTTTTTACAGTGCGAACCGATTTATACATGGATAAGAGAGCTGTTTGATCTGCTTCCGAAGGCTCTCAAAGACAACACTATATCTGTTTATGACTGTTACGTCAACGCAATGAAAGACCTCATAGAGCCCAAAGATCGCGAAAAGAAGGGATGGGGATTTCACACAAGGCAGCCTATTATTCCAACTCGAGACGCTGTTCTCGCTTCGTTGACATTGGCTTCTCAAGAAGGCTTTCAGGTGCCAATTGACAGTACTGTTATTGAGTCCTGGATCATTAGTGGGTGCTTTAGATTTATATATTCTGGAGACGGCCGATCTAAGCGGCTTTCTGGACGCCTTGACATTGATCGTTCGGGATTGTCGAGTTGGTTTGAAAAGGTATGGCATCTGAAAACCGATGTACTAAAATCAGCAGCTACGAGAGGAGAACAGCCAGTCCAGTTCGTGTATCCGAACACCGAGCTCGTTAACAAAATTGTCGCAGAGCGAGCGGCATCTTCCAGCAATCAAGATCTGGTGGTATTCACTGAGAGACCCAAAGACCATCCGGCTCCAAAACGGAAGCGATCCACGGAACGAGCCAAAACACGCAAGCGATGACACCTTCACCGCACTTTGTACAAAGTCCTTCCAGGCCTCCCATTTAACACTTTCACATGTCTCCCCAGCACCTCCATCACCCTCGGCGCCCTCCCTGGTTTATATTTATAGACTTCCAAAACTTTAACCTCCCTCCCCGGCTCTGCTCGATTCGGATGGAACCCCTGTCCACAAACCTCCTCTCACTGTTCTAAAGGCGGTATCTCGGGTACATCATGAAGAGAAGCGCGTCGATGATACTTCTTGCGCTGATAGAGCAAAGCCGCGCTACCGCTATATCCTAATCAACAAAACGGCGAGAAGACGCAACCAAGCCAGCTCCAGAGTCTGAACGTCAGTGGCAGTAACCTCGAGTAATAGACGCGACGGATGATGGGGAGATGCTGTAAGATGTATGGTGGCTATGAGCTTCAGAGAATGTACTAGATGGCTTGCGTAGTGTTTCTGTGGAGGAAGATGAGACTACTGAGGGTGCCTTCTCTATATGATAAATAACGTTCGAATGCTTCTGGGTAGAAATTCGGCTATCGATAATACACTTTCCTTTAGGAACTGCTACTAAACAATTGAATGCTCACTATGAGACGGACGACGACGGCCTGCAGAACGATATAGCTATAATATGCGCGGCGCCTTGAAGGTTCGGAATGCTTTCTGTGGGATGCGACACTGATTAAATCCGAGGCCGCAATGCTCGGCGTTTCATGATGATCTAGGGCTGCGGAATGTATTTGTTCGTATCGTGTGTGAGCGTCGACTTGTGAGACTGATGATGCTCATTGTGCATATCTGCATACGCTGGCATGTGAGGCACGATGACTTACTCTTTCAGCCATGAATGAGGGTGCGTGCCTTGTGCTTTGCGTATACCTTCTTACTATGCGCGGAATGATGGCTTTGCTGCTTCTGAAACAGTCAAAAGTGCGTTGTGCTCTACATGTATCTTCCCAGGAGACGAATAATGGCCTGCTGCTTCAAGAGACGATGGAAAGTGTCCTGCGGGCTTCATGCTTCGTGGGCGGAGAAGGTGGTTTTATATGACCACCTTCTATCTCTCCAAAAAGCGCGCCTCCTTGAGCTAATACGTCTTTGAGTTTACGCGTGAAAATCTAGCGCTTAAAATTTTGAGACCTTCTTCCTTGATACAGAGTTCTTCGCGATTTTGTCAATATCTAACCCATTTCGACATGAGCATTTGACGCTTTCAATTTGCTCTTCTTCGAATTACGCTTGAACTTCTTGAGTTATAAGACGTTTTCATCTTATAGTCTTGTTCAGAATGCAGTTCGTGTTCATGATCAGATTTTTCATCATGTTCATACGTAGTGTGATCGTTGAGTTCGATGTAACTCAGCTTCGGGTTGCAGTTCATTTCGGGACAATTTCAATTCGATGTCAAGCATATGCTAATCTTATGTCAGGCCGAGCTCAATCCTTCCCCCCGCTTCAGATCATCCTCATTCTCTTCGTTCGCTCGTAGATATGTACTTCATATGCTCTGCATATGCCTTGCTAATATTTCTCTTAGGCCCCCCCCCAAGCAAACGCCCAAAGAAAGCCGCTGCTGAAGGCAAAGGCAAGGGCACAGGTAAGCATGGTATTAGCGTCGCATATGTCACGCTAATGCATCACACAGACACACGTGTCGCTCTCGTTGTATCGTCGCAAAGTGAACTGAGTCTCAATGCTTTGCTCATGCAAAGCATATGTATGCGCTCTTCTTCGGCCGATTCTTCTGTGATTTGAGATTTTGTGTGATTTGAAATTTTGTAGCTTCTGCTTCTGCTACGCATATGCGTAGTGTAGAAAATATCAAATCTTGATCCGGGGTTGAAATGTTTTTGAACTCATGCTTAGCATACTTTCTATGCACATACTGTAGACTATAGTTCTAGTTGAGCTGGGACCGGCGAAAAAGAAATAAAATTCCGGCCTCGGCTCGGCTATTTCAACCTCCAATCAATCAATCAACCGCGCGTGCCGCGTTCCGGGGTCAGCTTTACTCGTGTTTCAACGCCTCTATGTGTTGAAAGAATGAAAGCCCAAGGTATGTGTGTACCCTACCAGTTGCTTCGTCGTTGATTCTTAACTGCAACCAGGTGAGGCGTGACACAAGCTGCTTTATTGATCGGGTTTGGCCTGACACTCCGCCAAACGCGCTCGGCTTTTAATCAACCCATCACTCAGCTAATTCATCTCTTCACTTAACATCTGGTCGAGCGACAGTACGAGACCTACCTCTAATGCAGCTGAACGGTCTTCCATCACAAAATGCCTCCAAAGAGAAAGAGAGATAAGGTTCCAAAAACCCGTCACCATCCATCACAATCGTCCGTCGATGTGCCACTTCAAACCAAAGAGGACATCAAAAGAGCACAAAACAAGAGATGCTGGCTGTGTGATTGCAAAGCGCTCAAAAAGTCGCGACCCTTGGAAATCTGTCACATCTACCCACAGGCAACATCAAGGCGTTTTCATGTAAGGTTACCGTTCTACCCCCTCCGACATGGCGGCTTACAAAACCGTAGTTCGTAGAATCTCATAAACTTGGCCGCATACAACTTCATAACATCCATGATAGAGGCAATCTAGTCGCCCTCTGCTCGATTTGTCATTTCGCCTTTGATTGCGATGAATGGACGTTCATCCCCGAAGATACTACGAATTGGACGCAAAGAATTGAAGCGACACCTCAGATAATCCAGGAGTACAATTCTCAACGAAGCATTGTTTTCCGGCGATTGTTGCTTCAGCCCGACCCCGATTCCAAAGCTTTCCAAGACCATCACTACAAGTCAGCCTTCACCGACAGTCCCACAAAGATATGGCCGGGTGAGCCAGGGGTAGTCATCGTGCGCCCTCCATTTTGGTCTCCTCCAAGACCTACCGCAGAGCTCCGACAGACTTTGGACAACTTTGGAGCGCTACAAAAGCTTTGGCTTGCTTACGAAAGTCCATGTTCCGAGGAAAATTGTCCCATTTGTCAAAGTAACAATGATGGGAAGCAAGGAAAGGAAGACGATTTGGACGATAAAGATGATGAAGATGATGAAGATGATGAGGATGATGACGGGAATGAAGAGGACGGTGAAGAGGACGGCGAAGAGGACAGTGAAGAGGACAGTGAAGAGGACGGTGAAGAGGACGAAGAAGGTGATGAGGATATCAGCAGTAGTAGGAAGAGTAGAAAAAGGATATCCAAGAGGCAGCCGGATAGCACTGGTCAACAATCTCCTCTTCAGGACTTCGACACCAAGAAGTCAACTCAAGCCAGCAAGCACCGCAAAAAGTTGAAGAATACGGAGAGAGACTGGATGACTTCAGCTCCTTACGATGAGTCAATTCCATACAGCCACCGTTATGGTTACACTTGGGCAGGCACGACGTCAAACGAGTTGATGAAGTTGTGGCAATTGTACCGGAAACCAGCGGATGATTAGTCTGCCTTGTATATTCATACCAAAAAGCTTTAATGTGCAAGGACATGCAGTTGTATACTTACAAATTTTCACTTCGCTGTTAGTACTAGACGCTGAATACAATTTGGCCGTTAGAGCATGGTGGACCTGCTCCACCTCCCGCAGCTTTCATGCTTCCACTAATTTGGAATTTCGACAGGGCCCACTGGCAAATCTTGGTGATACTGACTTGAACTCTCATCTAATCAGTTCCCTCGAGGCATATTAATTTACCGAAGAATAACTAAAAGGACTTTTCGACAATGGAGACTCCCTGAGCAGGGTTAGGCGTAAGTTACAGTAAAGCGTCAACTTTATCAGAATCTTTCCGGGGTTGTTGGGTGGCTCGCATGTTGTTATGTAGGTAGTTATGCAACATCAGCTCAAAAAAAAAAAAAACAACTACTTTCCAAACTGAAGCATGTCTAGTTCCCTGTGTGTGAAACTCGCCCGAACATTGAGCTATATTGTGTAAAAATGTGGGCATTTCAATGAACATCCAGCGACGAGTCTTCCGCGAGAACAATCCATAATGACAGCCACTTGGGCGATACAAAAGTGATTTCTTCGTCTCAATAGGCGTTGATATTTGACCTTCCCAAAAATCAATCATGAGATGGTTGCAACCATTCCAATGCGGCCGAGGACTGGCCACCGCCTCTTTTAGGAGAACAGCCTGATGGGACTGCAAGGCTGCGATGTCATCTTATCTTTTCACCTTGTTTTGCCTTATCTTGATGCGGAGATTCTTGTGCGACCATGCAGTTCCCAATTTCCGTAATCTTGTACTTGCGGCTCACTTCTTCGCTCGCTGTGTCGTTGCTTTCACACTGGCACACCATGGCAATTCTCTCGTCATCAATCATCATCTTCAGGCTGTTCATCTTTAGCGGTGACAACGACGTGCAATGAAACGGTTTCACGACGACCACGAAGATGCTCACTCTCAGTAGTCTTTCGTCATGCTTAGAGCTAGACTTAAGAATCCTGTGACCGAAACGACAAATAAATCCTCCTCTGAGCGCAACTCAATTCAACAACGCCATTCAGTTATTTTACTCCAACGCGCCTCGAGTAGTTCTAAAGACGGTCTCACTCCCAGCTACAGATTGGGTACTGTCCTCGGCACAATCGGTGGCGCCGTTCTCCTCCTCTTGTGGTTATTCTACCTCTGGTACTCTCGGCGCAACCGACGAAAACCTGGATATAGCTCGGAGGTGAGCGAATCTGACGAAGCACCACGGGGTCCTATTGAGCCTTTACAAGGTCGCCTTGACAGGCCTATTGAGCGTGCACCCCTTGATGGAGGGCGGCCTCTTGAGGGCGCACAACTGGGTGGAGGTAGACCCATCGAGCGTGCACACGAAGGCAGAGGAAGACCTCCGGAACAAGCCCAACAGGGAGGAGGGAGACCTCTAGAAGAAGCACAACAAGGAGGCAGGCGACCTATGGAACTTGCACAACTGGGCCGGGGAAGGCCACTAGAACGAGCGCCGGAACGCCGAGAAAGGCCTCTTGAACGAGGACCGAGAGGTGGAAGGGTAGGAAGAGGTGGAAACAGGCCTCTGGAGCTCGCACCAGAGGAGGGTGGGGAGCCTCATCCGCGGGGTGGGGAGGTTATTTTGGTCCGCCGAGGCTGGTCTCGGCCATCAAGGAAGAGAGCGGCAGTGCGAAAGAAAGGTCCACGATAACCTCGAAGCCTGGCAAGAGCAAGTTGAGCGATGACTCCATAACGAAGGAGCAGGGAGATATATGGATGTTCCAGTAAACGTATGGTTCTGCGGTGAGAGAGCTCGACTGCATCGATTCGTCAACTTTAAGACGAAGGGAGCGCTATTACAGTTCCAATTGACAAAAGGCTATTGGTGGCGCAGTAGTATTGAATATGTAGCACGCGGTGGGAAGCCAAATTGACTCCAAAGGTTGCTGGAGAACGACAAGATTGAGAGCTAATTCAAGCTCCCGCACCGGGTATACAGATAAAAATAAGGGTGTCTAGTATAATATGTCGAGGAGGTGCGTGACGCCGTCTACCAGGAAGCGAGTTGCTCACTATCCCTAATAAATCGAGTATCTCGAAGGAACAGGCTACCCTCAGCAGTCTACAGTGCTGTGGTCCACCTCCAATCCTTGATTTTGTACAAGCAGTGTGAAAGATTGTCGACAGAGAAGAAAGAAGAACTTCCTTATGCATTATCCTGGAAGTATATCCAACCGATCTACGGATGACGTCACGCTTGTCTATTCATACACTACGAAGACCTTACGCTCACCGCAGGTTTGCCCTTCACAAGCAATAGACCATGCCAAAGATCCTGCAGTGACTTTCATAGTCACATGAAAGAAAAGGCGCTTCATCTGGGCCTCGCTCGGTTCGAACGGAAGGGGGTCCCAGAGACTCTCATCAAAGCTGGCGTCTATAGAACAGAGTAACTTCACATCTGGAGAGAGAAGTATCAGCAAAATTCCTTCGGCAGGTTACAAGCATATGTGCATAGATGTTACCGCTGGTCTGGTATTTCTCAGGCTCTTTACTCTCCGAATAGCGGACTTCTATTTTGCAGCTTCGGAGGTCCTCTTTGCGCCAGAAGCATTTGCTGAATCTCAGAGTCTGCGGTTGTTGATGGGCAATACTCTGGCCCTAAATTTTTGAATCACACTCCAAGTCATTATTTGCTTGTGGTCTTCAAGAACTGCACCTACTCGCTTAAGATACCACTGCATCTGAAAGACCTGATAGGCCCCGGGAAAATCACTGTCCTCGACCTTGTAGTTGGCCATGTGCTCTCCTTCGACGAAGCTTGTAGCATGACCTAGCCCGTAATTATATCTCGAGATGTGGTTCAGGACAGCTCGGTCACTAATTCCCCGTGCAACCGCTCCTCGACATATTGCACTTATGCTATGAACAGTCAGCTTTTGGGATCTTTCGTCTTCATTTCTCACTATGCACTCAACGACTTACGCTCTGTCGAGCTGTTGAACCTTGACAAGCGGGAAATGAAGCTCAAGTTCTTCCCGAAGATAATTGTTCTCACCAAAGCCACCAACTAGCAGAATAGCCTAGCGAAGTTGGTTAGCTGTTATTGCTGTTGTTGAAGGTTAACAAATAATCAACCTTTGGGTAAGCCCCAGTCATTCCATGTACCGCTTTGACTTGAATGCTCACAAGATCTGCTATTTTGATGCAGATTCCATTGAATATGACATTCAGATGTCCCCTACGTCTTCTGTAAGAACTTCACATTGTAATCTAGAGAGACCGAAACTTACTTATCAAGAAGAACTTCTCGCGCCGTCCTGCGGCCAACGTGGTAAGACCAGTCTTGGTTGTCGTTACAATCATGTCTAAATACTCTTTTTGCGCCATACTCCCATTTATCCATCAAATCGAGCTTATTTCTTGGGGCCATATCATCAAAGGTGCCGTCCCCAGCGGATACTCTCAACTGGTTTTCGAAGCGATTGTCGAGGAACACAGCGCCACAGGTACCGCCTACTGCACCAATTAGCAACAAATTAAGCCCCTGAAATGGAGACGGAACGGACCTGTCGGTTCTGAACACATGCTTAGCCCTAGAGGACTTAGTCCTTCAATCTTGTAACTTATAAGATCCTGGAAATATTATCAGTCGCCAGAGCCGAACATTTGGGTAGACATCCTACCACAGTACCACCACCAGCGTCGCACACGACGAAGCTATCCTTGGACTTTTCATTATCAGCAACTGACATGCAATCTAGCTTGTCTCGAGTGAAACTTGCCTCAAGGCCAATCTGACCCTTCAAATTCGCATCATTGAAAAACGCAAGAGCAGCAGCTTCGGGCTCAGAGATCATTTCCAGCGTTGTGTTCTTACCAAGACGCGGTACTAGGATACCCGCCTTTTTGGCTGCTCTACGAGTGAGATCTTGGGCTGCATGATCCCAAATGGCAGGAACCGTCAATACGACCTTGAAGCGTGAGTTATCAATCGCAACCTTAGTCTCCGTTCTGGAAGTTGAGTTCAATTCTCGAAGTGTGTGTTGCCAAAGGCAACGTAGGTAGTCTGCTACAACATCGACAGGCTTTTTCCTCAGGGCTTCCAGAGCAGCTAGCTCATTAAGCAAAGGCTTATTCTTCGGATCATTGCGGGCTGTCTGTGACAGCAGAAGTTTGAAATTTTTGAATCTTGTGCCGGTATCATTAAGAGTGAGAAAACCCCAACACGTCACCTTCCCATCTTCATCGTATGAGATCGATGAAGGGCATTTCTCATCATCTGATGCGCGTCTTGAGTCTGCCTTCCAAGAAGAAATGATGGTGACATCGTCCGGTGAAGTTGAAAATGCCCAAGCGACTCCAGATTGTCTGATATCATCTATCAGTTATTTCTTGCCATTCTAAGACGCTGTAAAAAACTTTGCATACGATGTTCCAAAATCAATTCCAATAACCAAGAAGGTCTCCTCATCGTTGTCATCTGTACCACCCAAAACCAACGTGTTTGCCATTCGAACTTGCAGATTGCGTCGCCCACTCCACTATAACTTCGAAATAAGTTTAGACGAATGAAGGGTACAAGGCTGCGGTGAGATTGTGGGGCATTCGTATAATCTCCGTTGCTAATGCGCCCCAATAACCATAACGTATTGTGGCATATCAGGGATGGAGAGACCTAGTATAATGAGTCTGGGCCTGCAACATGATAATCTTCTTCGCCCGAGGTTTGGTGTATGTTAAATGTTCCTTGATGCCCGCATTAAAGGTGAGACTGCATTTAGCCCAGACTGCCCCGATCCCAAGCCGATCGAGGGTGTAATCGAATCAGTTAGGTAGCCATCAGGCAAACCAGGCGTACTAGCTTGATTTTCCTTCCAAATCCATTGGTCATCATGTGGAAGCACGTTACACAGTTCAATATTCTGTGCATGAGGCTGGACTGTTCGCTGCCCTCTTGGTCCATGGCATAACTCCGTTGTTCGGAAATCCTGGGATACTGGGAAAGAGTTAGCCTCTAGCTGAGCGAATTAATGGGCTTATTAATCCCATCACGCATTGACGCAGTCGTCACCAGGTCTCCTTGCCTATCAACTTTTGGTGTCTTGGATTTCGGATGCGTCAGTAGAAACATCCTTATAATAAGGAAAATTGCTATCCTTCTTCGGAATACCAGAAAGGTACTCCGTACTGGTTTCAGTGCTGTTGAACCACTCAGAAAGCGCGTCCATCAATCCTGCAATCGAGTGCTACCACAACATTGGAGATGGCGGAGCGCGAAGATTCTCCGACGGATATGGTGCTTATTATGGGGGTCACTGGAGCTGGCAAAAGCTACTTCATCAACAAACTCAAAGAAGGCGCCGTCATAGAGGGTGATGGTCTGGAATCCAGTAAGCAAGTATCGCCAATAATTTATGATCACCAGTGCTAATACCTTCCCTAGCTACATTAACTTGCAAAGTCGTTACAGCCCACATTGGCATGACAAAAGTTGCTGTTGTTGATTGCCCAGGATTCAACGATACCTACAGGAGTTCTACAGAAATACTTGAAGAAATTGCTCGAATCCTATGCGCCCAGTCAATTCTGAATAAGAGCTTGAGATTGAAAGGCATTCTGTACCTACACAGCCTCGAGAAGACTCGAATGGAGGGTTCCGATATGGACGCACTTCGAACATTTCAAGAGCTTGTCGGCGAAGCCGCCTTGCCACATGTGGTCTTGGTGTCAACGATGTGGGGAAATTTTCAACACTCGGAAAGGATCACAGCCTTCAAAAGAGAGGCGGAACTTCGTGACAAGTTCTGGAAGAGTATGATCGCAAAGGGCTCACAGGTTGATCGATTCGACGGAAACACTGCGTCTGCACAAGGATTAGTCTCGTGGCTTATCAAGAAGAAAGAAACAGTACTTGCCCTGCAGCACGAATTAATCTCAGAAGACAGAACGTTGAACAAAACGTCCGCTGGAGCTTCGATTGCCCCTTACTTGGACCGGGATGAAGATGAGATAAGAAGAGAATTGAAGGAGCTGACAGCACAAATCAGAGCGGAAAAGAACAAGTCTTTGAGAGCCGCTGCTCAATACGATAAGGATATCTTAGAGGCAAGAAATGCCCGTGTTCTGTTAAACAAAGTACAACTAGGCTCCAGGGTTGGCGTAGATACAAAAAGGGCCGTCGACAAGTACCAGAAAAGCCACAACTGGCGAGGTGATTTGCAGCTCTTCTGCTCCGTCTTAGGGTTCGGCCTAACTACCGTCTTACCGATGGCAGGAGCCTGCTCGTTGATGTGATTGCCTATCTTCATTAGAGATAGAATTCCGGGTCGGCCTTCCTAGAACGCACCCCAAGTCCTTGTGAACTACATACACGAACGCACTTCATTTGCGAGTAATTAGCATCAGGCGCCCCTTTGGAAATGGTAAGTACCGTAGTCGAGAACCACCCCCTTCTTCTTTGGATGATCGTTGGAATCCATGTAGACAAGGCGAAAATGCGTCAGCGCTTTGCAGATTTTTGGTCATAGATAATCCCAGCAAGTAAACCCTAACGACATCGAAAGTAATAGCAAATCAATGTAATTCCGAAAGGAGCAAAGCAATATGGTAAGGTTTCCTGCTAGTAAGCCCCACCAGTTTTGATAGGGTTCCTCGCACATTGTATCTCGGGAATCGTGTTGCAGCTGCCGCACAAATTCACCTTAGCTTGCAGGCGTGGATAGCACAAACAACCATACCTCTGAAGCCACAATTAGCATCGCTGTGTTTGCAGCTTCATGGTTCGGTGCAAAGAAATGACACATTAGCACGGACAACTCTCGTAACAGAAGCTTGTCGCCACCGTCACCTCGCCTCCTCGAAAAACACCCTGGTGCCTCATCTTCTCAATCCCTTTCTCGAGACACAAGAATTGCATAATGGGAGATAGACAAAACCAGAAGCTTTCGTGGTTTGCCGGCACGACGAAGCGCGATCGGGGAGATGAGCCACGCAAACACAAACGGTCAGGGAGGCCAAAACATAGGCAAAACCAGAGATCAACCTACAGTTCTCCTGAAAGGTTGGATAGAGGCTCCACGCAGCAAAAGCTAATAGGGTCAGAAGAGCTAGCGTCATCCTCTTCTGAAGGCTCTGTGGCTTCTATACCTTCGGATAACTTTACCTCAAGAATTCGTGAACTTGCTACAAGAGTGAGTTCCGAGGACGATAGATATCTCCTCGAGAAAGTGGGGCAGCACATCCAAGATAAGGATCGAGAGATGAGAAAAGCGGTGACGACAATAGCGAAAATGCATAAGGCGGACAACCAGAAAAGAGATGACAGATTTTTCGTGAAGCAGACCAAGACGCTAAGGGCTGTGATTGAAAATTGGTCAAAAACACAAACGATCTTACATCCCAGCTTAAAAGCAGATGCCAAAGCAAAATTACTCAGAATCTCAAAGTTTGTCGAAATCTTAGAATCCGTTGGACTAAGCACTGATCATCATTTCGGAACGGGAAGCGATGTCTCGAGATTATTGCAGGCCTATATGTGGGCCGTTTTAGAACGAGAAGTGTTTGGCAGATCTCGATGGGCTGGTGATGCCAACACATTTGTGGACCTTAAGGCCGCTGTGGTCCCTCGTAAGTGCAGACTGTCAGTTCCGCCAAGAATATAGATACTCACGCATCGGATTAGCAGACTCGACCTCCACCATCCAATCTACACAGTCTGCACAGTATCACGATTGGCGGGCCATGACGGCACGGCTAGCAGAACAGAACATGCCCGACGAGCGATTCAATAGCATCAGTGAACAAGTTGGCTGTTCGGCTATGGAACCTCTACAGCCGAACCCTATCAAGACAGCGGCTGACGCTAATGTTGTCGGTATTGTTCGACGAGCGCTCGACCTAGATATCGAGATGTCGAAACAAAAGGCGTTGTTCTATTTCTCATATTTGGACCGCTCTTCCACCTATGATAGTGAGGCGATGGACTTGATACAAGATGAGGACGATGTGGATACCGCTGCTCGAGACTCTGTGAGCATAGACTTGTATGTTGCGCCAGCACTGTGTAAGTGCACCACTTCGAATGGGGGGCCATATGACGAAGAGTCCGTTCCAATGAACGCCGAAGTTCTCTGCTCGCCATACCGGACGCCAAGAGCAGCATCGTTGCAGGGAGAGCACAGAGCACCATCACCACGGGGTATGCGTAGAGCAGAGACGATGCCCATAAGAACCACTTCCCACCACCAGGTCTCATACGCGGAAAATTTGACCGGTGGCTATCGAAGATGTTAATCCAAATTGTGCAAGTTCAATTGTCGGGCTAGCGTACGCAGGAATGAAGAGTCGAACAACGCAGTAACGATGAACGATTGTGTGAGGTCTCCTCCACTTCTCAAGGTAGTCGGTAATGGTATGTTGCAAAAGTTGGTACGGAATACACAAATTCTATTCCTGTCTACCCCGACCAATGTCACCTGACCGATTATATCACGTGACCAAATCACAAGACTGCAAATTATACTTCCGTCATATTGACTCACCAGCTTTCATATCATATGCAGCCAAACACCGCACGCTTTATCCCCCAGTAAGGTATACCGCCCATAACGCCCACTCAACTCTCCCACTTCTCCTTCTCCTCACTCAAAATCTTCAACCCCTTGATAGTCCTGATACTGACCGATTGCATCCACTTCTCCGGCAGCATCTCCGCCAACCCCAATTGTAACGCATGCGGCCAAAAGGCGCACAGCACTAACCTTCCGCATCCCACCCTCTCCAATGCCGCCTTTGCCAATTGCCTCGATGTAGGGATAAAGAACCCCTCGTCGACGTCGTTGCCAGCGCTCCGCACGCTACCCACCTGTATGCCCAGCACCTCCACCTGCTTGCCCTCGGCCACCATCTCTGCGCCAAGAGCGCGTGTGAAGGAATCGATGTAGCCCTTGGCGCCGGCGTAGACGTCGAGGTAGGGGAGGCCGAGGGCGGCAATGCTGGATATGTTCATAATGAGGCTGGGCGAGTGGCACACGAGCGCAGGGAGGAGAACACGGGTGATTTGCGTTGCAAAGCGTGCATTCAGATTAAGAAGAGTGTCCACGTCTTCGCCCGTGCTTTCCTCCAGCGTTTGGTATGTCCTCCTCGTCAGACCCCCTTGGCCTCCAACATTGTTGATCAACACGCTTAATTCCGCATCCCCGATCCACTCCCGTACTCGCTGCTCCAGCCCATCTGCAGGGTGCGAAGCATCGAAAACGACTGTTTTGGTCTTCGCCAGGGGGTACTCGCGTGCAAGCTGAGCTTGTGTATCTTGGAGCTTTTTGGGGTTGCGGCCGTGGAGGATGACGTTGAAGCCGCGCTGGCACAGCTCCTGCGCGAAACCTAAGCCGATGCCATCTGTAGCGCCCGTAATGAGGGCCCAGGTGGGAGTGCTAGGGTGGAGATAGTGAGGTAGCGAAGAGCGGCGAAGATAGGTGTGGGCATGGAAGGCGAGGCGCGTAAGGAGGTAGAGCGCGGTCAGGAGGCCAATGATTGACAGGGGTTGGTCTAGCGTCATGAGTGGTCTTTCTTTACTCGTACATACCTTACTTGGCCAATTCGCTGCTTGATATTCCATTCATCACTTGAAGGACATGTTTCAGCGGGATACAGTGCCCCGCACTAAGTCTTCGGCTACGAAATCGCAAAACCACCCCACTTCATGACTTTTATATCATTTTCCTGAAATCAAAGCTTCGATTTTCTGACTATATGTATCGAAGCGTAAGTTGTTCTGCATGAACATTAGTTCTGACTCTCATATATCAGTCAAATTGTGATTCAAAATCTGAATGTAGAAGACTGCTGCATAGTCGTGAATTTAAAGTTTCGATCGAGTCTCACTGCCTTAAAAGCTTCTCAAATCATAATGAAAAAGATCTTTTCATTGAAAATTTTTATCACTATTCACTTTATCTTTATATCATTTCTCTTTGAAAGTTTTAAACATTTATTCTCATGTTTTATTTGATTCTTGACTCAAACGTCAGCAATGTGCCGTCAGTACGTCATCTGCTGAAGCTGAATACGTCGACGAATGTAATGCAGTCAAAAAGATGATCTTTTTGATTCAAGCATTGAAAGAGATGAGATATGAAGGTTTGAATACGAATTCAATCATCATTTTGACTGATAATCAAGCGGCTATAAAAATGGCTAGCAACCCCGTCAATCACTCTCGGGCTAAGCACATTTATACATTATATCACTACGTCCGGAACAAGGTAGAAGAGGGAGCAATTAGATTGAAATATATATTCATCGATCAAATGATGGTCGACGGCTTGACCAAGCCCCTGGAGCCAGGCAAATTCCTAAGGTTCAGGTCAGTGATGGGACTAGCTTCGGGCAATGAGGCTGTCGCCGCCGAGCATGGCGTCGGCGAGTAAAAGAGCATGGATACACAGTCAGTAGAGGGTCTGGATAGCTTCAATATGGAGCTTCAATTCCTAAGAGGGAGTGTTGGAAACAGGGAACAGTACTGCTACCCCTGTGGTTAGTAATCTCCGCTCCGAGCCCTATTAAGCTGGCGCTAGGTAGTTCAGAGTTTTCACCTTTCTTCCTCCCTCCGTAGTTCCTACTTTCTAGAGTAGTTCAATCAATACATGCACATACTCCTTCTGACCCTCATATATCAACAAAGTCGTCTCACGTACGGATTTACCGCAAGTTTGCGCGAATCAGAAGTTTTTCTGGGACTGGATAAGGGCCAGAACTTTCACGCATTGGGAGATGGTAGCAGCAAGCGGATTAGCTTAAGGTGCTGTATCTTCTTTCCTTCGACACCTGGGACGAGGGCGGGGGGGGATGCCAACCCAACAGCTAGAGGGCGGTCGTAGGATTTTACATAAATGACGAGGTTTGCGCTAGTCGTCTATCGATTAGATCCAGCCTAGCGTAAAAATGCTTTTCCGATTTTTCTATGACCTAGTAACCTGAGACTCTTACCTCATTGACCTATTTATCGAATGGTATTAGCACTCAGGATGGCCTTGGTTCAGTGTACCCAATTCCATTGTCTACCACTGCAATTGGCCTGCCTGTGGGAAAATTTCAATATGTAAAGGTATGAGGGTCAGAAGAAGCATATATGCATGTGTATATATATGATTGAACTACAGTAGAAAGCTACGATGATAGAAAGAAGGTGAAAACTCTGAATTCTCTAGCGCCAGCTTTATAGGGCTCGGAGCGAAGATTACTAACCACAGAGGTAGCAGTACTTTTCCCTATTTCCAACAAATTAAACATAGAACTGGCCTAGAAATCAGGGTTGCTAATTATATAAATTTAGTTTTTATACTTTATAAAGAATGGCTTTATAGCTTCGTATTCCTTTATAATAACATCTTTATGCGTGTCAGATCGTGGTGTAAACAAGATAGGAAACTTCTCTGGCGCAATCAGAAATCCATCCGAGTAAGCTGTGTTAATGTCAACATTGACAGCCCCCAAGCCAGGAGAAAGTTCGAAGCCCCAAGCTATCTTAGCCATATTCACCATCTCCAGTCTCCTATTAGCAATAGGTCTCCATAATTCAGATAAGCGACTTACTAATGAATTCTTTGCTAACCGCTGCCCTGGACACACTCGTCTTCCCGCACCAAATCCATATGAGGTTCTCCGATGATCCTCCGTGCTCTCGTCAACAGGATTTCGGGTCCCAAATTTGTTGTTCAAGAAGCGGTCAGGTATAAACTCTCCTGGCTGGTCGTACTCGGTCTCGTCATGGTGGATTGCCCAGGTGTTAGCAAGGAAGATGGTGCCTTTAGGTAGAAAATATCCTTGGTAGGTATCATCCTGCGTCAGCATGTGGGGAATTCCACCGGCTGCTACTGGACGCCATCTGAGAGTCTGAAAGGTCACGTCAGAGTTGAACGGGAAGCTCAAGATAGTAATTACCTCGTCCATGCACGCTCTGATAAAAGGCAGACGACTTATATCATCTGATGTTGGAGATCTCAATGAGCCACACACTTGATCAACCTCCCTTTGCGCCTTCTTGAATTCTTCCGGTTGTTTGATCATTGCCAGAAGAAATGACAATAACGTAGAAGAAGTGGTGTCTGAGCCAGCTTCCATCTGTAGATGTCAGAAAACAGACTTGAACTTCTAAAATTAGGGGTTTGGTATACCAGATTTCCAGCCAGATATGCAATGTGCTCATCATCCATGTCATTCTTCTCTTGATCTTGTAGCATCAGATGCAAGAAGCACGCGGGGCCCTTCCCTGCTTCCATTCGCTCTCTGGTCTCTCGTAAGAGCGCTAAATACAAACTCTTCTGCTCCTCGCGAACAGCCTTGGCCCTCGTTTTCCACGGAGCCATGAACTCCGGCACCATCTTCAAGAACGGAAATGCATCGACCGGTGGGGTCGCTCCTTGCTCTAAGATTGCTGTGAATTGATCTTGAGCATGATAGAGAGCCTGCACGTTTGGGGAATCGAAGCGCGCCCCACGCTGGCCATAAACAGATGCCAGGATAACAGCAGTGGTATATCGGCGGATGTGATCATAATAGCCTTGAGGATCCTGTAGGAGCTGGAACATGGTCTGCGTTGCTTCGGCGTTTTGAATGGGAAGTACATTGTCCACGGCGTTCACGTTCAGGAGCGATTGCACAATCTTGCGTTGTTTTCGCCATTCTTTACCGTACTGAAGGAGCAGAAGGTGGATCTCGTTTGGACAAACGACTTCATTGGCGATGTAGCTGTTTGGGCGGCTGGAGTAGATAGAACCCTTCTTATCGAAAAGCCTTGGACCCTTTCAGCTCCTGCACTAAACCCATGGTATACTGGAATCCTGCTTACGCCCTTACGTGCTTATAGCTATTCAGGACCACAACACTCTGAGAACCCAGTTTCAGGCCAACAATTGAGCCGTAATCAGCCCTAAATTCATGGAATCTAGTTGTTGTTATTGCGAGTACCGAGAGTCTAGGTAATATAACAGATGCATAATTTAGGAAGGCTTTTACTCTAGGCACTTGGCTAATGTTCCCAATAAAAGGAATTGTCGGGGGGCCAGGCGGAAAATTCCGAGGTCGGCAGCTTGCAAGAAAGTATCTAGAGAAGACAGCCATGACCAGAGCTATCGGAAGGCATAGACCAACAATTGAAAGACTCATTGTGCCTGCGAGTTCCATTTTGATGTAAGAAGATTATATCGTGTCTTTGCAATAAGATAAACCCCATTTGAATGCACGGAGGACACGGCGTCGGGAATAATAAGGATCTCGTAGTGCCGAAAGGCCACCAAGAATTACCCACCTAATTAAGGGCCTGTCGAGTTGAGCCTTGATATCAGATCTTTATATCGTCCCAGTCAGGCCATTCTCCGTCATATTGTAAACAGGCCACATATTGAGGAAGGTAATCGTGACCACCATTGTGCGACGCCAGGCCCCCTAGTGACCATCGACTCAATGACGACCTCGACTCGATGTCGCATATTTGACAATTCATCAACATGAAAATCAATCATTAATTCTACGATTTGAATGTTCTAAATATTTCTCTAAGAAAGTAGAAACTCAGCTGTTGCAACATTGAATGATCGCTTCTTCAACTCAGTTTTCTTCAAATTCTTCTTTCGTTTTGCAATTCTCTTTTTTTTTGACTTTAACCGAAGTCAATTCTTTAAATTTGCAGATTTGCTTACTTTTACAACTTTTAATTTTGCTGCTAGTACTGTTTTAAGTTAACTATTATGTTTACAGATTTAAGAAGATTCATGTTGCTTAAGTGATGTCATCATCTGAAACTGACTGAGTTTCTCAATGAATACTAGAACCATGTATACTATTGCTGCGATAACGAACATAACTTTGCTCAACAGTTTCTCTCGTCTCTCTTGTTTCTTATTGATTTTATTAATTGAGTTCAATCGAATATGCTTGAACTTTATTCGTAAAATGTTTTGTTCAATATTAAGTGGGAACCACTAAATGTACACCCCTTTTCACTAAATGTACATCCTCATTTCACTACATATACATTTCTTTCAGCCGGGTTTAGCGGTCATCAAAATAGGTCTAGCGACATTATATTCATAACGACGCGCATGCGTTCTTCTTCATCAATCGACTACTCTATCTACTCATCACTTCATCGCCGTCATGGATCTTGCACTCTCTTCAGTAGTAGATGAGCTCTATGTGGGCGACGAGAAGCTCATTGCCGCCGTCAATACGTGGACTGGAGTTCATGATTATGCGCTCATCGTCAGTCGCTCGAACAAAAACAAGCGGGGGATCAAGGATAAAATTTGGCTGAGGTGTGATAGAGATGATAACAGGTGGTACTGGCGGGCAAAAGAGACTGGCCGCTGACTGGATGGGTCTGCCCACTTCTCCACAAGTCAACTGAGCCACTTCACGCATGCTTTGACCCCGGGCCCATATTTCTGTGCACTTCCCAACAACACAAGCATCAATCTCGAGGTTGGCAGGTGACATGGGGATGTGCAGCGTCAATGTTCGGGCTGGTTGCTGATAATCCCTGGATTTCGAACATGTGGACGCTGAGGAGCTACCTAGGGTACAATTGTGTGGTATACTACGGTACAGATGTATTGAATTCCACTGATCATCAAGGCTACATTCACTGTTACCTTGCCTTGGTTTATTTCAGCAATCCAACTGTTGTAAGTACTCGACAATACATGTATCTTATATTCTTGAGATTCTCTAGCCCTTAGCTCTATGTACTTCTCTTTATGCTGCAGGTCTCAAGTGTTAGAGTATAACAAAGACTGGTTTCTCCTCTTTTAGTGTTGTCTGCTTCCTTCTTCACGCATCATCTGGTCATTGGAACCTTCTGCATACCCGGTTGTAGTGTAGGCAGCCAATCGGAAAATATTAACTTCAAGATGGAGTTCCTTTTGGGGCCCAATGCTGTGTCACCCGATGTGGCAATCCCATTCCGGTGATGCCTAATGTCCATTGCGACAAAGTCAAATAACGCCTTCTCTTTGCAGCCTTGCGTGCCTACCGTAAGCAGCTATCCTAGTAGGTAAGTCTGGAGTCGCACTTGGCTCCATCCCGCCGTATTCGTCATGCAGCCATCATATTGTTTACGCATCGCCATAACGAACCAGGAAGCTAAAACGACAACACCATAGGCAGGGATTGCTTGGAATTGCAAACCAGGCAAACCAATTTACTACGTCACATAAAACAAGTACGAAGAGTGTAAAGATCATTGGGGAAACCGGTAAGATGATCCTTTCTCTATCCCAAGCGCCTTCCCAACATTTGTGGTCAGATAGAGCGTGCTTTGCTATCATTCGCCACCGATCCTGAGTCTAACACAATATTCGAGTCAATCAATACACACACTCCATCTCACTCAAGGGACGTTCTACAGAAATTGCCAGCATACCCTCTCAGTCACTGCAGGACGACGGAATGGCGACGTATTTAGTGACAGGGTCGTCTCGAGGCCTAGGTCTAGCCTTAGTAACCGAGCTTGCCTCGCTGCCATCCGAACAGGTCAGAACAATCTTCGCGACTGCCCGCAGTAGTAATTCTACCAAGCTCAAAGAACTGGTGAAAAGTTCAGCAGGACGAGTCGTCTTCGTTCAGCTTGATACTACCGATCAAACCAGCGTGATTGAAGCGGCCAAGCGGGTAGAGACTTTGCTGGAAAATCGGGGTCTGGATCATCTCATCAACAATGCTGGAATTATGAGCTGGACGCCTGACGGACTACACACCATGTGAGTGTATTGAGTCTCAACATAGACCTTGCTTGTAAACCTTTGCGCCCCGTCTACTATCACACACGAACTAATATTGCTTGGGAAATTCTAGGGAGGATCTGGATTCTACATTTCATATCAACGTCACAGGCACTCACATTGTGACCCGCGCGTTCCTCCCACTATTGCGCAAAGGGGGCCTCAAGAAAGTGTGCAACATGTAAGGGACGAACACATTGCACCTTTCCTACTTATGTTGGAAGAATTGACATTATATCTAGCTCGACGACACTGGGATCACTCGGCATGGCACCCAGATTCCAACTTTTCCCTGTGCCTGCATACAAAGTCTCCAAGGCTGCCTTGAACATGCTGACGGTTCAGTACGCCCAGTCCTACGAAAATGAAGGGTTTACGTTCATTACTCTCAGCCCAGGGGTAAGTTTTTTTGACGCGAATTCTTCTACTACGGGAGAACTTGATGTTGGAAGTTAGTGCTAATGCTTGTCAATCAAGTGGCTGCAAACCGACCTTGGAGGCGATGATGCAGATCTGAACGCGCAGACCGGAGCTAAGGCTGTTCTTGAGGCTGTGCACAAATACGGCAAAGAATCAAACGGCAAGTTCTTCAATATACTGGTCGCTGGATGGGAGCAGAACGAAGGCCTGAACCAGTACGACGGTGCGGTTCCTCCGTGGTAAGGGAAGAAAGATCACACGCGAGGTAGTGTTAAAGGATTCTTGATAGAATTAGCTACTATACCGTCTATTAAAATTTGCTTCCCCAACTGCTGAAAGATCAAATGACAAGCGTATCTTGCGGTGAGTAAATATGGGCTTATGTCTTATGCCAAGCAACTTGATTACACAAATCCTTCAGTGACAACCCAGGCTCTTCAAGGAGACCTACTGGATCCACCTCATCCCCTGTGCGCAAAATACGACGCTACCAGGAGCGACTGTGTGGCACGAGGAAAAAAATACTTCGGGATGGGCACACCTTGCAGTCAGCCTTGCTTGTAGATGTCGCTCAATAAATCCCAAAACAGAAACCGGCTCCAAGTCTGCAAGCTTTCAACTGACGCCGATAAGCACAGCACATTGTAGGCCATTATGAAGCCTACTTCAAGCTCCGTTCCCATACCCTTTCTGTTTCTCACTCACTTCCTGCGTTTGAAATCAAATCAGTCTTCTTGTTATTCTTATTCCTAGTCTTCTAAATCCAATCATGAAACAAGCTTTTGGAGTTGCTTTTCTGCTATTGAACATCATAGAAGAGGCCTGGTCAGCCCGTGCATCGCCAATACACCTTACTGCGAGGCATCTCTTGGGCTCTTCGTTCGGGATTCCGAGAAACGCAAGCTACGATTATGTCGTCATCGGAGGTGGCACTGCTGGCCTGACAGTCGCTGCACGCCTTGCAGAGATGAGCTCAGTGGCCGTTGTAGAAGCAGGCAGTTTCTACGAGATCGACAATGGCAACTTGAGCCAGATCCCCGCCTATAGTATCTGGTTCTCTGGTAAAGATCCAAAAGATACCAGTCCTCTCATCGACTGGGGCTTTGTCACTACACCACAAGCAGTAAGTAACCATTTACAGAAGTGACATGAGCAAAGACTTCTCATGACCATCTCGCTTCCTGAAAGGGTTTCTCTTTAAAAGTGATGGGCTAATGGTCTGCAGGGTGTACTCAATGCGTCGATTCATTACGCCCGAGGGAAAACACTCGGTGGTTGTTCCGCAAGAAATTATATGGCATACCACCGCGCAACCGAAGAGTCATATCAGATGTGGGCTGATCAAGTTGGTGACCCGAGCTACACCTTCAAAGCTTGGTTACCTTATTTCGAAAAAAGCCTTCACTATACCCCACCAGATCGAAACAAAAGGCCCACAAACGCGACCCCACAGGTTGATCTGCACAATCTTGATGCGGGGAAGGGGCCTTTGTCTGTGACATTCTCGAACTTTGCTCAAGCAGCCTCGTCATGGGTTGAGAAAGGCTTCAAAGAGATAGGGATTTCCCCGATCAACGGCTTCACCAGTGGGAAGCTTCTGGGTTCGTCCTACGTTTTAGAAGCTATCAATGCCTCCACGCAAACTCGAGATTCCTCGGAAACATCTTTCCTAAGTTCGGCCCTTGGCAATTATAACTTGACTGTCTACCATTCGACTCTTGCAAAGAGAATATTATTCGACAAGAACAAAAAGGCGGTTGGCGTACAGGTTGACTCTCAAGGTCTGTCCTATGTACTCTCTGCTAACAAGGAGGTTATTACCTCTGCGGGAGCTTTTCAATCTCCGCAACTGTTGATGGTGTCTGGGATCGGGCCTGCTACAACTCTGCAAAAACATCAGATCCCTGTTTTAGCTGATAGACCCGGCGTTGGGCAGAACATGTGGGTATGTATAACTGGGCTGGTATCCCCCTCCTGCTTAGCAACTAACCTCCGATAGGACCACGTTCTTATGGGCCCTAGCTGGCGCGTGAATGTTATAACAGCTTCATCTCTTTCTAACACCGAGTTTGCTCTGCGTGCTGAGCGCCAGTTCAACGATGATCAATCCGGAATACTCACCAACACTGGTGGCGACTGGCTCGGTTCGTACTATTTACAAACCCATCCAGCTTCTTACAGATGGGACAATTTGATTTACTTTACATAGCATGGGAAAAAATTCCAGACAATCTTCGCAACTCGTTTTCGGGCTCTTCCTTATCCGAGTTATCCACATTCCCTTCGGACTGGCCTGAAGTTGAGTATATCAGTATGGGAGGTTCCCTTGGCTATCAGCAAAACTTCATCAGAGATGCGCCTAACGATGGCTACAACTACGCAACTGTGTCGACCGCGCTCATTACACCCCTCTCCCGAGGCACAATTGACATATCCTCTGCTGACATGGCTGATCCCCCAGTAATCAATCCAAATTGGCTCACTCACCCTGCCGATCAACAAGTTCTGATCGCCGGCTATAAGCGTGTAAGGCAGATGTTTAATTCCAGTGCAATGAAGCCCATTCTGATAGGTTCAGAGTATTTCCCCGGCGAGAAGATCCAGACCGATGAAGAGATTCTTAACATCATCAAGCAGACAGTGAGCACTGTATACCATGCAGCTGCAACATGTGCCATGGGTCGCAGCAGTGACATGCATGCTGTTGTAGATAGCAAGGCAAGGGTGATTGGCGTTAAGGCTCTCAGGGTTGTTGATGCATCAGCTTTTCCATTCCTTCCGCCTGGCCATCCCATGGCAACGGTCTGTGAGTGAGACGCTCATTCACGAACCCTCTTCACCCCTCTCTTCTGCATCTTTTCGATTTGAGAATCTCACTAACGTGTCATAGATGCCCTCGCTGAAAAGATTGCAAGCGATATCCTACATGAGAACTAGCTTTTCAGGTCTCGCATGCTGCTACGGGATTGGCGGTTATTATTGGACACGTAGATGTTAAGATGTTGGCCTTCAAAGGCGCAGTTGCTTATTACGGACAATGCTGCTTTGCTCCCAGTCAGTCTCTTGCTCCTCTGACATGCCATTATCGACACTTCTGCGGTCATGAGGCAAGGGACATCTCAAAGGGACAGAGGACGTGCGGTTGGTTTGGGTTTTGGCGACAACAGCAGATATCTCAGCCATGCTGCTGTTGTTTGTTTGTGATGCGCTGTATGCAGGTGGAGGTGGTGTTTGCGTGCATGTAGAAAGCACAGGCGCTGCTTTCTTTGAGTTGATACGTTAATTCGAGTCCATGCAGCACTCAGCTGTCGAGCCAAGTCTACTTAGTACCACCTAGGCACCTTCTACGTACAGTAGTTAGGTACATCAATATCATCATCTTCCACAGTATCCACTTGATACTGTTTTTATCTTACCATAATTCACAAATGGAAGCTAAGCCAGAGCAGTATCCCGACTCGTCTACATGCTCTCTCACCCACACTAGAATCCTTGTTCCTCAGATCACTGCTTCAGAGTATATGCAAGGCTTTCAGCCACGACGACGTGCTGATCCGGAATTGGTCCATGAATGGTAATCAATGAAAGAAGCTGTGCGTTGGCCATCACGATCGTCGACCTCAGCTGCGCTCGAGTTTCTGCCTTGTGGTAAAACAAGGCGATCAGCACCGCAAGATATGGCGAGAACAACCATCCAGCCTCCAGCCCCCCACTCCAATCAACATATTCCTGTGCGCCGGGTACAACATAACGGTACATAGACAAGGGTGTAGTCAGTCAGGCTGCATCACCGTCGGAGATTGCAATCCCCATTCGTCTCTGCATACATGAGTATGTAGGTAGGTAGCATGCACATAAAGTTGTAGATTCTCCGGCACAGCATTCCATGGCTGTTGCTGCTCGGGAAATTCTCCGTCAAGCCTTGTGCCTACCTTAGGGGCTTAGCTTGGGGTTATGAACAGGGATTAATACAAAAGGCCCGATGGCACCCTTCGCCCCACCCCCCCCTGTCCGCGCGCTTGCACTAATCGAGTGAGAATATAGATTTCATTGATTTCTTGAAACATAACAGTCTGGTTTTATTTCAATGACTAGCCATAATGCAGCGAAATACCTTGTTCTGTCTGAAGTTCAAGTGGGATTACATTCTACGGTCTGTTCATATGCAAACCAAACATGCATTCTATAAGGACGTCAAAGAAGATACTTTAAAGCCTTCATGATAATGGAGAAGTACCGATTCTTCTTTGTGCCAAAACCATCCACGTCTCCAAGGGTCGTAGCCTATACGCCGGCAGCACGTTCAACTCACAAGCTTTTCTCAACATGCGTCGAGAAGTCATGCTTGACAATAATCTAGTTGGGTAAGAACACTCCATGTTCAGGATCGTCTCTAGATAACGTGGTTATTGAGTTGGCGTCGACGTGGGTTTCGGGAAGGCGTTGAAACTCGTCTCTAGGCTGTCGTTGGAAACCGTGCAGTGCAAAGGCATCTTTGGATCCACCGTACTCCTTTGATCTCCCAGTTGTGCCAAGTTTGCTGAACATAGTGGCAGGCCAGATCTTCTGTAAGACCGGGCGTATGACAGGTAGGTTAGCGCTTACCACCGCTATATCAATCTCGATATTTGACCATGTAAACGCATTGACAAGTCCCCCTAGAGAATTGTGAGAGAAGTGGCGATTGAAGAGTCACATTACTTACATGTTGGGTCATTTAGGTCTTCGTTGAACAATAGCACAAGTCGGAGAATACTAGAAACGATAACGCTGGAAGGATCAGGAAACCTTCTAACAGAACGTATTAAAGCACTTACAAGCTCCCAAGGAGGAACATTCCGGATACAGCAACCTTTCTTTTCTTAGACATCTGCAAACGCCAAACCATCCTCACTGGAAGAACCAGGATAGCGGTATCTGTGACCATGTTCGGCACCGCATTGCCGATGAAAAACTTTGTGGAATCGATACAAGTTGAAGGAATGGACCTGTCCCAGAAGCCGTTGACCGGGTTGCAACTGAATATCACACCCGCAACGCAAGCTATGGCCCATGCCAGAACAATAGCTCCAAGCCCTTCGCCCACACAGCGAAAGTTCTGTTAGGGAACAAAGACATGTATAGTAGGAGGATTGAGATCTTCGTTGACGCGATGGTATAGACGTAGAACAGTTCTGCCGCAAAAAAGAGCTGGCTTTTCATAAGTAATCATCCCAATAAACAATGGTTCCCCATACATACTTCGAGGAATTTCCTCAATTGATGTGTTGACAGAGTCTGAACATGTCTACCAAAGCCAACATTCACACCTAGCCTATCATCAGCATGTTCAATACACGTTCATAGAACAGCGTATCAATTACTTTCGAAGATGAGGCAGGCTTCACCTATCGCTCCGCTCAAACCGGCGATAATCAAATAATCCGACGTAATCCATTTTTGCTTCTGTATCTTCCGTGACACGATCCGTGCAAATGTAGCCAAAATAGCAAGTGCGAGGCAGATTCCAACAGCGGCGTGAATGTAGGAGCTTCTGTTTTCCTTGAGATCCACACCAGGTGGTACCGGAGTAGACATGGTGGAAAGAGAAAAGAAAGCAAAACAGTATTCTATAGAACAGGAGGTTACTTTCCGATATCGCTTCTGATCAAGCAAATGTGCACACCTACTGCAATCAATCAACGTTTTAATAAATCACGGCTCTCGAGAAAAAAGTAATAGCAGTTTCCGTACAGGAGCCGGTAAATAATTCAGGCTACAGTATACAAGGCAAAGCGAGGCAAATCATCTTGAAAACATGGGCGAGTTTCGAGTGCTATGCGTATTGTAACCCTGGGGGGGAGGGGCGCAGTTTCTCTCGATACAAACAAAAGGCTGAAGAGGGGCCATCAGCATGTTGTGTAACCCCACGGAGAGAATTTTGGGGGGACGAGTGCTTTCCCATGCATTACCTTTGCGGTTCTCTCTTACAGAAGCACCAGAATCGAAACATCGCAGCACGCTTTCACTCCGCCAACCAGCTGCTCCCTATGCAAAGCGTCCCTTCACACTTGCGCACGATGAAGGCACCCCAAACCACCTGTGCAGTATCTCCTCACCATTCCCGAAAGGCCAGAATCAAGAGCACATATCTTCCCATCTTCCATTGCTACCATGCTTTCCAAACTTACCCATATCGTGGTCTTAACCATTAACTGAATCAATACCGCCGTTGTAGCTACAATGACGAACACACAGGAGGAAAACCTTGCTGCCGTTATCGAGACCCCACAGAGCCGTATCACCGTCGTGAATCGAGCAATTCCTTTTCCAGGACCAAGAGAGCTCCTCGTTCGCAACCATGCGATAGCAGTCAACCCTGTTGACTGGAAGATACAGGACTATAATTTCTTCGTGGATAAATACCCTACCGTATTAGGAAGCGACGTATGCGGCATTGTATCGGCTGTCGGTCCAGGTGTGACAAAGTTCCAGGTTGGTGACCGGGTAGCGGGTTTCGCCGCTGTCATTTACAATTCTGACATTGACCACGGCGCATGTCAAACCTACACAATCCTCCGCGACCTTGCTGTGACTCAGATTCCATCCTTCATGTCCTATGAAGAAGGCTCTATTCTCCCTATGGCCGCAGCAACAGCCGCCCTCGGCCTTTTTATCAACTGCCGCATCCCTCGACCCATCACCTCCCCAAATTCTGGCGGACAAGTGTCTGGTATCCTGATCTGGGGTGGTGCTGCATCAGTTGGAACATTGGCAATTCAGGTTGCAAAGAACCTGGGACTCACCATCTTCGCGACCGCAAGCCCAGCCCACCACCAGTACCTCAAGTCTCTCGGTGCTTCGGAGGTTTTTGATTACAAAGACCCCCAGGTCAAAACAAGATTGGTAGCCGCTGCCAGGCATGCTGATGTGCCAATCACCTACGGCTTTGACGCCGTCAGTGAAGGGAACACCTTCTCCCTGGTGACAGATGTGCTTGCCTCTTCAGGTGGTCATGAGGGTCTGATTGCTACGGTATTGCCATGGCCGGATGAGCTGCCAAAACCAAAGAGCATGACGATATCGCAGATCATAGCCCTTTCTTTGGGGTCCGAGCAGGCCGACTTAAGCGCATGGCTATTCAACGAATGGTTAAAGAATGCCTTGGAGAAAAAGACGATTGTACCGAGTCCGAAGATTGAGGTTGTCGATGGTGGTATCAAGAGTACACAAAAGGCCTTTGACAAGCTGAAGGCTGGAGTTAGTGGGACAAAGCTGGTGTTGCAGGTGGACTAGGCATCTGCAAGCGAGGCTATGAATGCACACACCGTGCCTCAGAACCCTGAGACTAACAGAGCAATTCTTACAAGCATACAGTAGTGATTAGACAAACGTGAGTCCTCGAAAACAGCGCTGGTCTTTCATTTTGGGATTTATAGCGTATCAAACGCGAAAAGGCGTCAGTGAACCTGTCCACTCTGCGCCAAAGCATTGTAACCCAGCAAACTTCACTTCTCTTCTCGTTGCGTACTGTATGATTGACCCTCCTATCGTAGATTTATGAGTGTACTCGACTATCTAAGATAAGTCTGGTACAGAGGCTTCTATACTCGATATCCTGACAGACTTTTCAGAAGAGAACTAAATTAGCCAAGTCGAAGCCCGCCATGCCAGTTTGACTGCAGATCTAAGCCAACCGTGGGTAAATTGCCTCAGCACTGAACATACTCGCAAGAGGGAAACTCATCGGACAAGCTTGTTTGCCAAACGTCCTGCAGATCTTGGCGCACGTGACATAATAAGGAAGGCCCCAACAAATTGTGTGTCTTGGCCGAGTGGCAGAGAAATCTGTCAATAGAGATATGTAGGGCAAAAGCCGACTAAGAGGCGCGGATAGGCTAATAGTAGACCCCCGTATTTACCGTCCGGGTACTGTAATAATGAACCATGGCTGTGATATCTGACTTGCCGATCCATCAACGACAAGGCAGAGAACTCATACCGGATCAGGTGGCATGTTCGGGTAACAGGAATGCAGCATCTGACGAGGGCAGAAATCCTTGCATGTGGTGTGGGGTGCAAGATGTTGATTTACCCACCAAAAAAGGGGCTGTAAATGCAGATCGACTAGCGTAATAGTAAACTCAATGCAATGCAATGCAGGCAGGAACAACTTGTTGTCTCCAAAGCAAGTACCTTCGACACCGATGTCGCACCTTATACCGTTGTTTCCACTGAAGCACTGACTCATCTCAGATGTAACGTCAATGATCAACTTGGTAGGAAGGTATTGGGGCGGTAGGTTGATTGACGTAGACATCTTTGTAAGCTGGCCGACCAATCGTAGGATGGACTGCTATTGCTACTAGTGCTAATTCCATACATTGATATGCTTTCAGTAGACGACGATTTGTCCTGAGTGCTATGCCGCTTTATGCCATCACGACTGGAGACGGAGCTAGAGGTAATAGTTGTTAGGATCTGGCCCCGTGAGATTCCATTCGACTCTGGTGATTCCACCGATGCCGCTTAGATAGAGCGTTTTGAAGTCTTCACCAGCAAAAGCAACGTTCTCGACTGGGTGATTTGTTTGGATCCTAGCAAGCAGAGAACCGTACTGATCGAGAATATCAGCGCCATTTGAAAGACCGGAGCCAACGACAATGTAGCCGTTGGCGGCAATTTTTAGACCGTCAGGGCTGCCTTCTAGCGACTGGAAAATGTTGCGCTTGCGACTAAGGAAGGCGCCGGATGGGGTATGATTTACATCATAGGCAAAAATATTGCGGGCAAGGGTCGAAGTGAAGTAAATGCGAATAGGGTAATCATAAGAGTTTCCTTTGCCTCTGCTTGCAAGTGGTCCAACCGTTTCAAGGCCAGTGTCGCTGATATAAAGAGTTTTTCCATCTCGAGAGAAGACAATGCCGTTTGGGTGCTCAAGTGAACTCTCAACTATTGTTACCTCGCCAGTCGATGGGCGGAATCTGTAAGTGGCCAATTGGTTCTGGTTTGACATGGGGGAGAGACCGAGACCGATGGCATAGTCTATGGGAATGGCACGCTTTAGTAAACGCTGTACGCAGATTGAGGGGCTTCCACAACCGGCAAGGGATGTAGATTGTGAATGGAGTGCACAAACCGCTATCAGTGAACCATATGTCGCCTACAGGGTCCACCGTAAGATCATTTAAGCCACCAAAGAAGAATCCGAAGTAGTTGTTGATCAGCCATTCTGCTCTGTAGGTCCTCGGATCCACTCGAACAATGCCTGGGCGCTGTTTGAGGCCACCTGGTAGCGAGACATTGTTGCCTTGCATAGCCCAATAGATCATACCATTGTGCAAAATACCTCCAGTAGCTTGGTATACCGGTGGATCTGTCACAAACGCCTCGACTGTTGGTGGCTCATTATTGAGATCAATGGCTATATTGCTCAAGTTCCCTGGGGGTCCATCTTGGGTCACGAACAGCTTGTTCAAGCTTGGTACATAGATTGGGGCTTCGTGGATGACATTGAGCAAATCCAGGTATTTCTTTGTAATTTTTGGCGTGGAGCCTAGTAGCTCGAGACCTCTGATTTCATCAAAGACCACGAAATCTGCACTAGTAACTAAACCCCATGATGAGTCGTCAGGCACGAGAGTACCAGTATATCCGACTGTGGGATCGGCATCTCGAGAGAATGTTGGTGGTAGTAAAGTACCATAACGAAATGTGCAGGCGATCTTGGCCGTTGACGGACCACATGTACTGGCTACAGGATGGAAGCCATCTGCGGGGATAGCTGAGCTATGATTCCCGGAGTATTGAGTGGTAACAATCGCCAAAGGAGTAACCCCCAGCAAGGTAGCCAAGTAAGAGGGGGACATCATCGCGAGATTGTCAATTGTTTGTGGTACAGCATTCATGGAAGGCTTGTTGTGCCAATGTTTGCTGGTCACTATCTGAGATCATGCATCAGCATTTAAGCCTCTTTGCTTACGGTAGGGGAGTGATACAAAGAAAAAGAAAAGCCACCCTTGTGGCAGATGAACTAGTTTTCCCACCAACCACTGATGGGACTGTAGTAAGGTTACCGCGAGATGCAGAATCATGCACAATCTTATTCAATAAAGCATATTAAGGTGACTACCTTATGCATGAGTTCTAGCTGAAATATGACCGCCATTAAAACAAAGCCTGAAAACGGTGAATAGTGAATGATTCTCCTTCCTAACAAGTATCAGGATGGCCCAATCTGTTTAATAAGCCTTGAAGCTACGCTGTGCTGGGTTAAAAACATGTGCATCTCAAGACCCATGACCTCAGCTCGGAGCATTAGAGCCACGAAGTTGAGCGAGGCGTGCCGCCAAAAGGGTCAATGTCCCAACAATCACTGTGGTACCACCGAAGATCTGAGCATATTCATACTTACCTGTGTCGAAGTCTATTAGCGCACCAGCAATAGGCGCCCCCGTCAAGCAAGCTAAACTACCAATGGTAAAAACCATACCTACCCGTACACCCATCTTGCTCATGTCTGTTGTTAGACTTGATAAAGTCGAGGGGAATAGGGTCTGCACCGCGTTGGCGCAGACTCCATAGATGATAACGAAAGCCGTAAAGCCGGTCAAGCTCATGACAGCCATCCAGCAGTATAATAAAATTCCAGCGCAGAAGGCGAATGGCAGCAATATGTTGAAAGAGCCAAAAGCATCTGCCATTAGGGCCGGAATTAAACGACCGGGGACTCCCACAGCATTGAGTATTATCAAGAGAACTAAGGATGTCGAAGATGGAACACCGATAATATCGTGTCCAAAAGTTGCCGTCTAGACATACATGAGTATTCCTTTAGCGCTTTACCTTACGATATAAGGGGGCAGGTGAGGGAATTTTACATACATAGAAATATGCAATATAGACACCCCAAAGTGTAAAGAAAATACCAGCGGCAAACAAACTATAAGGTAGTTCGAGGAAAGCAGACCATTCCACAAGAGGCCCTGGACGTCTAACGCTTATTCGCGGTCGAGCTAGTACAATGATGATAATACTATTTAGGAGTATAATAAACCCCATCACACGAATGGTCCAACCGAAGCTCAGTATAGGACCGAGTTGACGTGCAATCTGGGCAGTCATCAGCGGCTGCCAGATCAATATCGCGAAATAGGCAATAAAAAGTTACAGTTGGAAATATGACACCACCAACAGGTGCGCCGCAGGCAGCCAAGCCCAGAGCAAACGCCCTCTTCCTCACAAAATATGTTGAAACTAGAGCCACAAGCGGAGTGAAAAGGAGACCATTGCCAAGACCTTGGAGGATTCCCTGTGATAGGACAAGCTCCCAATACTGGGTAGCAACCGAGGTCGTGAAAGTACCGAGAAGCTGCATTGAGCATCCTAGGACAATAAGGTATCTGAAGTAGCCTGCATCCATTGCTCGACCAGATAGCGTGCCAATGAAGAACAGCAGGAAAAGCTGCAAGGAGCCAACCCAGGCCACGTCAGCCGAAGATCGGCGAAGAGTAGTCTCCCAATGTGACTGAAACAAGCCAAACGATGACATGTAGCCAAATCCATTGATGACAAGGAGATGGCTAACTAGAACTTGTGACCATGCAACAAGGCCGCCGTCGTATATGACTTCCTCGAAAGCAGGGATGGCCTGGCGAATTTCGTGATTGTTTGTCGCCTTGGGGTCTGTAGGATTCATCACCGACAACGCAACTGTAGACATGTTAGAAAAGCTGCCAAAACATAGATAAGATTCGATCGCAATTATGGTCGCGAGGATGATCTGGATACGGTTGAGCCCAGTAAAAATCAGCTTTGAAGATCAATAAATTTGAATACAGTGGGCCATGAAAAAGCGAAAAGAAAAACCGACGCGTGCAGATCGTGCCATTCTTCTCTTGATCTGCATGCATGTTCCTAGTGTTCCGACGTAACACAGTGGATTAGTGTGTATTCCACTTTCCAGGATTCAATTAATCGGCTTCGTAACCCCGAAAGCGATACCTGCATGGTCAGCATCTTCTAAGCCATGTGCAGTTGTGTGGGTGTTTAACTTTAATACGAGTTTACTTTTCTCGGATCAAAGACTGCTGCTACCAGGGCTCCTGGCTTGCCGATAGTTCTAGTCAAGAGAGGGCCCTAGAGAACAGAAACACATTAACGCGATGTCTAAGGCCGAGACAATGGAGCAGTTGCACAGTAATAAATGGTCTCCTTACACGTATAAGTACTTTTTGAAGGAATGTCGATTGTTACTAGAAAGTGTTTTAAGCCACCTCCCGCATTGGTATTTTCCGTTTGCGGCTGTGGTAGCATGGAAAGGCCGAACTTCAGACCAGGATGATCCTAATGAAGAAGACATGTCGGCCATGGCCAGATTGGGGGTTTGCTCCGTTATTGAAGTTTTTAAGTCATTACCATCAAACATAAGAGCTGGCTCAGCCGAGCACGATCCGCCAGAGAACTTAGATCAATATAGACCGGGTACAACGACTGGAAAGTCGAGCAAGCATCACAGCAGCTGGGAACGGAGACGGCCAACATTCCTAAGCCAAACAAGTAAGTTGGCTACTGGCCCCAATACCTTTACTTGATGGACCACTTACATACATTAGGTATTGACTTGCAAACTCAGTCTACGATAGATGTTGCGGTGAAAGACGTATCTAATATACCCGAGGCCTTGCAGACCGCGCCTCGATGTGCTAGAAACAAAGTTGCTCATGATATCCTAGATGTTATCCAACAATATGGACGGCATATTGCAACACTACCGGGGTCGGATAGTTTTCACTGGCTAGGGCGATCCAAGTTCCTGGAGAGGATCGAAGCACAGATTGAGAAAAAAGAAGCAATCAAGATGATCTTGCCTGCCTTCCCATGGAAGAGTGTAAGTTTGAGGAAAGCTGTGCGGCGTCGTACTACGCTAAACAATGTAGGTTAACAAGATTGATAAAGTGAACGGTATCTTACCGGATCTTGGTGAAGTGCTAGCATTGGCAAGGCTGAATAGCCTGTGCGAAGATATCAGGAGAGTTTACTCCAATGGGAGTGAGCTAACAATAGCGACCGATGGGCTGGTCTTCGATGGTGAAGTATCATCTGCGGACAATAAGGACGTTCTACTGAACCGTTCCCAGATATAGTGGGTATTCCGGACGAAAACACCTGGGTGTATAGCGAGGCTTTGAGAACTATGGCAGCAGAGAGAGGCTTCAGTAATATTAGGTTGCTTCGCGCAATGGATATACTGGGCCTGACAGAACACCAGACCCTGACCAAAGAGAGTTATCTGTCATTGGCAGGCAGGAGTCGTTCATTACTTTTGGAGCGGTATGGCAGAAGTGAAAATGAGATTCGAATAATGATCGACACCGATAATGATAGTTTGTTGACATATCGAGGCTTTATCCGGTTCCTTGAAACTGACCTTAAGTAATTGCAACCATCGTCAGGCCGGCTTATGCTCAGATACTTACGTGAATTATTCAGGTACAGCACAATCGCCCAGAATGCCTGCAGCGGCACACAATTCAGGAAGTGTGTTAAGAAAGTCGCTAGGGACATGATGCTCCGAGCAGAAGTCTGTAAATCTTTCCATTTGTGTTATGTGATTGTGAATAGAGCAATCAACTGACGATATTGTTCAAGTCCTTCACTAAACTCCTCGAGGACAAATGCCCAGAGTATGTCCGGCTTTCCGTACATCCGTCTAGCGGCGCCGAGAAACTCTCGGTTCCATTACTTGTTCAAGAGAACGGTGGATTTCCAAAGACGCCATGGCACTGCACCGTAGCAGTAGCCATCAACGGGTCTTATCTGGCTGTCCATTCAAAGGAAGTCCGTGGCACTCACAACCTAGTCTTCCGTGACGGTCAACCATATTTCTATCGCGAGAAATCAACGCTGTGGGACTGGGATGATCTCGCCGTAGACTTTGAGCCTCAGTATCCTGCAGGACTTCTCGTTCGACCCCAGCGCCAACAAGTCGTAACGTTGGGTCAGATACACATAGATAAACTCCGCCAACTAGCCAGGCTTTATCGTGGGTCAATCAGTGTGGTTGGATTCTCAAATTCAGTAGATGTGTTTCCCGTACTGGATGGCGGGTCAAAGTCAAATCTGTTGTAGGATCAGGCTTTTTAGTATACATAGTGTGACCGTTGATTGGGTCAGACTCAATGAACCGACCCCAATCGATCTACATAAGGGGGAATCCCCTTGGCCTCCAGTCGGTGAGTATTTTTATCAAGAGTATACTCGATTTCCACTGGCGCTGATGCGATGGTGTAGTGATGTGATAGCTTTCAATTGATTATAACACTAGCAAGATGGATGACTGGCACGTGATTGGTACGAGACTGGTCTTATCTTATCTACCCGTGCCGAGACACCCTACCTACCTAGGTACATATCCGAAAATTCACCAAAATTCCACGCAATGACTTCTACATACGCAATCATCGAAGGTCGCATTCAGAAGGCTAGTGAAGCCATAAGCACGCGTGAAAATTCTAATCAAGCAGAAATGGCGCGCGAGTTTCGTGTTTCATATGAAAGACTTCAATCTAGACTAAAGAATTATCAGTTCAAAACAGCAGTACGCCGAGAACTGCACAACAGAGCTTTAAAACCTGATCAGAAATCAGCTTTACAACAATATTTAATCAAAACAAATGAGTTAAACTTGTCAGTTAAACTACACTTGCTGCAATCAACGACAAACACTCTTCGTGCTCAGAACTTCTTTTGTTGAAATCTCTCACTGTCTTCACTGAGTGATAACTGAATCAAATGATGATTGAATCAACTTTGCAGACTGCCTGATTTAGCTGACTTAGCTGCTTAAACAATTTGCTGATAGGCTATATTATTAATTCTGTATGAACTTTTCGATATCTTTTCTCTTAATTCGTTGAATTTGTCGGGTTGAGCTCATGGTCTGGGGTTGAGGGTATTGAACCCAACCCTAACTCGGACTCCGAGTTGGGTTGGGTTGGGCAACCCGGACCCGCCGACGGCAGGCCTAGGCTCATTAACCTGTTGGTATATGAGAATCACAAGAAGTATGTGCATGTGTATATATTGATTGAACTACGATGGGAGGAAGGAGGTGAAAAGTAAAACTCTGACTCCCGCGCCCTATATTCTAGGGCTAAGCGAGATTGCCTACCACACACTGGGTTAACATTACTGTTCCCTTGTTTCCAACGTTGTGGGAATCTATTCTTACACTGAGGTGATTTGCTGTTGGCAAAGACGCCTGCCAGAAGCTTTTATATCGTGTAACCACATCACGGCGTTGTGTGCGGGTCTATGGTAATCACCCGGCCTTCACTTTCAGCCAGCCCTGGACAGGAATCAGGATCCTGACTAGCTGTGGTTCGAGAATATTCTTATTCCGGAAACGATATATCCAGTCTACATATCACCAGGCAAAATTTCAAGGTCAACATGTGCCCAGCCTGCGCGATTGAATGCGCTCGTGGCCTCACGTAAGTGGCTCTGAAGCTCTCTATCCAGAATATTGAAGACTCGGTCATTCCGTACCGACCATACCGAGACCGCACGAGTGTCCTGTATCCTGCAAATTCTGACCTGGACACGTTGCAAATTTCTAGTCTTGGCTCCCCCACTACTCTAACGCTAAATTCAGGTGATGATAGTGTGCAAGCGAATTGTTGCCTGAGTGAAATAAAGGCATCAACAATTGGCGGCAGTGGGCGTTCTGACTAAACTGGTTTCGAGGTACCAGTATTGTTTCGTCTGCTTCAGGAAGCCAACTACCCGACTTTGATTTCAATGTTCTTGTCGCAAGGTAAAATATTCGAGCTCTAGGCTCGGCGGGGCTGCAAACCTTTTCTCTTACGCCTATGGCGAATTGTGCAAGCAACTTTTGAAATCCGGTTGAGCCAAGGCAAAGATAGTTGCTCGAAGGATTGTGGATCGAGGAAGCCATTAATGTACTTCCAAAACTAACTGCGCGATATACAGACCACTGCTATCGAGCTATCAAACAAGCTTCTATCCAAAGACCTACCAGTAAACCACACATCCCACCCGCTCGACTCTTCTGATCTCCGATCGCATTCTCCTGCGACATTCGCATATCGTTCCCCGTAATGGCCTTGGATGAGCCACATAAGCTGGAAGGTCTCAAACGTTCAATCTATACCGCGCAGCACCATGAGTTACGTAGACGAGCACGCGGCCGTTTGCCAGCTCTGAGGCGACATTTCGCGAATTCGACGACCCGACGAACTCGAATCGACTTCTTGGTGCTCCGATATTACACATGTAGATGAGCCGCACAGTTTCATTCCTCTCTACCTCTTGAATCTCCGAGATTGTGGCTCCGAGACCTCTGGCTGCCAAGGCCGTTTCTCGAGGCCCTTTCCTGAGGATGACGTCTGAGCTAGTCTTCCTGGCAACATTTTGTGCGACATTGAACCTATCGCTGGTCCCGATTGCTCGGAAAAGCATGGGTATCCCGGATATCTGATTAGTGTTGAGGAAATGAAGGGCTGTAGAGCGGTGCAGTGCCTGTTGAGGAAAACCGGTGACGAGGTTTGGAAACCCGAAGGCGATGATCAGTATTTTGCACTCGGAATGAGAATCGTTGTCTCTTGTCTAGTGTCGCGGATGGCAGCAGATGGCCCGGCCAAGATCCATCGCAGCAGGACAATGGGCCATTGAATGAAACGGGAAGATTTGGTCGACACATGCCTCATGTCAGACACGCTGCTGAAGGGTTCTATAAAAGCAACAGTCCAGAAGATGTGATTTTGTTGGAAGTTTAGTTGCAAGACAAAGGATAGTGCTAATGAGGACATAGGATCATGGTCTGCCGTTCCATCCCCCTTGCTTTAAGATCTTCAACTGGATATCGAGGAAACGCTTCGTTAGAGTTGATGCCCATGAATTGTGGTGCTGGCGCGAGGTAGGTCTTGAATTTTTAACTGCAAACTCCCTAGCCGAGTGAAAAATTTGACTGTCAGGGTTCCCTTCGAGCAAGTATTGACATCTTGACATCCGATCTCAGTTGGGTAAATGAATCTTGCTAACCTCCCATTTTCATAGCTCGAGTTCGACAACGGCTACTGGTTTCACAATTTTCCCCTTTGCAACATCGTCAAACACTGCCGAGATAGTGCATCCTACCAAAGCTGGGACTTCGAGCATGGAACCGAATACCTCGTTGCAAACCCCATAGATATTCCCGGTCTCACAGCCCTTTTTTTGGGCGCTACTCTGAAGCCTGGATGCATTCTTTCAACCTCGATGGTGGAGCCTTTACCTTGAACGACCAGGACCCAGCATCTGATGCATTTCATCCCATTCATCGAACCCCTGAACTTCCATCGCGCGATCCATTCTCCGTTTAGGACAGCGATAACAAACTCACTCCCAAACTAGGTCCTCGAAAAAATCCTCGATTACCTCAGTTCCAAAGATTTTGCGAATCTGAGGCTCGTCTCGAGACGATTCAGACAGTTTCCGCATCACCGGTTCTGGACCTTTGTAGCGCAAGAGTTTCCTTGGCTTTGGGAGCGGAGGGAGCCGTAGGGCAAGAATGGGATTCATAATGAGAGGGTTTGATTTGGTTTTTATCGGCAGATATAGTTTGCTTGGCAGGATATCAAGGGACTGAGGAATCGACGAAGGATTTGGAGGGATATAAAGGAGATTATGAACAACGATTGAGAAGCATAGGGAGGAAGGGAGGATTGTGGACTTGTGAGATCCTTAGGGTCGTAAGTTAAGTTCTACTGGATCTTAAACGTCTAACTAGATTTAACAATGAAGTCATTACGTGGCGCAGTTGGAACTGTACTAGCCACCACCTCGTTCTTCTCATCTTCTCCTTCTCATCCCCGAACCTGCTCATCCTCAGCCTTATCCTTCTCGCCCCAAAAGGACTTGATATCGAAGTTTGAAAGTGGAATGATGTAAGAAATTGAATCGATTATATGCTGATCAGGTGAAAGCTAAATACCCAGCCGATTCCCGAGAAGGGAAACGGAAACGGAAAGAATTCCGTTACCTAGTGATCAAAAACCCTCACACATGTCCCAAAACAGACCAAATCGAGTCTCTGCATCAGCTCTCAAATCATACGCTTCTCCCTGCCAACTCCTCGATGTTCTCTATTATCACGCCCACTGGATCATACGTCGCTATCTCGGCCTGTATCTCCAAAGCCCTGGTCTTGTATTTCTTATTCGAAAGAATCTCATCGACAGCTTGTTGCAGCTGCTCAGTCGAGGGGTTACTTGTGCGGAGATTCACAGCCACGCCTGCCCATTCAGCCCTCGCAGCTGTCTCCGGCTTTTCTTCCGTCGTAGCACCCATTACCAAAGGGGTGCCGTTGTTGAGCGCGCGTTGGAAAGCTCCGTAGCCCCCCGTCGTGACGAAGACGTCACAGTACGGGAGCAGATCGTCGTAAGGGATGTAATCGGCCACTTTGGAATTTGACGGGACAGGAACATCTGCTGGCAACGCGGCGCCCTTCTTTCCTAACGCGACGATAACGATAATGTCTGAGCGCTCCTTGAATGCATTCATGGTAGGGACGATCAGTTGATTGATATCCGTAGCAACGGTTCCTTGACAGACAAAGATAATCTTCCTGGTATTGTTGCTGGTGACTTCATGCCACCATGCTGGTCTCGTGGGGTTCAAGTCTCGAGAAGCCTTGGGATAACCACCCGAAAATCGCAGGGTTTTGGGAGCATCGCTTCTGGGGTATTCTGCGCTGGGTGTGCACATTTGTATGAAACGGTCAGGTAGAACATAGAGCGCGTCGAGCAAGAAAATCTCTGGCTTCTTAGCTCCCACGCTCATGAGTGCTTCCCCGTATGCCGTTTGAGCTAGGGCAAAAACCTGCTTCTGGATTTTATTCGCAGACTTATTTCGCTCTTGGCCCTCCGGGGAGCTGTCTGGCGGCAAACCGGGACCAAAAGGTGGATGGTCGATACTGGTCAGCAGAATAGGGTTGAGGCCAACGGCTATAAATCCTTTAGGGCGGATTCCCGGAGCGCCGTGGGTGATAGGCAAAGCTCCAAAATTTAAGCTCTCGGTCATGAGAATGATGGGCCTGTCTGGATGCTTGTCGCTGAGCATTTTCAGGGCTCTTTGTAGAGTCTCATGTTGTGAGGGCAGTGATTTACAAAATATATGCACCAAGTCGTGGTTGAAATGGTCTGGTCCTTGCAGAGTCTTTTGGAGGATGGGCCCTTTAGGTGAGGATCTCGGAGTCAGTTTACTTGATCAGGAAAACTTTATGGAGTTCGGAAACGATTCATGCGCCATGTTGAAAGGAAACACTTGTCTCAATTCCGTGGAATTTCTAAAAGGGGCAATAAAACAACGAGAAACGCATACAACGGGGATCGAGGTCTCGCGCCCTGAGGTCGTGGAAGTCGCCATATCCTTCGACCGGGACAAATGACGCGCCGATAGCTTCAATCTGTTGGCGATAGCCCGAGCCAGATACAAAGCAGACATCATAGCCCCGGGCGACGAGATGTTTTGCAATTGTTTGCATGGGTATAATATGTCCAGATACTGGCGTGCTGCATACAAGCACGAACGGTTTGATTGATGTCGCCATGATGATGAAATAGGAAAATATGAATAGGTATTTACCGTATTTTGAAAGGAACAAGAGAAAATGTCAACAGGAAAAGACGAATAATGGGAAATAGGAAGCGTAGAATTATATACGAGAAAGCAAATTCTGTAAGCAAGGCGGGGCTAGAAAACGGCCAGAGCCCCAGGCGAGTTTAACTGTGCCTCGCACGAAGGAATAACAAGTTACAAGTCTCCCTTAGTGCTCACCGACTCAAATACGATCATTAGCTCAAATATTCTGTATATTCATTTTTGCTATTCTATCTTTTATTTTTCATCTTCAGTTCTTAACTTCTTCACTCTTACTGTCTTACAATGTTTATTTTCTATCAATTAACAAAAAAGTTATTGAAATATATATTACAAGTTTAATTCAATTTAAATTACGTGACATTAACAATTTTAACTTTAAGCTTTTCATATAAATTTATGTACATTAAGTTTTAAAAAGTTTCAAAAAACATTATAAATTTTTTAAATTTTTCTTTCTTTTTTATATAAAATTTTATTCAATATTTCATTATTTAAGATTAATTAAGTTTTAAGTTTTATTATAAAATTAATTGTGATGTTTATTTTCATTAATATTATATTTTCTTCTGAATATTCAAAATAATATATTAACGCAAAATGAAAATCTCAGCTCAAGAACTTTCTGAGCTACCTGAGTCGAGCTGAATCAATCTGCTCACTGTGTTCAACTCTTGCGCTAGCTGATCTATCAGAGTCATTAATCAACATATCTAAGTTAGCTTAAGACATTGTCGTGAGACGAAGCGAGATTACAGTTGGTGAGAGGTTGAAAAAGTTGAGTCAGAGTCGAAACTTTTTTTTTGATCTCGACTCGAACTCAACTTTCTGCATATGCTAATCATGAGTTCAAAATTATTTCAATTTCGACTCAGCTTTCTGCATATGCTAATCATAAGTGTGAGATGACGAGATCTCTTTACATGAAACTGCGTAGTAGAAGATAATAAGATAGCATTCTATTGATGATAGAACTAATTGCTAAGAAATGAAAGTGAAAGCTCGCAGAGTTTTCATCTTCTGTCAAGTCGTTATTTCTATTCATTCATTAGTTTCTTTGATCTAATCTCGCAAGCTAGTCTTGCAAACATGCATCATTCATAGTCAATGAGATGCATTCTCACAACTGCATTTCTTCTTAAAGACTCAATCTCTGAATCTTCATAGCATTATATTGTCTTCTTGTAGCTGATAGCATAATTATGACTTCTTCAGCGCTTTAATATCTGTGTAGAAGTGTCATGAGTTGATCATGTTAACAAGCATAAACAAAGCTAGTGCGAGATTGTTGATATCAATTCTTCAGCTTTGCTTTCTTTCTTTCTTTCTTTTCTTCTTGTCTCGTCTCAGCATATTCTTTCATGAGTACTGTTCTTTCAAACTTATAAAGCATGAGATCTGCTATGCGTATCTTGTATAACTTGCAGCTCATGATATGAGCTTCTTTTGTTGCAGCATTTTTGTGATGCAAGTCAGCTCATGAATTAATGTGAATGACATAGCAATATCAACATCATCATCATCATCACTATCATGATAAGTAGCAGCATTCGCGCTCATTGAGATCATGCTAACATGCTCGTGAAGTCTGCTCATTTTCTTGAAGTGTACATCTTTTTTCATGTCATCGTCGCTGTGATGTTTATCACGTCTGCTTCTTCTGCTCTTCTTGCATCTGCTGTGTTAATGATTGAACTCATGATCTTTGATAAACATATTTATCTTTGTGTGTTTTGATAAATGCTGATGTATGTTAAATCATCATGATCAGATGATCTGATGTTATCATTGCGTTCATCATCTGAGCGTAGTGATGATTCACATGTGTTGTGTCTTCATTGAGCGTGCTCGCAAATGCAAGCATTGCTTCAAAAAGAAGCACAATTACGTGATGAATTTAGTTTTATGCTCTCTTCAGCTGATGATGCATCACGCTGCGTGAATGATGATTCAACATCTCATCACTTACACTTAAAATTATCTTGCTCTTCGTCTTTGATAATGAGAGAGTGAGTAATTTTTCTCTTCAGCATGTGAGATTGTATTTAACAGTTGAGTAGAAATTTTCATTTCTTTTATTCTCATCACTTTTTATCATCATCACATTGCTTCATCTTCATCTTGTAAGTATCAACTGAAGTAAGCAGTGCATGATGAGATTCATTGATGAATAAATAACTTCTTTCTTCACTTCAACATTCTCACTTGCAATTGTTGATCACTTCTTTTCTTCGCTTTTTCACAACATTCATCATCTTCTTTTTTAAAAGACATATGTTATGTAAGATTTTATAATTGTAGTTTAATATCAATTTCTTAAACTTACGTCTTTGCGCTTTTAATACTCTTTCAATCATGATTCTTACATGATTTATTTTTATTTTTCTTCTTTGACTTTTTTGCAGTCAACTGATGTACTTGTCTTTTTATCTTGTAATTCTTAATGATCTTCTTTGCATTGCTAAGATTTTTCATTGATTTTCAGAAGTTTTCATAAAAAGATGAATTAATTCATTGAACTAAATACTCAATCTTTTCTTTCTTGATTCACTGATCAAGTATTTTCTTTATCTTTCATTTCTCTTTCTCTTTTATAAGAATGATCTGTGACTTCAAATTCTCATCATACGAGTATCAGAATTTCAATAAAGAAACATGAAAGATTGAGTGAATTGCATCATATTTCTCAGATAGTTCAAGCTTATACGCTTGCATGTTGATCTTCTTCAATATTCTGAATAATTTCAGTTATCTGTGATCAATCTTCTTCTTTGATCAAAGCGTATAAATGTTTATACTTTGCAAAAGCATTTTATCTTTCATCTGAAAACTTGCAGCTTTATGATGAGCATTATAATACTTTGCTTGCTGCTCTGTTACTCACTTTCATAATTTCATTAAATATTCTTTGATACTTTGTAATCATTCTGCTCGCTTTGTAGTTAAGAATGTCTTTTTCTTTAAAGCTTTGTTCTCAGATATCTCTGCAAAGCTCGTAATGTATTTCTTTAAAAGCTCATGTGAAGTTTTTTTGATATTAGCATGTACACTGTTGTTATATGCAAACATCATCATTGACAAAAGTTCTGATCAGTTATTCATCTTGTAATTGAAATACACTTGCAAATAATGCTCAAGCATTTGATTCTGTCTTTCTGTTTGATCATCAATTTGCAAATAAAACACAATGCTTAGTTTTCACTTCGCTTCAAAATGTCAACATAAAGTAATTCAAAAATGATGATAAACAGTGAGTTTTGATTCAATATAATGCTTTGCATCATTTTATGCTGAGATATGAATTCTCATCATAGCAGATTTACAAGTCTTTCAACATTTAAATCTTTGATCGTCGAAATATAAATTACGTGCTTGATCAACTTATTTATTATTATCAATATAGCATCACTTGTTTTTTCAATGTATGAATTCTTTGCAAAGAGCATGTTTATTATGAAATTCATGATTATCATGTGAAATAAATTCATGCTTTTTGAAAATATAAACGTCAGCTTCTCATAAAGCTTATGATAATGCATTTGCACTCATTGACAGTTTGAACAGATGCAAACATATTTCATCATCTCTTTGAGCATTTTCAATCAATAATATTTTCTTCTTATTGCAGTCTTAATATGAGCATGTATGAAATGATCTGCTTCGAAATCATCATGATTCATATGCAGAATCTCATCTCTTGTAGCAGAGTCATTGAATACATAGACTGCAAGATCACGATGTAACAGTTCATCATCTTTCATACTTTATTTTGAAAGCTCATTCTTTCTAGATGCGAATCATTGACATTACTTCTCATTCATAACAAAGACATTTCTTTGTTGTAACTTCAGCAGTTACGCAGTCATTGATTCACTCATCTTCAAGTAAAATCTCTTCAAATTCATAATTTGATGAATTAGAAGTTGAGATAATGCAGTGTTTAGAATTTTGCAAGATTTAACAAGTATTTTCTTATTTAAACACATGATTCAAGTATTTGCAATGACTATGTCATTCAGTTGCATCATCAATGCTGCGAGTTTGATCATTATCAAAACTTCTTCATTCTTTAGCAGCTCAGATTGACATTTCTGATTGTGAAGTTTGTTTCGCAGAGTAAATAGAAAATAATCATTATTCTTCTTGCTATCATTCAATTTCATGATGTCAAGTCTTCTTAATGAGACATTTGCAGAGTTTAATTTGTCTCTGTGATATTCTATATGAAAGTCAAACGCAGTTAATTTCTCAGCTCAATGCATTTGTCATACATTGAACTTCTTTGTCATCATAAAGTAATGAAAATTATTGTGATCTGTTATCACACATATGAATCACTTGCCATTCTGAAGATAGTGTTGTCAGTTCTTAAAATCAAGAACTATAGCATACAGCTCTTTATCATGCATGTCTCATTATACTTCAGCTTCTTTGAACTTATAACTATAGTATGCAATGAAATGTCATTGATCAGTCTTGCTCTTCTGACTAAGCACATTTTCAACTTCATGATTTGATGCATCAATCTTCATGCAAAGATCTGCATTTCAATCATAGTGTTTCAAAATGAGAGCATTAACAAAGACTGCTTTCAATCTTTCAAAAGCTTTTCTTGCTTTCAACATCATTGCAAAGAATGAATACATAATTCTCTTCTTCGCACTCTTGATTAAATCTGTTAAGAACATGATGATTTAAGAGAACTTTCTTATAAATTGTTGATAAAATTTCGCAAATCTTAAGAATATGAGAATGTTCTTTGCAAACTCAAGCTCAAATCAGCTAGTGATTATGTTGATACAAGACTGTTTCATCTGAATATCTTTTTACTTTATCATGAATTTCAGAAAGATAACTTTGTTATAATTGAAAGTGCATTTTGACAGCTTGACATACAGTCGATATTTCAGTAGCACGCGAAGAATCTTGCTCACATGCTCTCAATGCTGTTCTTTCGTCTCAAAGTATACTAAGACGTCATTCAAATATATCACGCAGCAAATATTCATGAATGACTTAAGCGTGTAATTTACATAGAACTGAAAGATCGCAGAAGCATTTATCAGTTCAAAGAGCATCATCTGATACTCAAACTGATTATAGCGTGTATGAAAAGTCGTTTTTCATTCATCACTTTTGTAAATTCAAATGCAATGATATGTTATGAGCATATTAAGACTGATAAAACTGAACAAGATTAAAGCTTTAATCAATTTGCAATGAATGCTAGTGAGTTCTCTGCGTAATGATTAAAGCTAATCAGCGAGCTAGTAAAATTTGACTCAGATATGACTCAGATATAATTCAATTTCTTTTTTCTTCTTCAACACTCTTTTCTTTCATCATCTTGTTCATTTACATCACATTCTTTTCATGTCACAAACACATTTCTTTCAAGTCTAGCACAGTCTCTGAACATTACATAAATAGAAGCTTTTATATCAATCTTCTTCTGTATTCTTAATATTCAGTTATAACTATCTTTAAAGATCAAGCACTATTAACTCTGATCTTCATTGATTGTATTATTTAGACATGATTCTGACATTATATTAAGAATTCGATAATCACACGATACTGATCTTATTACTCATTCAACATACTCGTCTAGACAGAATGAGTCTAAAGAAATTCATTTACCTGATGATTGATGACAATTGAAAGATAGAACAACACTAGAAAGTTGAATAGAATCAACGACAAGACTGTTTGAATTGCTAAACTACTTATCACTCATTAAGTATGCAAAGTTCACTCAATTATGAAAATCACGATAAAGAATCTTCATGAATTGCTCAAGAATCAAATCGATCAATAGATTCAATGATAAAGAATCTTCGTTGTTTGTTAGAGAATCAATCAAATCAATCAACAAACAAATCTCATCTTCTTTGTTGAAGATTGAATCTCACTTCATACATCTTTCTTCTTCAATCGTTGAGCATCATCATTCGTTCAACTCTCTTTCAAACAAATCTCATCATATTTAATCATTCGTTTACTGAAGAGCATTTTGAAGAATTTCAAAATCATTTCTCTCAAATTTTTGTTGCTGATTCATTGAAATCATGAATGAAATCATCAAGTGCTGCATCATTCATTCATGAAGATGATGAATCATTCACTGAAATGATAATACTTCTTATGTTCTACGAAATTTGAAAGACTTGAAGTCTAGCTCTTGATGAAGAAACAAATCAACTCTACAAGTTAAATAGACAACAAGAAGATGAAATCAAAGAGTTGAAAACTAGACTTCAAACTAAAGAAATCACTTCTTCTGATTTTATCTACTCTGAGCGTTCGAGATCTCAAAAAATACCTGATTCTTCGCTGTTTACTGATGAAAAGAACTCTATTTAAAAGAATTGATACGAAAAATTCAGAATAAACTAGAGATCAACGTCAATCTCTTTTCTAATGAACGAGTCAAATTGAGCTATATACATTCTAGATTATTCAATGATGCAGCTGAGATCACTCAAGCTAGACGCGAACGTGACTGTGTCAATCTTTATAAGATCATCGACGATCTTTTGAAAGAGTTAGCTCAGTTGTTCAATGATTTGAATAAGAAAGTCAACTTTCGTAGAAAATACTACAACTTAATTCAAGAATTCAAGAAATTCAATGAATTCTATACTCAGTTTCAACGTTTATCTTTATATCTAGACTATTACAAGAAGCAACTGATCATTGATCTGAAAGATAAAATACATCTTCGTCTTCAATTCATTTAAGTAGATCAATTAGTTCAATCTGATTCTTTAAAGAATATTCGTTTCTACCTGATTCATTTGAATAATGATCAGTGAGTCATTTGAAAGATCAAGAACAAGATCAAATACGTTGATGATGTTTCAAAAACTATCTTTCATAGAATGACTGTTGTCACTCAGCAGTCATTTGATCATTTGAAGTCTGATAATCTAAAGTCGTATGACGCGATTTTAACTAGCGTCAAAGAAACAAATCTTTTAGTCGAAATCTGTTTCATATGTCATAAATCAGATCATAGCTCTAAAGAGTGCTTGAATCAACCTACTAGAATCAATGCAGTAAACAATGAATATGATCATTTCGATTTTGATTTTGATTTGAATTTCAATTCAAAAAACTAGTCATCTCTTCAAAAGTCATCAAAGAAATAGAGATTATATCTTTGTGCACACTAGATGAAATTCTATCGAAAGAAAATTACCTTGAAAAGTTGTTTCTAATTGATGCTCATCTCATCTCTCAGAATCAATCTTTCAGTCTTCGTTCTTTAATAAACAGTGATTTAGTCATTTACATGATCATACATTCTAATTTATAAGATAAAGTATGCGAGAAACTGAAAATTCAATCTATATCACTGACAAAAAAGAAGTTAATAAAAGATTATGATGAAAAAATATTTAAGAAAATCATCACTCATAAAATTCTATTCAATCTCATCATAAAAAGTCATAAGAAATTGACTGTATCAATGCTGATAGCTGATATTAATCATCATGAAGTCATATTGAGTAAGCTCTGAATGAACAAAAACGAAATATTATTGAATATGCAAAACGACGTCATTGTTTTTTTGAATCAATTGAATACTTCTATTTCGATTTTTTCAATTTCTCTCAATTCAAAGCACTCAAGTTGATCGCGATCAACTTCATCTTCTTCAATCACTCAGACTAAGATCTTTATGATGCTCAAACGACTCGTTCGAAAAGAGTCATTCTCAATTCAAAGCATAAACGCAGCTTCGTTCAAAACATTGTTGAATTGTTCAAAGAAAAACAAGATCAAAGTCTTTTCTCTATTCATGATGAACATCAATAGAAAAATCGCGTACAATACTCAGTGCGATTTGAATGCTCTAAACGTTTCTTTAATCAATGAAATGACTCAGAATTTGAAAGATATTAAAGCGAAGCTATCATTGAAATATCATGAGTTTCTAAATGTTTTTGATCAAGCTCAATTGAATAAACTACTCTTTCATCACTTCTATGATCATAAAATCAAACTCATCAATGATTCAATGCTCTTTTGCTGTCGAGTCTATTGAATATTCTCTGTCAAACTTCTGAAAGTAAAGAAGTACTTAAACGAGAATTTGTCGAAGAAATTCATCACTTCTAGTCAGATTTTCTATTTCTTTCTCGTTTTATTCATTCTCAAAGCAAATGAAGATCTTCAATTCTGCGTGAACTATTAAAAGCTAAATGTCATTTTCAAAAGAAATAGATACTCTCTATCACTGATAAATGAGATTCTTGATAAAATAGTAAGTTGCAAGCATCTGACTAGATTGAACATTATATCAATGTTCAACAAACTTCAAATGCATCTTGATAGTGAGAATTACATCACTTTTATCACTGCTTTAGAAGCATATAAATACAAGATGTGTCAGAAACTGAGCTAAACTAAAGATACTATTAATATAAAAGACTGATATTATTATTACTTTGATAGAATTTAAATACAAGACAATACATCAAATAATATACAAGATAAAAGATAAAAAGTGAAAGAAAAGAATGAAAGCTCAAATTTTATATACATGAATCAAGCAAAATCAAGACTAAACAATAGTTTTATTGATTTAAGATTACAGAAGTTTGTGCATATGACTAGACTGATCGCGTCGAGTCGAGTACTTGAGTTCAAGTCAAGTACTCGACTCGAAAAGTGTTGAGTCAAGTTGAAATTTTTTTGAAAAAGTGTCGAGTTGAGTTGAGAAGTTGAACTCGAGAACTCGAGTCGAATTGAGAAGCTTGACTTGACAACTCGATTCGACAACTCGACTCAACTCGACAAGATATTAGATAGATGTAAATAGCTTGGTCGAACAGTCTTCATCATGAAGACTTCATGATTTTCATCATGACTTTCTATCGAACACTCTTCACGATAATGCAAAAAGATAATGCACTATAAATTTATAAGATTATGAATTATGATTAGAACTTAGAAAGTAAGATAAGCGCTGTTCGCTAGTTGAACAGCTCTATTATTTTCTTTTCACTTTCATTATTCTCTTTCTTCTCACTATTGATTATCTCATATTTATCATGTTGTAGTTTCTTCTCATTCTTCTTTGCTTCATAACGCATCTCTGCGTCATTGTTTTCTACTATGATGAGATCATTCAAATTAGAATTTATTGCATGTATTGAATTCTGAATTTCTCGTTCTTTGACAGTTGAGAAAGTGACAAATTCTGTTGCAAAATTCTGAAAAGCTGTCATAGAATTAGTATCATCAGTCTGCTTTAACTTCTTCAGATCATCATGATGAAGAATTCTTTGTTGAATTAAGTGAACTATAAAGATCATAAATTTTGATATTTCTTCGCTCACGTTCAGCTCATCTGTTGTCTTCTAAAATTGATATTAGTTTCTACAACTGAGAGATAATGCATATAGATAATGCATATCTTCGTTGCTTTTGAAGCAATTTTCTTTGCAGTAGTATTCGCATCTTGTGTCGCAGCAGTTATATCAAAAAGCTTTATCGTCTCAGCGACAATCTCAGCATTCGCTTTGCGTCTGATTTTCGATTCAAAGCATTCAACTATAAACAGATCAGCGCTTTATCTAGTATTGCATTACCGAGATGCATTATCATGAATATTTTTGTTCTTTCGCTCTTGTTTTATCTCATCTCTTACATTGTCTTTCATTGCTGCTTTGTCAATCTCATTCACTTCTTTTCAAATATTGAATTGTCTTAGTTTGTGTAATCGTTTGAATATGACTACACGATCGTTGTTCTGTCGCTTGTAGTGTTCTTTGATCTCATCGAATCAATTTTCATCACGATTTCGACTTGTGATAGACTTTGAATTTACAAATAGAGTAAACATTATCTGTTAAAGTCAGCATTGTTCTCTTGATAATGCATTTGAGTAATGCAACAGTATTGATGAAATTTGAGTAGTTTGATAGAATATGAACTTGTAGAGAATTTGAGAAAGTAAGAAGTATAACATCAAGTGAGATGAATTAATTTTCACGAAGAATTATTTCTGAACTGTCGAACAGAGTGAAAAGTATCTGTTAAAGTCAGCATTGTTCTCTTGATGATGCATTTGAGTAATGCAATAGTATTGATGAAATTTGAGTAGTTTGATAGAATATGAACAGATAGAGAATTTTGAAAAGTAAGAAAAAAACTCATCAAGTGAGATAAATTTGAGTGCAACAAGAAAAATTTAATTATTATTCTTAACACTTATTTCTTAACACTTATTCAATATTTTCTTCAATTTCTTTTCTGATTTTTCAATCACTTCTTCTATCATATTTTCTTGAATCGTTTTAGTAATCAACG
>JAABVA010000350.1_pt1 | contig 59910 bp, 48 predicted proteins | sample 5560331 | NCBI WGS metagenome assembly JAABVA01 (sample SAMN12812661, study PRJNA571458) | rock metagenome | isolation source: Antarctica rocks | place: Antarctica: Victoria Land, Mt New Zealand sud | collected 2016-01-07
CAACGCTGTCGCAAGACAAATAGATAGTAAATACAATTTTTGCACTGTCACACTGTTAGTGATACTATTGCTTTCGCGCATAATTCAAGTTAATTCTTATCGCTTTTGTCAAGAACTTTAGCTTTTTTTCTCTTGAATGTAAAGTCAATTGATTAACTACTTGTATGCATGAGATTTCAGCGCAAACGAGATTTTTGCACACGCTAACTAAAACTATCTATATTGATGTCATTTTAGCACGTCAAAGTTGATACTATTTGTTGCTAATCTTTCTAGATTAGAGTGCGCGAAAATTCAGTTTGCGCGAAAATCTCATGCATACAAGTAATTATTCTATTTTTAGAAATCGAGTTCAAATTCAGTTTGCATGAAAATTCTGTGCATATGAGTAAGTATACTATTTTTAGAAATCGAGTTCAAGCAACTCAACTCGATTTCGAGTTGAGCTCAAGCTAAAGAAAGTCAACTCAATCTCAACTCGAACTCAGAATTGAGTTGAGTTGACTTCTCTCAACTCAACTCAACTCTAACTTGATGACAGGTTTAACTGTACAGAGTCTAAGAAATTTATAAAGATCGACAAAGAAGTTATATGCAATGATGAAAAGACAGCGAAAGAGAGACGAGATTGAACGAAATGAATAGATGAAGAAGATAAAGAAGATAAAGATTGTAATAAAGATGATGAAAGAGAACGCGTCGATAGTGTAGAAATGATGTGAGTTTGTTTTGATTGATGCATGAGATTGAGAACAACATTAGAATCAATATTCTGTAATGATCATCATCATCATTTCTTTGTCTGTGTATCATTAGTCAATAACAGTTCAAGTCTGCACAGAATGTACACAACAAGATAAACAAAGAGTTAATATACACACAGAATTAAATTCAACAAATTGATCAAGCGAATAATTATGAGCACAACGTGTACAGATGCGTTGAAACATGAAAAAGAATCGTAAAAAGAGATAAAGATTGATATATACGCGTACAATGAAGATAATGACAGATGCAGATATGTATGAATAAACAGATAAACAGATAAGAAAATTTCAATCGTCGATCAGATGATTTTCAATCATCTGATGTACATACAACGACTTTAATGAATCATAAAAATCAGAATAATAGTTGAGGCGAAAGAAAAAGAAATGATGACAGTTTAAACGGGAAAAAACGACTTGCACGAGTCAACGCAGCGAAAAAACATAATGCGAGATCGAAAAAGTTTTGATGTTGAATCACGTGATGAAACTCTTGGCAATCAACGATCAGAATACACTCTTGCTTCAGTACTATATAGATGTTTACCTTCACGATAACGAACCTTAGTCTCATTGAGTAGCAACAAAAGCGATATCGCGAATCTCAACTTTCATCAAAATTAAACCAAATTTAATACATATCTCAGGCAGGTTTGTTGTGATATCAGATAATCAGATAGTCTATCAGTATACTCTTATCTTTCACAAACATTCTTTCTGCAATTCTGATGTATATATGATTTGCTTTGTAGATTCAGAAGTTCAATTGGCGAGCGATTTTGCCGTATCGATTTTCGATTATTAGCGTATGCAGATTCTTGGCATTAGCGCCCCTCATCAAATTTACTACTGAACCTCGACATTCTGATTATCTCGAGGTTAAATTCAGTTGAAAACCACAGGTCAAAAACGAAGCTATTCAGAGTTTTTCGATTATAGATTTATTAGTTATGCCTGGTGCACTCGCTTCGACCCTGCGCTCGAAGATACTACGCCTTCTGCTACTTCACTGAAGTTCCCTCGCTATCGTCGAAGAGATTCATTACAGTCTTGTTACTGTTTACAGAATTCAAGAGAATCTCTTCATATATAGCTCGCCGTTCAGACCTCAGTTTCGATCTAAGAGCGCGTTGCGTAAGATCTTTCCAGTCAGAAATAATTTTTCAAAGTAGTTTTTTAAATCGAGAACTCTCTCATAGCATATTTGAAGCAACAGCTCTGGATCATGCAGAAAGAAATGATGTGATCTCTATAAAAGAACTGAGATTTACACATGCATCAGTTCACACTGTAGGCAAGCGTCGTAAGGTAAGGTACCTAGATTACCTTAGAATCAACAACTCTTACAAAAGGTACCTTCAGTTGAGTGGGTTCACCACATGTGGGTAACTACTAGTGGATTTATGAATAGGACTCACTCTATCCCCACCACTGATCAGCCTTTTGTAGCTCAGCGGTAAGCCCTCCGTCCAATTCTCCTCCGCACTGCGGAAGCACCTCAGCTAGATTCCTTCAAAGCCGGAAATACATCTATGTGTCTTCACTTGCCCATCATTCGCCAGATCGAAGGGTCATGAATTCTAGTTTTGAATCTGATATCGGTTCCCACTCTAGACGGGCCGGTTAGGAAGTCAACGTTGAGCAGAGCCCAATTTTGGTGCGAATAATTTTGTTCCACAAAAGAAAATCGGTAGCGATACGAAGTTCTCCGAAGACTCGCAGATGTTGCTTAAGCTTGTAGACTACATGCCTGTGAATGAATAGTGCATCAGCACAAAATAGAAGGGGTCTTAAGAAGTACGTGTTAGTTATGGAAACTCACCACTACCAACCTGCATAGGGATATGTGCTCTGACGACCGTTCGATTGAGCTACCATCAATTTCGCATTGTTTCGAATGCGTGTCGAATGCTTCCGGGCAAGAAATCAACCTTGGTTTAGGAGTCCAAAGTAAGACCATGGATAGGTATATTTGGATAGCGCCACTGAGGGTCAAAAGGCGTATCACATGGACCAAAATCCTTCCACGCCGTAATGTTGAATTGCCTCCCTCCGCTCACCCAGCTAGATTCCAAATAGTTCATCATAAACTCAGTAAAGCATTATCGGCATTGTCTTAGCCCACCGCATTCGGCACAGCAGTGGCCTTGTCCGTGAGACAGCCGGCAGTCCATGTTGCGCGATAAAGGGTCGTCGTCCAGCAAGCTTTTCCAATGCGGGCAGATCGCAGGACAGTAACTCATGACTTCTTTAAACCCATGATTAGGACACAGCGCAATTCGCCAATCAAATTTTAGGATGGGCTTGTTTTCGGTGATCCGCGCAGAACTGCAAAACCGGGGGACCGGATGCTCGAAATTAGAGGTATGGGCGTAGAACAAAGATTTCAGATAATTTCTGTCCTGTTGGCCTAAAGAGTAGAGCTTCATAATTATCTAAAGATATTGGAATCTCAAGCCAAATCGAGGTATGAACGAAACATAGTCGTCGGCTCGGGTGCAGGGATGCTCCAGGTTATATTTCCATGAAGAACGCATTTTTTGCAGGTTGGCCCGATGGATTCTCTCGCTTTGGTAACAGAACACGAAGCTAGCAAGATCTCTCTGCAAAGAGAGTAAGAAGCTTTTCTTGTGTCCAGGCTCGCTCGACCCGCAAACTCTCCCAGGATCCATTACCCACAACCAGTAATAGAGATTTTTTACAGAGTGTTAAAGATATTGCCGAGTCTGAAGTGAGGAAGCTCGCTATATGTTGTACGATCCGTAGGTAGACTCTCAAGCCTCGAGTCGCTAGTGGGTGATGGTTTGCTCTTTGTCTCAGGTGTAGCAGCTTTCGTGAGAGGATTAGAGAGTTTGAAGCCACTTCTGTCAAGAAGATGTGACAGCTGGGAAAAGACGCAAAGTATTTTGGTCTTAAGTTGAAGCTTCGAAGCCCTCGAGATAAGGCCAGGCTTCACTCTGAGGACTAAAGTGCGAAAATAAATGGTCGTGGTGGGATAGGTATGACCAGTTACCACAGTACGTAAAGTCTCGTCTAAGACTTTGATACCACACTAGTATTAATATAACGAAAGTGACCAACTCAGACTTACTCAGTAGTGCTAGACAACAGCAAGAAACAGAGAGCGACTTATAACACATTGCGCCCGGGAACATTGGTCAATCATACCTGAAAGAATCCTTCTTCTGATTATCGACTCTCCGCAGGCAAGTGGTACCATCGCATAATTGACTTGCGTTTGCATGTACATTATGTACATGCAAGGGGTAGGGAGGACCAGGCTTGTCTAGAACGCCACGTAAGCAGACAGCCTAAATAGCGGGCTTGGGAACCTGACTTTAGGCTGGTTTCTTTACGTTCTGCTGATGACACAGCCAAGATAGCTGCATAGAATACTCAAGCTCTTAGGGCTCAATGTCACTCGTCACCGAATAGCTTTCAGGTTGCTAGATCTTAGGGAGAGACCCCAGGTGAGATGCTCTACAGGCGATGAGATAGGTGTCTGCAACGCGTTCCAAGTTCGATGAAAATCCGCCAGGTCGAGACCTAAAGCCGCTACTTCTTATGGGGAAACCGTAAACGATGAAACCCAGGCCCGGAATTTGAAGACTGGGGACACTGTGGAACTTAAAGATGGAGATTTTCTGCGGATAACTGGCATACTGGAGGGAGAGAACAGCATCAAAGGGTGGAGATTCTGCTCTACGACGAAAATAAGGGGTTTGTCCTGGGAATCGCCCAACGACGTTTGCTGGATCATGCACACTACGGACGGAGAACTTCAAGACCTGAGCAAGCAATGTGTAGAAGAGATACCACGATCAGAGCTCGTTCGAAGTCGACGACTAATGTTAACAAATCAGAATGATCCTTCTCAGAGTGTTAGAACAAAGCATTTCCGGTCTGAATTAGGTCCTGTACAGGATCAACCTTCGTTGATCTGTAGATGGAAATATATTTGCCGTATTAAAAAAGATAGAAGTGCAAGACTGTCGGCTAATGTCCAGTTCTACTCTCCTGACAATGAGTGGGCAGCAATTATTCGAATCAGAAAGGAAGAGTGCGATGAAGAAGCAAAGTACCAGATTGACGACAACACTCTCAGCGAACATTGGCGTAGGCAAAGTAGGAAACGAGCAGGTTTGCCGAGGTCGAGCAACGAAAACATTGACAGCCATGATGAGGACTTACCCAGGCTTAGCCTTGATAAGTTGAGGTTAAGCAACATGAAGCAAAGACCCAGCTCGCCCCCCCCCAAGCCACCAAAAAATGCTTCAGCAGTACTTATACGTTTGGAGATGCCTTCTGTGGCGCGGGTGGTGCATCCCGCGGTGCGGCAATGGCAAACCTTGCAGTTCAATGGGGCTTTGATTCGAGCTTCCACGCATTCGAGGCTTACAGAGCCAATTTTCCGCATGCGGCTGTTCTGCTAAGTGCGACGGACTTCATCAAAAAGCACGATGGTCGCTTCGAAGTGGATATTTTGCATCTATCTCCTCCTTGCCAGGTGTTCTCCTCAGCCAACACTACGCCTAACACGGATAAAAACAAAACCAACATCGCTACTTCCATGACGTTAGGTAGTATCTTATCAGTGGCTAGGCCTAGAATTGTCACGCTTGAGCAAACACCCGGAATCCTCGTAATCAAAAAAAACCAAGAACATTACCATGAAGTCATACGGCAGTTCACCCGTCTTGGATTTAGTATCCGCTGGAAAGTGCTGAAATTTGAGGAGTATGAGCTCCCTCAAGAGCGGACGCGTCTTATCATTCTCGCTTCAAGGTGTGTAGACATTGCTACGTGATTCGTCTTGCCTAACAGCGATGTAAAGTCCTGGAGAAGCTCTGCCGTCTTTTCCTTCACCTACTCACGGGACCAAGTCTGGTCTCAGGCCATTAACAACAGTCAAGGACACAATTGATAATATCCCGGATGGATGTGCGAACCATATGATGCCCCAGAACCCCAGGGTCACAAGAAATCGAGAAGCGTACGATGGAAACAAGCCGCTGGCGTCTACAATACTCACCGACTCAAGAGTCTGGCACTACAGTGGGAAGAGACCCCGTACTCTCCGAGAATTGGCCTGTCTTCAAGGATTTCCACTAACTCATGTATTTGGTCAGTTTGAAATTAAAAGACATATTGGGAACGCCGTGCCGCCACTCGTCATGAAAGTACTGCTTGAACACGTAGTCGAGGAACTTCGTGAAAGAGATGGCATATCCGAATAGTACGCGTTCGTATTCATAAACGAAGTGCGTCTTTCATGGGTGAAACATACTGCAAGATGACTCAGTCTGTCCAACAACGACGTATGCGACGCTTCATTGATGTGTACTCCGGATGTACAAAAGCAGCATTGAGAGCTCTTGAAATTATATCGTGACAGTGGTAAATATCGGTGAAATTTCTGGCTGGAAGCAAGATACAGGACAAACCGTTATCTAAACCAGTGATTCGTACTAACGACGTTTCCGCACCCTTCAGCTTACTTCAAAGCTCGTAAATCGAATAATTCGATGCCTAGCTGTCGTCATTAAAGCTGAGTGGTCAATCAATCGAGGGGGGAAGTATTAGCTCCTAGGCACCGAGTCACTTCCTCTAGGAGGTCTTAAAGCCATGACCTTTCTTATGTGATGTCGACTAACGCCATCAAAATTCTTTCCCTTTATCCGCGCCATCAAGTCCGCCGATATTAAGTGCAACAGAGACCGTTACGACAAACCCTTGTTTGGAGACTGCTATAGCCTCCTCTCGGCCCTTCCATCGGCAGGAAATGTAACCTGCGCCACTTCGTCGAGCAACAATTATGACAAGACGCCAATCATGGGTGGCCGGGCGTTCAGAAAGTTTCCGTGATCCTGTGATACAGATACCCCAGTAATGAAGTACAGTCAGCCAACACGACGCTTTACACTGTTTGGTAACGCAGGACGCTCCCAGCTGACTCTGGCATTGGGCTTCAGAAATCTGCAACTTCGCTCTCATGAGCCTCCATTCAAGGGCGGTTGATGCAACAAGTGTTGGTACGACCAGCTGGAAGACGGTCAAAGAAGGAGCTGCTGACATACTAAAAGCATGCATTCCAGATCCGTGTGTAGGGACCATCGGTGGTGCTGCAGTCCTTTTCTCTGGTGGTCCATCAAAATGACGCAGGAGGACAACGCTAACGATTCAACACCATGTAATCGCTGTACCTACCAGACCTCCACTTACTGTGTACGTGTGGGACCCTAGGCGTACCTGGACAATCCTCTACGGCCGGTGCCTACGTCTCAAAAGCTGGAGAGCTGCGGTGTCAAAACTCCTCCGGGGTGTTGGTATATAACTAGTGTGGTGTCATGGCCTTCGGCCAATCAGAAGTACTGGGTGGTCATACTAATTCTATTGACTTATATCTCCCCGTTCAACACATCCGATCTGACACCTGTCCCTGCACATCTATTCGTGCTGACCTTCTTCTTTTGTCGGCTCGCCCCGGATATATATCTAAGTCTTTCCTCATTAAATCTGTTCCATTGGATACTTCGTCCTTATATCCTCGACATTTCTTTCTAAGACAAGCACAGCTGGATCTGTTTTCTTCTGAGATAGAAAAGTTCTAAGTACAAACTTCCCGGCTAGGTATATATTTATCACCGGCTTGGGTTTTACAACGCAAGATCCTTGGCTTACTGTCAAAACCCGTTGGACTTCTACCACTGGAATATTTGGCCCTGATACACCCAGATCCTTCACTCTATAGCAATTCAATTTGTGCCTTATTTTTGGGATTTTGGCTTTGGATATAGACGTTGTTCTTGTAGTGGCGTTCTGAAGGAATCTTGCCAACAGGCTTCAGCTTCTAGCTCCCCACGTGGGATGCGTTCTCTAGGCCTCTTCTAGGGGACTATGTATGATCGTGGTAACCGCTATGGCCAGAACCAGGGTGGTGCTTCTTACCGCTCTACCACACGAGCAACTGGTAGAAAGTCATCCCTAGGAACACTACATGGTTCTGCCCTACACCGCGAACAAGCTCGATAGGCGAAGCTATCTTCCAATGACCAGGCTAGCGGGTCTGGGGTGTCAACGTGGCCAACTTGATGGCCTCAGCGGCCATGGCCAACCCCCATGCTAACCACGCAACTAGAAGTAACTTCGGGGCGTGCAGCATACAACACTCCTTTCAGACGTTAGATGTATGAGAATCTGCATTGGATAAACCTGGTATCAATGTGGTGGAGACATACTACGTAGTGCAAGTCTTATGAAAACGACCAATAAGAATAATACACCAATAGCTGCGCAGGTGCCCAAGGCTCACCTGCATAATTGCATACATAAAGATTGTGGGGCACTACGGGGTAGACATTTCATTCAAAGAGGGACGTTCCATATCCTAACTGCAGTAGTGCCTCTAGAATCGGGTGTACTTGGAGGAATACAAGAGGAACGACCTCATTGCTCTTGAGTTATATATTCCTCCACTTCGGATGACATTAGCCTTAGCTCACTGAGAGTGTATCAGAAGTACTACTGAACTGTCGGCTTCTGTAGCAGTAGTGCTGTGCCAGACTGTAGACCAGCGTATTCGAAGCCGACTTCTGAGAGGGTGATATCTAGAAGCAATGACCAGTGCGGAGTTGATAGATGAAAGGGAATTACGGTGATCGCGTAAAGTCGAAAGCGCAAAATTAGCGCCATAGATCCAACATACGACAACTCATGCACCCACTGTAAATCCCCTTGCAAAGCCTTTCAATTCTATGAATATATATTATTTGTTCTCTCCTTGAGTCCTTACGTTTCCCACGTGTCGGAAGGCCTTCACAGAATTAAAGTTTAATAGCTTATCGGCTGGCACGCTTCGTTCACTTCCGACTCTGAGCCAGACAGCTCTGCGACAGCAGTGAGCTTAACCTTGAGGATGACTATGCTCTTGTACAGAAGTGTACCCTCAATAGCACCACTTTAGAGCTGCTCAATTTCTTGCTTTTGTTACCCTAATATCGATCCTTCGCAGGTGAGAGAGCTCTAACCACCCCACCTCACCTTACCCGCCCGTCCAACCAACTCAGCGCTTCCAATATGCCTTCGAAAGTCCGCGAGAAGGAGAGAGATCGTGATGGGGACACCCCAAGATCAAAGGACAAACCACGCCACAGATCCTCAAGATCATCTCGAAAGTCGTCGTCAAAGGACCAGGTTAAAACGATGGCGACTCCAGAGCGCAGCTGCAGCCACAGTCCGCCCCCCCTAGCTATACGCAAGTCTTCACTTCCTATACCTGAATTGGAACGACGAGTTTCCTCTAGTTCACCGAACGGAAGTAAGACAAGTCTACCATATCCATCTTTCTCAAAAGCACATAGCAAGGAAGCTATCGGGAGCCGAGAAAATGTCGCCAACCCTAGACCAGTGAGCTACTACACCCCAGATCCGACAGATCTCGACAGGAGTAAGGTTATACATAGCGATGGAAGTGCACCTGTGACTACTGTGGAGGCCCCTCCCAGTCCACCTGAGACTACAATGGAGCAAAGGCCCAAGATCCATGCGACGAAGCTTGACAGACCCAAGAGCGATCGCAAGAAAACCGATCTACAAAAGGCTGCCGAAGAGTTGAAGAGGAGGCTAGGGAGAGGAGGTTCTGAGATAGTAAGCGATAGAAAATCGGATCGCCACTCACAAAGTTCGAAGTCGAAGACCAGCCAGCGGGATTCTGTAAAGGACGAAGACAGGTCCACACCCTCTTCGAAACGCTCCAAGCCCAGCACGTCTTCCAAGTTGAAGCCAAAGCCAGTAACTGTCGAGGACAGTTTTTCAACGACAGACCTCCAAAAATCAGCCTCATCTGAACAGTCCTCTATGATCGAGACGGAAACTCCCACTACATCTACCATCGATTCCGACGCTACCTCCATTGCGCCAAATCAACCAAACTTGCAGCAACCAGCTCTTTCTCATGCCGATGGCGATTCCACTACAGACCCGGACTCTTCACCTAGAACACCAACGCTTGTAGAGCCACAATTCCCACCTAGCAGGAAAGAAACACCGGCCTTTGTAAGTGATGGAATGACGGGCTACACCGGGCCTTATCAGGAATCTCCAATGCCGCCACCTCCTCCACCACCTCCGATGCTACCCTATGCAGCACCAAAGGTCGACTACTTGATGCTCAACGGAGGTCTGTCACAGAACATTCCGAGAACGTTGTTAGGCGCAGGACAACCAATCCAGCCGTCGCAGAATATTCCTCCACCAATAGCATTACAAGTCGACAGGTTCTTCGCCCCTTTCAACCATCTACTAGACGACTACACCAATGTCATCTCACGAAATGGATCGCTTGCAGTAGCTACTGGTTATCGCTCTATTGCCCGTCGCTTACTTGACCGACTGGAGGCAGTATTTGCCCGGGACATATCATCAGAAACATGCACATGCATCGTGTGCGAATCGAAACCTGTTACAAGCGAGGCCGAGGATGAGAGGGGTGTCAGTTGGGGTGAGATCCTGGAGTATGTATGTGGGCGGCAAGAACTACCACCATGGCCAGCCTTTACCCTCGACTCTTCCCAACTCGGACTCGGCATTTCGGTTGAGGAGCATAAGCCGCCAATGCAGAAGTTGGACATTGACGTACCAGAGGAGTATCGTGACCACTACGTTCGACAATCAAAGAAAACCAAGCAGTCGGTTGACCGTTGGCTTGCATGTCAACCAGATAATCCGGCCAGTCCTCCGCAAGACATTGACGATGAGACACTCATCTTCGCGATGCTCACTCGGCTTCTGCCAGAGCAACGGCCATTTTTCTCACACTTACTCGGTGTCGCACCCAGTAGACCTGCTTCTCGTGCATCCACCCCGCTTATCGCACCAAAATCCGAATTGCTCGAGAAAACCGGTCTTGCCATTCAACGCCTGTATCGATTAGCAAATGTTCCCCGAGATCCTGAATCGGCAATGTATCTCCTAACCAACACGTCCCTCCACAACATCCTTGCTACCCTCGCCGCCATCAGCAATGGTGAATGGGAAATCCTTACGTCCGGCCGCTTTGATGGTTTCCTTCGTAGCGGCGCCGATGATACTGCCCCCACCCATCCAATCTCTCGCCAAGCCTCCCGAGAGCCTACCCCAACAACCGTCCCCTCGCGAGGAACCACTCCCTTCTCCCGAGGTACCACTCCTTTTTCTCGCGGGCCTACCCCTGCCGCTATAGGCGCACCAGTAGCCATGGACGAAGAAACCGAAATCGCCGTCCTTGCCGAAGTGGAACGTGAAATCTACCTTGGCATGGAAGCCCTCGAAGACGCCTTCGAGGCTCTACACTGCAAAGCCGAAACCGTCCGCCGCCAGCTTCGGGAACGCGGCGCTGGGCTATCAATAGCGGGTCAAGCCCGTAGAGGGAGTTGTAATCTTGATGCTAGACTGGGTACGCCGGCAAGTGGGTTCGGAGGGGGAGCCGGGTGGGATAGCGAGACGGACGATGGGATTGATGATGGCATGAGCGAGATTGTCCCGGATGATAGTGCGAGTAATGTCTCGCGGAGTCGGATGAGGAGACCGAAGAGGAGGAATGAGAGGAGAACACCGGCCTTGGTAGAGGAGGACGAGGAAGAGGAGGCTAGTGAGATGGCCGGCAGCAGGAAGTGAGGGCGTATGGCGTTTTTCTAAGCGAGGAGATGAAGGTGGAGTATTCAAGGGGGAGGGTAATAATCCCAGGAGACGACCCACGAGGGATTCTGAAGAAGGCCTTGTACGGATACCCAGTTTCCAACACTTTCACAACTAGTTCTACCACAGCAACAGCGAAGTAATCTAATTCGCAGACTTCCGGAGGGCATATTTCAGCCAGACGAAACAAAGCTTCTTCACAAGGAAACCTCTTGGCTTATGTGTAACCATCTTGGAGTCCGCAGTCTGTATGAATACCTCTTACTATTCCAACAACCGAGGGATGTCAGGTACCTCTATGCGCGAGATGTCACATTCATCTAGTTTTACTATCACGATCGCGTTTTTTGTACTTTAGTTTAGCAGCATACTTAGTGCCTACTTCAGGCGACGAGGGATGAGGTAGCGCATCCTATAGCTCGCATTACCAATTCTCAGGCTCTTTTCTAAGAGCATCATATCTCATCCCTCTCCCTCTACACACAGATGCACTTAAATCCCCCACATACTCCTCCGCCATCCAAATCATCCACGCAGCCGCACACAGCCTCGCCGCCCTCGCCCTCGCCCTCGCTCCCGTCTTACTTGATCTCGGGTGGCCAGCGCAACAGTATGTGCACTACTTTTCGGTTGCAACCTCCAGACCAACAAGAAAAGTTGGTCTGACCTTTGTATCTCACACCCGGAAAGCCTCTGGTTCTCGGCGCCATAGGGCTGATTTACGCTAGTGAAGTCTTAGCCTACACTCTCAATTCTCATCCTTCGAGATCGCTTCCTACCTTACCTACCTTACTTTATACTGCAGCCACAAGGGATTTTGCTAACGGATACAGTATGACGCCGCATCTCACCAGTCTGTGTTGTTCCTGCCTGTATTCAAGTTGGGTGAAGAGTGTTTTGGAGAGCTACGTCGCGTTTGGTTCATTGTCGCAGTGGTTTGTTATTGTGAGGTGGCTTCCTTGTTTGGGGCTCCTGGGTATGGGGTGCGAATGTGTTGGGGTCATTTGCTGCTAGGTAAGTGGTACTGGATGCAATGAATACGGAGAAGTGCCAACAGGTCGACATTTTTCCTAATTAATGAGGGAATATTGCTTTATAAGATACGAGTACTTCACCATGCGATTCAGTCTATCGATAACGCTATCAGCTTCTCAAAGAAGCTACAAGAACAACCGAGAGCGGTAGCTATGAAGAAGTAATTGATATTTCCTCGGTTTTCTTTCTGCTGTCGCGCCGCCCCTTCACGATCGCTTTCTGTTGGGTTTTCTCCACTTCTTCGACAAGCTTTTGGCTTCTCGAGTACTTCACTATTCCCAATATTGACTTGATGCAAAGAGTCAAATGTAGCCAATAAGAAGCGATCGTGAGGGGGCGGAGTGATAGTGAAGAACTACGGAAACCTCAATAGAGAGCCACTGTGATGGCGAAAGCGAATATCTCCTCTTCTACAGCGCAATGAAGTCAATTCCCAACAAGACTTGCTGCATCAATGCCTTTAAGGTTACTTCTCATTGGGTGTCTTTATTAATTTCTGCTTCATCCTACTCTTCATTACGATAATTTGTTAATCAATGTCAATATTGTAATGCTGGGAACATCATGGCGATGGGTATATAATGGGTACCTTCGCTCGCTATTCCTTTCTCTCACCACAACAGAACGTACAATCGGCTTTCTCCATTATAAAAATACATCAAAGTTTCATTACGCGTCACAAACCACCAGATCCCCGAGCGGCCGTTGTCTATTCCAATCTCAAACAAAGCTTCTCGCGAATACGGAAGCTCCTCGATCCTCCTCATAGCCCCGGGCAGCGAGCCGCTAGCCACGGGGCCTAGATGCTCGAGGACCAGTCCTCGCTGGCGGAACAGACAGGTCGGAAGTCTCTACCTCCATTCTGTAACGCTTGCTGACGGGAGGTACAGCTGGCAAGCCTTAGCATCTCCCTCATATTCATTTGCGGAGTGGATAACCCAAGCGCCTTAACACCCCCTCTCAATCAGTAACTCCCGAATTCGACCATCGTCCTACAATGACGGACACGCCGGGGGATTGGTTATGTCCTTTGTGCTATAGCATGAATGATGCAAGAACAATGCACTGCGCCTGCGTGGGACAAGTAACGGAAGGAATGAGAAGTCTAGAAATGACAGCTACTTCTGGCGGACCCAGGCATGACACTCGGCCCAGTGCATCGTCCGCATATTCAACTGGCACTTCTCGGAGATCAAAACCGGCCGGGATCAGTATGCCAACTGGTTCTGGAGAGTCCAAGTATTTAAGTGGATCTGCTTCATCGTCCGCTTCTTCAACAGCCAGTCCACCTAGGCAGCCACCTCGTGGGATAGCTATGCCATTTACTACACCAACTCCGCACCCGATTGAAAGTACAAACGTTCCGACGCCGCCAAATAGACAGCAACGCACGCACCACCATGCTCAAGCATCTAACCAGGCTACCCTTTACCCATCTTCCGCTTATCGAGCTCCACCACCGGTTTATGGGGAACCCATGCTACCCAATACTTTACCACGTGCACCGCGTTATGGAGAATTAGGGTGGGCTCCACCGGAAGTCAGGCCTCAACATCCCAACCTAAGCCCGCAACCATGGCCGGAGACATCTTCAACACTAGCTTCGCAACGAACAGGATACCCGCAGCGTGAAGAAGACAGGATGCCAGAAAATAAGCGTAGGCGTGATAATAAGACCGTGGAGCAGAAAGAGCAGGACCGTCTTTATCAGCAAGGATATAGAGCGGCAATGAAAGACGAGGGAAAAGACGATTATCTGGAGAAAGATCGTGTGCGTAAGCGGAATAAGACGAAGGCAGATATACGAAAGCGGGAGGCAGACGAACGTGAGCGCGACGAGGCCAACGCTACAGGAGATATTGGAGAGAAGCGAGCTAAAAAGGACGGTAAGAAAAAGTAACCGCTACTCCTTCTTCGCGCAGCTCCTACAGCTTCCGAACAAACCCCCCAGAAATTGCGACAAAAAGTGCAATCACAGCAACCCACGCCCGTACACTTGCGTTCCTTGTTCCGGGACTCAGAAATGCCTTTATCTTCCCGTGATTCGAAATAATGTCTGCAGGAATTTCGGTGATGATGAGGGTGCAAAAGTGCTTTAATTTCCTTGGTTCGAGACGGTATCTGTTGGAGTTTTGGTGATGCCGGGGCTGGCAGGGCAGAAAAGTGCTTTTATTTCCTTGGTTCGAGACGGTATTTCTTAAGGTCTAGATAACAAGGGGGCCCAAAAGTGCTTTTATTCATCTTTGTCTCATGGCAGTAATGGCGTAGGAGTATGTGAATGACATGGGGGGCATGATACTTTTCGGTTCTAGTCAAATTTCGGTTTTTTCTTCAGCTCCTATAGTGACCATTATAGAAATGCAAGCTTTGCCCCTTACCAACCCATTTCCAGTTCTTATCCTGTAATCCCCTATTATAAGTAGAAGGAAACATCGGCCCTGAACCTTCTGACCTCGCTCACGCCCTTCTCGTCATGATCCTTCACGCCACCGCCATTCCTTTAGTCCCGCGCCCTGTCGAAGAAGGAGAGACAGGTCAGTTGGAGCAAGAAGACGGCAAACGACAAGGGTATCAGAAATCCATGCAATCTAACCTTTCACGTTTGAACACCTGCTAGCGGAGGTGGAGCAAGAGCAAGAGCAGGGGTAGAGAATACCGAAGCTAAGAATGATTCCTGCATTGCAAGGAGAGAAAGAGGATGAATTGGTATTCCAAAACTCGCATAATTCCCCATCCATATCTCATAAAAGTCCTCCACCTACATACAGTACTTCGAACCTACCTACTAACAGACACGGTGAGCGGGTTAGGAAGAGGGGGCATATGAAAAACCAACCACCGACCATGACGATGTTTGTTAATTAATCAATCCAAATCTCAATTCATAAAGAAGAAGAAATAAGAAATAAGAAGTAGAAGAAAGACTTGATCAAAAGCACCAAACCCCCCCCCCTCCCTCAAGAATACGGCTAGAATGACAATCCAAACGATCATGCAACGTAGCATCAATTGAGAACAATTGCCAAGGAGTGGCCGACTTGTAGACGAAGCGCCGAGAAGCTTCAAAATTGATGATAGCATGGTCTGTGTAAGGTTTAATACTACCTAGGTTATATAACCCCGTCAACCACCTCAACTACAGACCTCGATATCTTCTTCCGCTACCCCTATTCCCTTCCCTCATCCCCTCTCCCCTTCGCCTCTCCCCTCTCCCCTCTCCCCCCTCCCCTTCCACTCTCCTCACACCCAACCCAACCCAAACGAAACCACCCTCCACCACCACCATCACACCGCATACACACCGAACGCCCACCCCCCACCCCCCTCGAGCGGATCGCGGAGCTCCGAGAAGAGCAAGATGCGAGATGCGAGATGCGAGATGCGAGATGCGAGATGCGAGATGGAAGGGGTTCAGGTATGGATGGATAAGCTGGGTGGTCTAAGTGGCGGGCGGGGAATCAAGGGGTTGGTGTGGGCGGTGGGATGGGTTGGAATGGAGATGGGGGTAAGCGGTGGGGCGGATTGGATTGATGGGAGGGGTGGTGGGGAGGGATAGAGGAGAAAAGGGTGGAAGGGGGAAAGAGATTTTAGGGGGATGGGGTGTGAGGAGAAGGGTTTTGGGCAGGGGGGTTTAAGGAAGTAGGAGGGTTGAGGTGGGGATGTTTTGAGATGAGTGATGTAGTGGTTGTTGGGGTGGAGTGGATCGAATAGAGTATTTGTGGATAGGGTGAGAGAACAAGGGGTTTTGACGGATTGAATTGTTGGAATTGCTATGTACACTCTGAAACAAAATGCGTGAAGAAAAGGTCAGACTCCCTTCACAGCGCACACCCTACTACGCACATTGACTTCCACCAACCGTTTATCCACGACTAAGAAAACGCCATCGCCTTCTTAATCTCCTGAATCGCCCTACCAGGATTCAGCCCCTTCGGACACGTCCTGGAGCAGTTCAAGATCGTATGGCACCGGTACAAGCTCATCGAGTTATCCAACGCCGCCTTCCTCGCCTCCGTGCGCTCATCTCTCGAATCAACCAGCCACCGGTACGATTGCAGCAGTACTGCCGGCCCCAAGTATTCCTCGGAATTCCACCAGTACGAGGGGCAGGACGTGGAGCAGCAGGCGCAAAGGATGCATTCGTAGAGGCCGTCGAGTTTTTTGCGCTCTTCGGGAGTTTGACGGTTTTCGAGGCCGTCGGCGGATTTGGTATCTCGTTGGAGGTAGGGCTTGATGGATTTGTATTGTTTGTAGAAATGGGTAAGATCGGGGACGAGGTCTTTGACGACGTAGGTGTGGGGAAGGGGGTAGATGCGGGCTTCGTGGGAAGTTTCAGTGGGGATGCGGCCTGTTTTTAGTTCATTAGACTAGATAATAAGAAAATGTTGATGGTGACCTACATAGACAGGCCAGCGTATTAACCCCATCAATGTTCATTGCACAGCTGCCACATATTCCCTCTCTACAACTTCGGCGGAATGTCAATGTAGGGTCGACCTCGTTCTTGATCCGAATCAACGCATCCAGCATCATCGGGCCCGTCTTGTTCAAGTCCAAGGTGTAAGACTGCATCTTTGGCTTTTCTTTGGGCGTATCTGGTGACCATCGATAGATGTGGAACGTCTTGATTCTAGCCTCTGGGTCTTTCAGAGGCTCTTCAATGGTAGAGGTGTGCTTGGGTGAGACTGGAGTTTGAGAGGCGGATGTGGCTTCAGCGAACTTGGAGATTGGCTCAACAGTGGCATAGGATCGTTGAACGATGGAGGAGCGGAAGAGGGGACGTGATGACGCCAGAAGGCGGGATGTGGAGGTTCGCAGGGCGGCCATTGTGGAGAGCGATCAGAGGGTGTTGGTTAGAATAGACACAGCCAGGAACACTGGATATGATATCCCAATTTCAATTTTAATCAGTAAGGATTGTTCGAAGAAGCTGAATGGTTCTTGGATGTGGACAAAGAGTTGCGGGATGTTGTTGGAGGCAAATGCACTAAACTATCGATCGAGGCGTTAGTGGCGCCGAGGCTCAAGGCACGTGACTGATGCCGTAATTCAAGATTGCAACGGTTTTGATTGGCTCAATAAACGTTGAAGCTCCTCCAGTGCTCACAGAAGAGCCCTGGCGGTAAGCCTGCGACAATGTCTAGGTAGAGCTGACCGGGTTCCAAACACGGTGCTACTGTCCCTCGTTTCCTCGAAATGACAAGTCACAGTACGAGCAACTCCTCCGCAAGAGGATAACGCAACCCGGTCATGGCTGCTTCTAGAGATGAGCATCCGGTCATGCCACCACGAAGCCAGCAGCCAGACTGGGAGGTTCCACGCAACTATCACACTCAAGCCTCTATACCACCAATGGAGGAAATCTACACGGACAAGCAGCATTCGAGGGGTTTCAAAACAACCGCCGTCGAGCTCCTAGACAAGACCATACCTCCCCACCGAACCTACCTCGGTCTTCGCAGGCGATACTTCCTGAGCGCCCTCGCAGCTGCTATCATCCTCGTCATCCTAGCCATAGGACTCGGCGTAGGCCTAGATAGCCACTCTGGGTACGTCCCTCATTCCTCTAACCAACCACTTTCGCTCACCCAACCCCCAGTAGCGAAGATCTCCCCCTCCCAACCAACGCCAAAACCTTCACCGGCGACCTCACATACTACTCCCCTGCCCTCGGCGCCTGCGGCATCACCTCCTCCGACAGCGACGACATCTGCGCCGTCAGCCATATCCTCTTCGACGCAGCGTCCAAGGGCTCGAATCCGAACGCCAATCCGCTTTGCGGTCTTCAGATCCGAGCTACGCGGTTCAATCCGCAGGTGAATGGGAATCGGAGCGTGGATCTCAAGGTCGTGGATCGATGTAATATCCTCCATGATTCGTACAACTCCTCGTATAGACGCTGACGATTGGTGCAGGCGTCGGATGCAAAGCCACAGACATCGACCTCAGCCCCAGCGCTTTCGACAAGCTGGCTGATTCAGCTGCTGGTAGAGTCCGTGTGACTTGGGCTTGGCTCTCGCCGACACCTTCGCCCTGAATCTGAGCGGACGAGATCGTGGGGGGAAACGGAAGGGGTCGGTGGGTGGGTGGTGGCCGAGGAACGGGGTTGAGAAGTGCAGGGATGAAGCATTAACTACTAGATATTGCTGCTTTTGGATAAATAGCTTGACACCAACACGATCCCAACGACCTATCGAACATCCCACCCCCATCAGCCATGGCGTCCACATCAAACCGAAAAACCATTACCAGAAACCCTCTCAGCACCAACCTAGTAAACAACAACTCAGCCACGCCAAGCCAACTAGTTGCCCGCCTATACACTATAGATAGCTTCCCCTATATCCCTCCACCCCACCTCCCTAACCATCCATGCCGCACGCACGCCTGATCACCAACTATCACGGCATTCCTCCAGAAGGGGTACTCCGGAGCGAGGGCTACAGTAGCTGTTAGATTGGTTTATTTGACGGGATGGCGGGTTTTGGAAAGTTTTGTTTTTTGGGGATAAGGGGTCTTTGGGGATTAAGGGGTTTTATCTGAGTAGGGAGGGACGTGGTTGTCTGTTTGAGGAAAGAAAGGGTAGGAGGGGGGTGTATGTGTGGTGACTTCAAGCTTGGGTTGTGTAGTTTGTGAAGATTAGATGGGTTCGGGATTGATAGGCAGGCTTCGTGGGGGAGTTTGGCAACTGGAGAGAGGCTTCTAGCAAGTCTTGTGGGTTTTAGCTTTGGAACAGGTAGGAGGGCGTGGTTTAAGTTGAGTTTCTGCTTGAGCGCCAACCCGCCTGCCCCTTTACCTCCGTTTCCCTCCCTCCTCCCTTATCATCCCTCATCTCCTCTCCTCCGTCCCTCCTGCCTACATCCTCTCCATCTCTATCCCCATCTCAGATTCATACCCAACCTCATTAACATCCACTTCCATTTCCGAGCCCGCCTCATGCCCATCAACCTCCATCTCCTTCCCATGCAGTTCAGCTGCTTGATCTCCGTCTTTCATGGTGTTTGCTGCGACGTCTTGGTGTTGGCGGTGATTACTGGCGTCGCCGCTTACGGGGTTGCCTTTGCTTGAGGTGTCGTTGAGGAGATCGAGTCTGCTGTGAGTGATGTGGGATATGTGAGTGGGTTTGATGATGCTGTCCGTCTTTAGTTTCTGCTGGCTTTGTTGCTGTTGGGAGGTTGAGAAGTCTGAATTGCCAGGTCTTGGGCCAGAGGATTCTTCAGGTGAATTGTTATTCAATCCACTGCCGCGCGTTGTCGACTGCCCCTCCAACAAATGCTCTTTCCACCCCGCCAAATCATCCGCAGGCCTCAGAATGACCTCGCCAGCCTTGATGCACGATTCGCCTTCCCTCGCAAAGCCAGTTGCCACACACGTGATTCCTTCTGCCTCCTTTACAATGACATTTGCTTTCTCGCCTATGGAAGCGTCCGCTACTCGTATCATATTGAAAAGAGGGTGGATACTGCCAACCCAGACATTCTCGCATGCGTCCTTGCTGTCACTGCCATCGCTTTCGTTATTGGTGCTCATGGCAGACCCTGCGGAGCTTTGGTAATTTGTTCTCACACTCCTCAACCACGCCCCCATTTCATCCCCATCCAACACCTTCTCAAGCACCGGTCCCGTCGCAATTCTCGTCTCCTGCATAATCTTTGCCAAAAGTGTATTAAGAACCCATCCATCACACATCTCCAGATACTCGAAAGGATCCCTAGGGCCTTTGGAAGAGAACTGGAAAAGCTGGTTTAGGTACTGGATCGGGCGCACCACGTTAGCGGTGAAAGACCACGGGAGAGATCTCCTGGCGTTTCCAAAATCATGTGCATGGTCTTTTGGCTGAGGGATATTGAAGGCGCCGTTCCAAGTCTTGGTGCTGGGTAGACAAAGAGGATTGGTGTTGGTATTCAAAGCGGTAATGAGTGTACGCACAAGGAGAAGGTCGTAGATGCATTGGGCTTTGGGATGGTTATACAGGCTGCGTGGATGGAGGGGGTGGACGTTTGCGAGGGGGTCCTCTGTGTGTTTGGGAAAGGATTCGCATATCTTGCGCTGGATGTTAGTTCTGAGACACATCTCGGCGAAGGGTTCTGCCAACTCGCGGCATACAGGAGAACAGTGTAGTATAGGAGCGCCACGCTTTTCGAAGAACTCTTGGTTGAAGCGTGGCGTTTCTTCTGCTGGGCTTAGGGGTGAGGCCAGTCCATAGTGTGGTGAAGCGGTTGAAGGTAAGGAGGGCGGTGGGGAGCTGGTCGCGCTGGTCGCGCTGGTCGCGCTGGTTGTGTCGTTTTCGGGTGAAGAGTTTGTCGAATCGCTTGCGGACAACGTTGAGACTGCGGGGAAGAGGCTACAACTGGCGTTGTGGTCAGTCGATGCTGGTTTCAAGGCTGCAGCACATGTACTACAGTAGTAAATGCTCTTTTCTGTTACTTCATGTGATACTTGGCATTGACAGACAACCTTTGAGATACTAGTAGTGACATGCCAGCAATTCGTCTCCGATAGCATCTCCTCACCAGGATAAATGTCTCGACGCGCGCGTAGTTCGACAGCTGGCGTCAAACCCTCCTGGGTAGGCCTAGTGGTACACGGCACGACAAGATTCGATGTATGTTGCCGAACCATTTCGCCAAGCTCATCGGTGACACTGGGAGAAGCTCCCAATTTCTTCCATGGATAGACCTCTCGTCGTACCATTGTCAATTTTGTTTTCATCAATTCCTTTAGCGGAGGCTGCGATGTCGAGGCTATGTCATCCCCACCAGTCATCTTTCCCAGTGATTTCTTTCTCCTCACTTCCTCTTCTTCCATGATGTACTCAATACATTTCATGGCTTCTCCGCCAAGGGTATTGAAACAGGATATCTCAACTGATGTAGGATCACATCTCATCAGAGCATCCGAAATCAAGCCCAGACCATCGGATATAGCACCACCACCACAATACATAAGGGCAGCGCTCATCCGGAAGATTGCTCGCATTTCCAAGGCGTGACACAGTTCTGCGCGATCATTCGTGTTGATCTTTGCTTCACCGTTGTTGATGACAATACTGGCGAGTGGTAAGGTCTCCCAGCCTTTTCCAATCTTAGAAACCTCGGGCAATGTCCAAGAGGCACTACCATTGACGTGCAGTATTTCTGTGCGAAAGTATTTGCCGATCCTTGCAAGTCTGGTTGCGGCGACCCTCTTCAATTCAGGGTCTCGAATATCGACATTGATAGATCGCATCTCATTAGCTGCTATTCCTGCTCGATACGCGTCGACTACTGCTAATGCTGGATATCCAAGCCTCATGTAGGCTAACGCTCGATTCAGGAAAGCGCAGATGTGACCAGGAGAGGTCTCGTAGAGAACCTTGGTGTAAAGTTGGAGCGCTTTTTTTAGCGCGCCTTTGCTGAGATGGGCGTTGGCTCGGAAGAGAAGTTCTTCGGGGCTGTTGGCCGCGTGAATAAGGCGGAGACTGGGTTTGGCCATGGTAGCGGTTGATCAGGTTTGATGTTGAGAATAGAGCAGAGGTATTATTCTCAAAGACTCCAAAGATTGCACACGATTTATAACATATGGTCATGTATGAATTGAGGAAAGGGCGAAAGGCTGGTGTTAAAGGATCATGCAATAGTCGTAGATAGATCTAACTTGTTAAGAGGACGCCTTTGAATTTAGAGATTCAACACCACAGTTGCCGACTTTAGTGTTTGAATATTGGTGTTGATGACTTAGCAACCCTTTGTGTTGTGATGGTACACCAACAGCATTAATTCACAAAGAACTCTCATGATATCTCAATTACTTTGCCTGAGTTACAAGACAGTAGGTTGATAGTAAAGACAATTTAGAAGTCGAAGTCCATGAAACTGCGATAAGTCGAAGAGTGATTGTGTTTCAAGGAGGCTAAGGTATGGAGTAGATCTCGCGTCAAGCGCGTCAAATTACCGAAAGGAATAATTCATTAAGCATAGGCGAGGGCGGAATAAACCAAATATTGTCAAGATGAGATAGGGATACAGCCTCTGGTAAGGGCAAAAGAACATCCGAAGGAGGTGTCGAGCAACAAAGGGTTGAGACAAAGAGCAGATGTACGATCCTAGACATTCTCAAACTCCTCGGAAAGTGGTTGACGGGCAGACCACCACACATCCATCGGCGCTTCGGTAGAGAGAAGTTTATCAGTCATTAATGGCGACTGACTAGTGAAGAGGAGAACCCTATGTTGAATAATCCGAAATAGAAAGGTCTCTGATACCAAACCTGAGATGGAGGCCGGAATCGAAATAAGTGCAGCGAAGGAAAGCCTCTGATATCTGGGTCGAGCCGCCAAACTGAAGAGTTCGGGGAAGATCAGGCTTAAGAGGAAGATTGCTGAACCCGGGGAAGGTAAGGCGATGAAGCCGACTGTTCGGATCAGAAAGTACGTATCTAATTTTCGAATATGTTAAAACCCAATAGGGACGACTCGGTCAGAATATGCAGCCGTTACCTTGAGAGGAGGTCTAGGACTTGATTATGAATCGGTGGGATTCCGCAAAGATAACAGCCGCTCAGTCGATTCTGTCGAAACCGAGGCGTCTTGCTACCCTCGTACGTGTTCTGGTTCCCGAATTTGATGACTACTCTGTATGCGTGAAACTGTTATGGTTTTATACGTCTTAGGAATTGATGAGTAAAAATGGCTGAATCAAGTTAACCTACCGTCTCGTTCTCTTAGGAGAGACCATCCATTGGAATGACGCTTTTCCTTACTTTACTGAAACTTCGAGTGGAAGTCCGTTCTTACAAGGACCCCGACAATACCTTTACAACTCTTAGTTCGATCCTGGTCTTGGCTCCAGCGGGAGGCTTTGGCCAACTCATCGTAAACGTACTCATCAGAAGAAGGAATAAGTCCGCGCATGTTGCAGCTTTCAACAACAGGGAATGACGCTCCGGTGCCGAAGTGGAAGAGTTCAATCACCTAAGGTCCAAGGGAAATGAGATAGATAATGAGACTCTCAGTGACGTGGACTCGCTTAAAGTTACCTATTGGTGCCTTCTCTTTTGCATTCTCATTTTGTGACTATCTCAGGCTTCGAAGTGACCATGGCTTCTTAAAAGAAGCCATGCCACCAAGCGCCAACCGGTTCTGATAGAGACAGCCTTCGTAGCCGGCGTCCGTCACTTCTACCCTTCCGGGTTTACTATAGATCTAACGGTGTCGAGTACTTGAGTAGAACGTTACTATCGAGGCACGATACTTGGGTAGAACGTTACTATCGAGGCACGGTACTGACGAGAAACTTCTTGACGAGAAATGCAGCCACGGTCCTACGGTTGCACCTGTGTTGAATATGATAGATTTGCGATGATGCCTTAGCAAGAATAGTTGGAGAGAAGAAATGAAGATGTCGCTTATTGCAGTAAGAGAGTAAGCTTTATCGAGCTCCCGCGGGTCCCCTGAAACAAATCTCTTTCTAGATCAATGCTGAGACCTTTCTTCCATCGTTCTAGCTTAGCAAGATACATGGTGGCTACTCTTCTTGACCCGCTTTCCAGCCGCCGGGAGCGCGAGGGGCCATTCTTGAGACAATAGAGAAAGTCCAGGGTATTCGATATTCGTAACGTAGAGTTTCCGTGGAGAATTAATTGGTCATCTCCGAAGATCCATGCAGATGAGACTTTCTCGAGACGTTCGAGCACCTAGAACGACGTCCTTTCCTGCGGTAGTAACAGGGTTGTGGTAAGAGAAGAGCAGTTGAAAGTGCAAGATTGGGTAGAGTGAATAAACTGTTTCGGGTGCTCGGCCTATAGTTATGCAAAAGATGTGCCCTGCGTTAGTTAATCTGCATAAAATCGGAACTAGGAAGGCGAAGATCCCGGGAACGTGCAGGGCAAGATGTTGTGCAGGGCAATGGTACGGTAGGAATCGCTGCGACAATCGGAAAAGAAGTCCTTGGTGTCGGGTTCTCAGACTACAACCATCCAAAGACTGCGGATTCCTCCCACTGTCAACCTCGACCAAGATGTCGCTGTTGTTATCAATCGAACCACCGTTCTTATTTCTGTGAAGCCCACGCAGTCCTGGCTGCGCGGGATCCGGGGCCGCGTTCAACGGTAGCGGAATAAGGTACTAGGCACCTAGGTACCCACGACCGACACCAAGGAGTCAGAAGGTGCCTACCTATCTCTACCATTACATGACTTTGTCTCATCTACTAAAGCGCTGTTCACCATGGCCCTTGATCTAGAGCTGACAATGGCGGAACTGCTTAGATCCCCATCATGGCAGAGTTGGCCATCCCTCCGCTACCATCACCAATTGACCCCGAGAAGCGACGTCAAGAGCTAGCCTTCCTCGAGGGTCACGATGCCGACATACCAACCGATGACCAGACGCCTGGGAATCCTGGCATATCAAGCTCGAGGGCACCTGCGCATCAATCAACAATCGCGCACCCTGCGAGTGAACATAAAGGGAAGAGCCTCATAGACAAGGATGAGCTAGTACCGGAATCATCTACGCATGAATACAACAACGATAAGATCGCCGAAGCAAACGGGTCTAATGAGAGGACGCCCTCGAACCAAAATGAGTCTGAACTGAATGCACATAAGGATCAAGATTCAGAGAAGCGTCTAGGTAGAGTGCATGACTTGGAGGCTGGACACAAGAGCTCCTCCACGAGCCAGACCGAAGCAGAGGTACAAGTGAATGAGCCACAGGATCCTAATATAGTCTGGTGGGATGGGCCAGACGATCCCGAGAACCCTCTTAATTGGTCGGAAGCTCTGAAGCTGGGTAATGTCGCCATCATCTCCATGGTTACCTTCATCACGCAAGTATCCCAACTCTACCTGCTCGCCCCAGATAGCTGACTGCTTGCGACAGACCTCTAGCATCCTCGATGTTCGCTCCAGGCGTCCCGGAAGTGATGACGGAGTTCAAGTCCACAAACATTCAGCTTGCCTCATTCGTTGTGTCAGTCTACATTCTCGGCTACGCCTTCGGTCCTTTTCTCGTCGCCCCACTATCAGAGCTATACGGTCGTCTTCCTGTTTATCACGTATGCAACGTCAGCTTCGTCATCTTTACTATTGCCTGCGCCGTCAGCAGCAATCTGAACATGCTTATCGGGTTTCGGTTTCTCGAAGGGGTCTTTGGATCTGCCCCTTTGACTTTAGGCGGCGGCTCGATAGCAGATATGATCATACAAGAGAAAAGAGGTGCGATGATGGCTCTATGGGCTATGGGTCCTCTCCTAGGCCCAGTGGTTGGTCCAGTCGCAGGCGGCTTCCTGTCACAGGCAAAAGGATGGCGATGGGTGTTTTGGTTGATTGCCATCGTGGTGAGCACAGGGCTTTCCACATGAGATGAGATATACATATGCTGACAGGCCAGGCTGGCGCCATCACCCTAGTAGCCTTCGTCTTACTGCGCGAGACCTATCCTCCGACGCTTCTGGAGCGCAAGACTAAACGGTTGAGGAAACAAACAGGCAATCAGAACCTTAGGTCCAAATTAGCCCCCGACCTCACACCTGGAGCTCTGTTCAAGATCGCCATCTTCCGACCCATGAAGATGTTGGTGTTTTCTCCCATCGTGCTGGCTCTGTCCACATTCATGGCTGTCGTATATGGTTACCTGTACCTCCTTTTCACCACTATCACCGAGGTCTTTGAAAAGGAGTACCATTTTTCTCAAGGGGCAGTTGGCTTAACATACTTGGGTATTGGCTTAGGAATGTTTGTCGGCTTGCTTCTTTTTGGTGGTGCTAGTGACCGTATCCTCAAACGCATGTCGAAAGACGGTGTGATGAAGCCCGAGTATCGCTTGCCGCCAATGATACCTGGAGCTTTCTGTGTCCCAATTGGGTTGTTCATATACGGCTGGACAGCTGACAAGCATACCTTTTGGATCGTGCCCATCATTGGTACTGGATTCGGTAAATCCTCCCAAATCCAAGGACATTCTGCTTTTGCTAATGATTCCAGTCGGTGTTGGTATATTGGCCACGTTCATGCCAATCTCAACCTACCTCGTCGACGCCTTTACCATACACGCCGCCTCGGCCCTCGCAGCCAACGCCCTGCTCAGATCGCTCGCTGGCGCCCTACTTCCGCTAGCCGGCCAGAAGATGTACACGACGTTGGGGCTTGGCTGGGGGAACTCATTACTGGCGTTTATAGCTCTGGCAATGTGTCCGATTCCATGGATTTTCTTCAAGTACGGTGAGAGGATACGGACAAGTCCGCGGTTCCAGGTTACCTTCTGAGAGTTTTGAGCTCTTAAAACAACATATTCATTCGCAGTATCAATCAACCTTCATTCATGCTCCCGTAACCCAAAGGTTACTACTTACCACCATTTCGCGCTATCCCAACTTTCGCGTGGGGTGAGTTTTCATTCATTGCGCTTGTCGACCTTCGCATCACGCTCAATCTTCCTTGAACATCAGCTCTTCATTGCTCCTTCACTCTATCCCGCGTCTCTCGAGCGCTTTTTTCACTGTCCTCAAATGGGTGTATATATATCTATCCCCTGGCTTCTCTCACAGCAGAACATCGCAAACCGCATCTCTCCGCCAATACAACCCCACCCAACATCCCCTTTCGCGCTACAAAACCAACCTATCCCCCCGTGCAACACCCACTTAACCTCTACCTGGCGGTATCGGCGACGGGAAGGTTTCTACGGATCTTTTGAACAATTCGGGAGGTGGAAGCTCCACCCCCTAGCTATCGGGATCGATCTTACTGAGGCCTTACGCCCACCACCAGCCTTTTTCTCCTCCTAGCCGCTACCTAGCGGAATCGGTAACGGGAGGGTTTAAACGCCATCTAGGAATAGTCCACATACAGAAACTTCACACCCTAGCTATCGAGATCGAGGTTCCTGAAGATCCTCCGCCCCCTACTTCCGCCGGCCCCCCCTTAATCCCTACCTAGCGGAATTGACAACGCGGAGGTCTCGACCACCCCCCGGAACAATCCGCCGATAGAAACTCCACCCAGTGGCTATCGGGATCGAGATTTCTGTAGGTCTTTATCCCTATACTCTTTCCGAAGCCCTAACTGGCCAATCCACACTTGGCCAGCTGTAAAAAATGACACCGCGATGGGAGTGTCACATGCAAGAGCCTAATGAATCCTAAGAAGACAGAATGCAAAGATTGCCGCCACAAGAGATGCATGAAAGGCGGCTGTCGGCATCTAACAAAACAGGAACCAGAAACATGGAAATGTCATAAATGCAAACAGAAGGGTATTGCTATCGGCACTAATGCCTGCAGTTGTGGCCATAACAAGTGCGTTTTCTGTTCTGCTTATCTAAACCAAGCACCTGCGGAATCAGTCACAAGAAGCCAGCCCGGTCCAAGTCCAAATTTGCGGGTTACTGAGTCAGATAGACCTGCTTCAAGACCGGCTTCTGGTTATGGAGCAGAGAATCTGGTAGCTTCGTTCCGGGAGCTGACCACCGCGTCAGAAATCCAAGATTCAACGCTAAGTTATGCACCACGCGATGTTGACCAGTACGCACGATTGAGTCCTCCAGGGTCTCCACAGCCTCGGCAAAAACGACGTCGACGTGAATTATATCCAGGAGAAAATGTATTCCAAACCCACCAATCCCCAAGCCGGTCACGACCGGTCGATCTCTACCGGTCAAATACGCCACCATTACCGTTACCTCTTGATCGGCAAGCTTACGAAGCCAGAGATTACACCTCACCAGCTTACGGAGCACAAACACCGGGAATACAACCACCGCAGAGTGGGGAACTCGGCTACGTGGATCCAAGCTATAGGTCTCAACTTCCAAGTCAGCGCACGCAGCCGCCGCCATTTACAAGAGAGACGTCACCGCTGATAAAATCCTTCCTATGCACGCTGTGCGGCAGAGATTTGACGCTAAGCCATCGCTGCTGGTAGGTTTAGAACCCGGACGATATGAACCAGTCCAGGCATGGCAGCCTTCAGTATATTCCTACTACTTTCGAGCCTGCGAGAGAGACATCAGAAAGGCGTGTTGTCCCAACCCATGACCAACCAAGCGATGACGACGACACAAGCGAAGACGAGGAAGAAGACCCTCGACCAAAAAGAACGAGGAGGCACAGTCCCCGTAGTCCGAGGTAAAGGCGTTTAAGTCTGCTTTTCATTCCTATCTGTTCTACTCTTTCCTTTCCGGCTTTCCATTTTCGGCGGCGGTAATACTTGCGGTATCCCGTAAAATAGGGGGCAGGCGCGGACGATGGAAAGTTCTGCCATTCCAAACGGGCGTTTGCGCGGTGGTAATTGCAGGAGTTGCAGATTCTCCCTCTTTCGGATTTTCGGTCTTACATTCTTTCTTTATGATTTAACGGCGTGTTAATGGCAGAGGGTGCGGCGGAGCAAAGGGGGCGAAAAGCATGTATTTCAGTTAGGGCTTTTTCGGATTATCTTATTTCGGTTCCTTCAATATGGCCGAGTCCTGAGAGAGAATTACCGGTGACGACGACTTATTTTCTTGAACTCTCGGTATTACTGTGTAGTCATCGTTAACTTTTGAAGCCACTGAATGGCAGTCTCCGCCTTCCTTCGCGCTTATTAACTGTAGATCAGTACTTTACGACTAGTGTACTAAGTTAGACGCGGCTTTCGAATACCATAGCGAAGCATGATAAAACCTTATAGTAGAGTACATTTCGTAACTATCTGTATAGCAGTCTCAATACTGTTGTTTAAAATCAAATGTACATCGGCAATTCGGTAATGTGGCCCCGGACTGGCTTCGGGCTGGTAAGAAGTCACATTAGAACCTGAGAGCGAATTCTGCTTGAAAATTTGCCTGGAATCTTGAAATCTTGCCTAAGCTTCGACGGAATTTTCATCACCCTACCTACCACCCTACATACCTACTCGCCTACCTACATGTTCAGCTACCAACTCAGCTACCTACTCGCCTACCAAACTCCCTAGAATACCAAACTCCCTACCGAACTCGATACCGAACTCGATACCAAAATCCCTACCAAACTCGATACCAAACTCCCTACCGAACACCCTCCATGGTTCCCTCCATGGTTCCCTACTAAGCACCCTACATAGTCAACAATTCGTTTAATAGATGGTTAGATAACTAGTTAGATAATCAAATCATTGATTTATTTTAATGATTTATTCGATATTTAATTCATTGGTTCATTTAATGCTATTTCAGCCCCCAGCAATTAGAGTTGCTCGGCCGGTGCTCTTGTAGCCCGAGGGCTGGTACATGCGCAGTCTAGCCCCGGGCTTGATTGTCCGTCACTAGCGCCCGGGGCTGGCCTTCCCGAATCGCCGATGATATAAAGTACCTTACATATGAGCAGACGGAGATGACGATGAGGACCTGAAGCGAAGAAGAGAATTCGGCCCGATCTGACATAAGATTAACATATGCACAGCTGATGCTTTCTTGAGTGATGAACATAATTGCACGTTAAATTTGTGTGGCCTCGCTTAACCCTACCTACTTGTAGATTCGGCATCGGCATATGCTTTGCATCGGGCTGGAATGATTCGGGGCCCATGCTAATCACAAAGTCCGGCCCGATGCCGAGAATTGGTTCCGGCCCTGGCTCGGCTATTCCAACCCTCTACGAACTGCAAGCCGGGTAAAGAAGAGAAAAACAACCACAACACCATTGTACCAGCGCTGTTAGGAATCGACCCTAATATAATATAACTCTCCAACGACTGGTAAGGGGTAAGATCTCAGCATCGGCGCGGCGATTTCTAGAGATCCTAACATAAGCGAGCCAGGGTCTGATATCCCTGCGCCTAGTTGCCCGATCACCAGCGGTTTTTCTAATTGCTTCGCTGCGCTGTGCTGTCACCTATCAGCGCAGCAAAGTGTTCGCAGACCCTCGCAGCAGCGGCATCATGGAGCACAGCGCAACGTCATAGTTCAAGCGCTAAAATAGGGGCCTTGGCGCAGCAAAGCAACCAGATTAGTGGTGGAGATTCAAAATTGGAAACTCATAATGGGTTGGGTGTAAAATTCCCCTGGATGTTCCCCTATGTGAGTATACAATGTGCTGTACTATATGCGCTGCGCTGTTGTCCAGTAGTGCAGCACAGTCTTCCTAGACCCTCAAGAAAGCGCAGCAGCAGCGCAGATTGAGAAGACGCAGCATGGTGCAGCAGAGCAATGCCGGTGTACGCACTCAGCGGAGCAGTTAGAACCACTGGTGAGGAGCGGGTGTGGCTTCCAAAGAGGGTTTGCTGGATGTTCGCTGGTGTCAATAGACCCAGCGGGAGTGCCAGCCGGACGATCGATCGATGTTTGCTAGCCCCACGAGAACAAGTGCTGGTGTAGGTGCAGGTGTCGGTGCAGGTGTCGGTGCAGGTGTAGGTGCAGGTGTGTATTACAGTTCCAGAAAATGACGGGACACTTCGGCGTATAAGTCCTGAGGGAGTGTCCGGCCAAATGTTAGAACCGCGCGTCCACCAACCCTAACAGACATCCTTACATTGGGCTTAAGATCGTCGTATCCATCACCATTGTCCTTGCCACACCGCCCGCTAAGAGCTTTTCTGAAAATGCTTAGATTATCCCTCTTACTGCTTCTTGCTCCTCTCAGCGTTCTGACGCTTCCAAATTTGTACTCTACGGGTCAGTTGGTCCCTCAGTACCCCGTCAGCCCTGGCATACAAGATGTGCTTGCTCCAGCTGCTCCTCCACAACCCTCTGCTGTTCCAGATGGTCTATCAATTCAAAGGCATAGCTGCGTTAGAGAATCTCGCCGCTCGCTCAAATGGCCACCTCGTTCTCACGGTTTCAAATCAACCAAACCTTTATGAACTTGATCCTAATGCGAAAGGGAAACTATCACCAATCCTTTTGTACAGCTTCCCTGGTGTCAGCAGTCTGACAGGTATAGCCGAATATGCCCCAGACATGTTCGCTGTGGTCGCTGGGAATTGGTCGAGTGTCACGTTCCAGGCGGTACCGGGATCATTTTCCATTTGGTCCGTCGATATGAAGACGGCTAAACCAACGGTGGAAATGATCACAGCGATTCCCGAAGCTGCTGCCCTGAATGGGGCGACGATTTTGCAGGGTGAACCAAATATCGTCCTCATCGCGGATTCAGCTCTTGGGGCCGTATGGAGGTTGAATGTAGCCACGGGCATCTATAGTATGGCTATGCAATACCCTTCCTTCACAAATGCTACAACTGCGTTTCCTAGCCCTATAGCGATCAACGGCCTTTGTGTGTTTGGAGAAATGCTGTATTTCCTCAACTCTGCTCAAAGGTCTTACGGCCGCGTCCCTATTAACGCTGACGGCAGCTCAGCTGGAGAGGTGGAGATACTTGCGAGAGTAGAATTTGGCGCATACGATGATTTTGACATGGATTGGGAAGGTAACGCCTGGATTGCGACTCATTCGGACGCGTTGAGTGAGGTGACTCTGCAAGGAAAACAGAGAAATATCACAGCAACGCCTAATTTCGAAATGTTACAGCCAACGGGGGCAATTTTTGGACGAGGATCTAAGCAGGAGGAGAAAACATTATATATCACAACGGGTGGTGGAAAAGCTGGAGGACAGGTTGTCTCCGTCCAAACTTGGCTGACTTAGTACACTCGAGGAACTAGTCGGTAAAGAGGACCACCTATCTGTTGAGCTGTTTCAATCACTAATGGATTATAGGCAAGAGTTCTCAACAACCAAGAGATATCAATGATTGAAAAGCATCCGTGACAGACCCTCCTTCATGATTGAAGGCTGCATTCTAGATAGTTACGATTCAACATCTTTACCAAATGTTATTATTTCACACCCGCCTCATGTCATTGCTGCCATAAACAACATTTTCTAGTCATCCCGTACGTCTTAATAACTGCAATAAGGGGGTTAGCGTGATACTAGAATCAAATTCCCATCTTGCCGCTGTATGTATCAGCTCCAATCGGAGGTAGGCTGAGAACGGGCGGCGTTGGGATTAGAATTCTACCGCGCACAGTGACGCAGTATCTTGAGGTCCGGAACAAGAGCATTCTTCGGCCCGTCATAATTAGGTAGATTTCATCATTCATCGGCATCTATCATTTCATTTGCTCACAATTGTCCGAGGCACAGTATATATACATATACAAGATGGTGGGCGCAATTCCAAAAATCAAGATCTCCGTCCTTCAAGCTCCGAAAACAACACACAGGCACGTAAGATTCAAACAATTTGTGAACGTGATCCGAAATGGCCAAAGAGCTGCCTACCGCTGAGCAAGAAAAGCTTTCAACAGAGAATGAGAAGAAAGAACCTTCGATCCCGGAGCAGCATCATGAAGACCAGACAGTTTATCCGAATGGGAACACCCTTGCTTTAGTTATGCTTGCCCTTTATCTCGGCGTGTTTCTAGTCGCTCTCGTAAGGTTTTCTGCACTTTGAGGTTCATAATCAAGGAACCGAATTGGACCGAAACTGACCGAACATGCAGGATCGGACCATTATTGCTACAGCTGTTCCCCGCATCACCGATGACTTTAATTCCCTGGGGGACACTGGCTGGTACGGAAGTGCATATCTGCTCGCCCAATGTGCCTCTCAGTTACTCTTTGGACGGATATACACATTCTATAACCCAAAATGGGTCTTCCTCGTGTCGATCGGTCTCTTCGAGGTTGGGTCTGCTATCTGCGGTACCGCACCGAGCTCTATCGCCTTCATAATAGGGCGCGCCATAGCGGGCTTAGGGACTTCTGGCATATTTTCGGGAGCAATCGTCATTATGGTGTATATTGTTCCACTCCACAAACGACCAATCTACCAAGGTCTCATCGGAGCAATTTACGGTGTTGCATCTGTTATGGGACCATTGCTTGGTGGGGTCTTCACTGACCATGTTACATGGTAGGCTTTCCACAACTTTCCTAGCCTTTGATACAGCTTCTAATCTATGATAGGCGATGGTGCTTTTATATAAACCTTCCCATCGGTGCCCTGACAATCCTGATTATCGTCCTCATCCTCAAACTACCCAGTCCGGAAACTACTGGCACCTCAATAAAACAGAAGTTCCTACAGCTTGATCCTCTCGGAAGTTTATGCTTCCTTCCTTGTATCGTGTGTCTCCTCCTAGCTCTCCAATGGGGAGGATCAACATACCCTTGGAAAGATGGACGAATTGTTACGTTGCTAGTGATTTCTGGAGTTCTACTAATTGCCTTTATCGCTGTCCAGTCCTGGAAGCAAGAAACTGCAACGGTCCCTCCGCACATTATGAAGCAGCGGAGTATAGCATCTGGTTTTTGCTTTTCTCTCTGTCTTGGCGCTTCAATGGTAGTAATGATCTACTATCTACCGCTTTGGTTCCAAGCGATAAAGGGCGTCAGCGCTGTCGAGTCTGGAATCAGGAACCTCCCTTTGATACTTTCCTTGGTAATTGCCAGTATCGTTTCAGGTGGTGCCATTGCTGCTATAGGATACTACGCTCCTTTCATGATTATTAGCACCGTTCTTATGTCTACTGGCGCCGGCCTTTTGACAACGTTCCAACCAGATACAGGTGGTTCAAAGTGGATTGGCTATCAGATCTTGTTTGGTATAGGCCTTGGACTAGGTATGCAGCAGCCTAATATGGCAGCTCAGACGGTCCTCTCGAGACAAGATGTCCCAATCGGCGCATCTCTAATGTTCTTTGCGCAGGCGCTTGGTGGTGCTGTCTTTATCTCTATCGCTCAGAGTGTTTTTACAAACACTTTAGTCCTTGGACTGAACAACGTGTCCGAACTCGATCCTATTAATGTGGTGAACATCGGAGCGACTGATGTTAGGAAAATTGTCGCCACAAATGATCTCAGTGCTGTGCTATTGGCTTACAATTCTGCGTTAACAAACGCGTATAACGTTGCATTAGCCATGGCATGTTTGTCTGCTGTTGGAGCATTGACAGTGGAATGGAGGAGTGTTAAGGGCAAGAAGCATGGTAGTGGGGTTGCAGAAGCGCAGGAATAGACTTTGAATTTAGTACGTTGTCGTTCCAGGGCTGTTGGCCTAATGAAGAGTGAAAACCCTTTGTCTACGTACTGTGATTCTGAAGACAACCAACGTCCTCGTTGATCTTGATTGGCTGACGAGCAGATTTCTCTGAGCCGCCCGGGCAGCATTTACGATGCAATTCCTGTGCCAACGAGAGAATCCTGAACTGACACCTCACGTCGAGCCAACTGCATCCCTGTTAGAGAGGGAAGTATTTGCCAAAGAGCTGCGGATGAACGCAGCTAGAGGGGGCCACCAGTATGCCTAGTTCTCTTTACGGACTCTACTTCATTTCCCAAAGTAGGGCTATATTCTTCTTGTCGTAAGTTGGAAGTAATCAATTTATATTGATGTAGCGATCTGGGTTTCTAGATGTGTATGTAGATGTAAGAAGCAGCGATCTCGCTAGAAGTAGAAGTTGTAGGTCCTAGGGGGGAACTAAATCAGGACTAGCGCCAATAGGGCAACCTAAGCGATTTCGGCATGAGCGATTTATTCAACATCTTCCTTGTTAGTTCAAGAATAGGAGTACGAGTCATTGTTGACATTTGAGATCCCAATCTGTTGAAGATTGTACTTTGATCTATTGCAACATACATAACGTGTTACCTCAGAAACTTCAATTATCAACCCTTTACCACATTGCCAAACATCTCAACTCCAAGCTCTCTCTTGGCTCCTCCCCCTCCCGCCCCTCTATCTCCACACTGCTATGCATTGCTCCCCCTGCCCCGACGCTATGCCCCTCCCTGTCACTATCCCAGAGCCCGATAACCAACACCTCATCTGGCTTCTGCTCGCTCACATAACACCAACGATGCCCCTCCCTCCCCCTACTCACATAAGCCTTCATTATGTGTGTCTCTTTTCTCCCTCCCTCTAAACACATTGTTGGCGCTGGCACATCAATTGTAACATAGTCTTCTTCAGCAAAGGAGCGCACATCACCAACAGCGAGTGGATCGCGTTTTATAGGTTTTATAGGGCGCCAAACAGAGTAGATCGCCCAGCGGGGGGCATCAGGGGAGGTGGAGTAGTGGGTGTCGAGGGGGAGGTTGGCAGCAAGAAGACGATCTTCAGCGGCAATAATAGGGCCGCAAGCGGCAGTAACAATAGGGTGGAAAAGCCGGATGTGGGTGCGGGCACCAACAGGGGCGAAATCAAGGTGGACTTTGGGGGCGGGGGGTATGCCGCCAAAGATGGGTGAGAAATCAACGATTTGAGGGAAGTCGAGCTTAGGTAATGCGGTGCCTTGTTGCGGGGGCGAGATTGGGGTTTGGGTTTTCTTGATGGCTTCGGTTTGTGCTTTCTTGGTTGAATTATTTTGGCCATGGTCAGTGTTGGCGGAGAGAGCGTCCTGACCGCTCTTGGCGGAGCTGCGCAAAAGGAGAGTTGTAGTTAGTATTGTTTTTGCGCCTGTTATCTGTTTTAACATTTCTTCGATTTCAGCGACATAGATCTTTTGAAGAAGTTCTGGATTATGCCAACTTGCGTAAGTGTATGAGGCCGAATGCATAATGGAGGGGTGTTTAACGGCTGTGAATTCATGGGTCAAGAGTTGTGCGGTACCCTCTTTGACGGTGGAAAGCTGATCAACGATTGGAAGAGAGTGCATATCGTGTAATGGCATAATGCGCTCATCACTAAAATCGGATATAGCAGGCAATTCGAAATACTGTGAAATTGATGCAGAGGTGTGGTCGGCAGACACATATCGTAGCTTGCCATAGGTTGTGGAAGTAGTTGACAGTGGATCTGTAGAAGTGGTAGAGGACATCGTGAATACTACTTTCTTGCAGTATAGTTTTAATGACAAGTCAAACGCACTGATTGATGATAACACGATAGAAGGTAGCAATCGGAAAATAAATAGAAAGAAACTCTGTATGCGAGATAAAAGCAGAAACACGTGTATAAATAGTCCCAGTTAAAAGGTTCAAGCTTATCTATTGATCAAGCAGTAGCCAAAGCAGGGAAATGTTCAACGATTTTCGGTAGTATTGAAGATCAACAAGTGCTGTGTGATCTTTGTCATGCAGCCGAAGTACTCGGTGATGAAGTGTAGATCTGATAATTGACTAAAGGTGTGTATTCTACAGCAGGAAGCTATCTCGTAGGTTTCGTGCCGCAATTGGCGCTAGCCCCAACCAGGCTAGCGGACAGTGTAATGGCACTGCAACAACTATGTTCCTAGTTAGGAACATAGTTCCTAATTGGACGACTACTCCCCCTGCTCCTACTATTGCTCCTACTGCAGCTCCTATTGCTTCAACACTTACTCAGCTCACTTCATTGAATACAGCGCACCTTCATCTCCCTTCGGCGATCCCTTGAGGCTACAATGCATTGCGAGTCCGAGTCCAAGTTCCTTGCTGAGGCAGCGTCAGTTGCTCGGTCTCAAGGGTTGTGAAAACACGCCAAGCTGGGACAACAATTGACGGGCCTGTTAGAAACATTGGAAGTCAGCTGTCATTACTCATCCACGTCCTCAAATAGCTTGCGGCAGAAATTCAGGCGGGCGAATTTAGTTCATAGGCTCAAAAGCTTTTGCAAGTCGCTGTCGATGAGTGTGTCAGAATGGACTTGAAGTCTGAGTAAGCAGGCACATTCTTCATCTGAAAGATTAGGACGTTGCGCTTGAGCTCAGGAATTTCTTTCGTATTGACGTTCTTATCGTTTGCATGATGATCTACTGTTTCTTTAGTACTCATTTCCATCAATATTTTCTTAATGAATTTCTCAGACACTTCTTTCAGAGGCGAAGAATAAGTAGGCTATTTTGTATGTTGTAGCTCAGTGGAAAAGATCTCTCCGGTATGTGAAAATCATCCAATCAACAAGACATTTTGCACGGCATAGCCTCAACAACAGAATTCCAAGAGGTGGCAGAATTCGAATGGCAGGACTTAGAACATTTGAAAGAATTTCTTGGGAGCGACGGCTATATCCGTAGATGGATCGTTATCAGCTTCGATATTCATAACGGCATTCAAGAGCTGATCTCTGATAACGTGAATTTACTTTCTCACTTAAGCCTTCATTCTTCGTTTGTTCTAAGCTTCTTGTGTACCTCAAAGATGCATCGACTTTCTACGTTAGCTTACTTGACATGGTCTATTGATTGCCGCGTTTTTTCTTACAATCAATTTTCTTACGACTACATTGTTTTTTATCGTCAAGTTCTTAGATTACTAGTTACATTTCTTATTAAGCGATCTAACGAGGAATTTTCTCTTATAAAGCCCGTTTATAATGGCCAAATTATCTTCACACGAGGTTCAATTTCAGCTAAACTACAAGAACGACAACAGAGATGTTGATGTCATTACGTCGACAGTCAATATTCTGGCTGTAGCATATTTTGCTGTGAAATTTCGTTCTGTTTATGAAAATCAACTCCTACGCAAGTGAAGTATGATGAGTGGGTAATGATGGTGGATCTAGTATGCTTATCTTCCCTTTGAACTACTCGTTGGCTCTGGGACCTTCTAATGCTAATTAGTTCTTCAATTCGTGTTTCTTCGCAGGATGCCTTGTGTGTAAGTCAAATTTCTCCACTACGAAAGCACTCAGTGGGTCTCCGATCGCTGGCGAAGTTGATGGATGTCTCCATGGGCCTTGAGAAGCATGCCATTTCGATGATGAAACCAGTCTCGTTCGCCTAGGCCGTCCTGAAAACGGAGGATGTGTACATGCCAGTATCTACAACCACCAAAATCTCCATCCTACTCCTGTACCGCCGCTTGTTTTCCACCAAAAAATTCCAAGGCGATTCTATGGTGTGCCGTCGCATTCTTAATTACTTTTGCGCTGGTTCAGATGCTTAGCGTTATCATCCAAGTTACAGGGTGGCCGCTCTTTGAGATCCAAAGTCTTATCCAGACGCATGCTGCGAAAATCATACTCCGTTGGCCATGTCTATCCTATGGCGTTCATATGCCAGCAAGACGCGTAGGAGACAACTCGTTGATTTATTCGAACTCGACGGCCTATGAGTGCAATCAACAAACGGACACAAATTTCCTCGCTATACTTAGAATATTATTTAGTGTCTGCGTTTTGTCTGTAAAGCTTGATATGTGACTCAGATCTCGCTGACGAATCTAAGTTGTAAATTCTCTACTATCGTCTGCGATCGCCGTTTCATATGTACACAAGCGATTAATATATATTCATTGATTGGTCTCCTCAGTACCGCCTTGCTGCCACCAGGCCTTGCCGCCGTCAAGGGAAGCAAGGGCTTGACAGCTGCTCAGCGGCGTCGAGAACTCCCGTTATCTAAAGATCGAGCTATGAAGTGAGTGAATGAGATCGAAATCGAGAAGATGATGAACAGCAAGAGTAAGGGGAGCAGGCCTTATTTATGCCTTTGGGCGGGCGCGTTCCCTAAGGGGGGCTTTGTCAAGTAGGCAATCTCCACGATCAGTCAATAGCGCCCCGTCAAGCAGGGGTATGATATATCTGTGCACTATCTCCCTGCTCTAGGTGTCCGTGTCGATAATTATCGAGACTATGATCCAACAAGGAAAACCACGCTCATCCCTATATTGCAGCTATCTAATGAACGTTCGCGGAATCAAGACTGTATAGGAACAGGAACGCATCAGACATGCCTGAGCATTCCGTCTAGATCTCGTAAGGTGGTATGTGATAGAGAGCTGCCGACACTACCATTTTTCCCACCAACCCTTGATTTGGGAACGACCAGTCAGCAGAGGACATTGCAAATTTCGGATCAGAATCAAAAGTTGTAAGATCGACAGTATTCCCGACGCTAAATGGATCTTCTAGTTCGTGGGATTTTGCATGAATAGGCTCGTGGTACAGTTCTGATGGACTGAAAAAAAGCCGGTCTTCCATCTCAGGATCTAGAGTGTTTCCGTCTTGCGTGGTTTGAGCGTCGTTGGAAGAAAGTGGTGGAACGTCGTCCTGCGATTTGCAACTTGCTTCCAAGTGCAAGTTTGCATCACGTTGAAGCTCTGCCAGCTCTGACATACGGATAGCATGCCGTTGTTCCTCTTCCTGGATCTGCTGTTGTAGATCATACACCTCACACTTGGTGTTTTCAAATGAAATTTGCCTATAATTGATAGTCTCTAATGTACTGGGTCTTTCGACAACTACATTGTCGCCTGGCGGAGTGGTGTAGCTTGTAAGGATTTCAGCCAGAGTACGCGTTTCATCCGTGATATTGAGGTGCGAGTCCTCTTCCGTTGATTGGAGGGTTAGGCAAAAGACAGGTAGCTCAGTGGGGAAAATATTCGATCCAGTGGAGAAGGCTTTTGAATCGAAGCTATTACCAAGGAATTTGATCTGTGCCAGCGCCGAAAGCGCTCCTGAGTTGGAATGTTCAAGTATAGGCTGTGGATCATTTAGCAACCTGATTGTTCAAAGACCAAGCATGCCAAACAGAGCACAAATATGGTAAAAGTAAAGTCCTCGAGTAGAGACGAGTAGATAGCCAGAGGTGTCGGGAAGGATATAAGTAATACTACCTACCATGTATACCGATCGTCCCACATCATAGCCAAAACACTTAATGCTCTCATAAATGAGGCCCAAATTGAAGGCAAGGATTGACACTTGTCTTTTAAATTGCTTTTTATCCCGTGGATCATGCAAAAATGTCTTCAATTCGTCGAAAGTTTTAGTGAACAGATCGCACAATTTGTGGGAAAGTTGACGTTGGAACTCGAGGATGATGTATGGTCCTGCAGGATCTTCCCACAATTTTGAACTTAGTATGCACGTTTGGGACTTACGCAAGGGCATTAAGGAAGCAATGAAACTGCAACAACTAGACTTGAATTTGTCAGCAAATCACGAACAAAGGATATTCAACGTCTGAATACCTCAAAGGATGCTAGACTATCCGATCTCACGCAACTATTGTCCCATTTGTAACTCTCAGTAAAAGGTAGGATTCCACGAAGCAAGTTTTCGAGCCGTGTATTTGTGCCGACGGAACTATCATCGCGCAAACATCGCAGATCAAGCTCATATATCTCGTGGCTTGATGGGTCCTTCGCGAGCGGGCAGGACTTGAGCGTGACATCTTCAGCATCTGACGTTATCTCTACACCATTGAAACATCTATGAAATACAGAGTCGACTAAGCTGACGTGCAGATGAAAAATGGGTCCCCTTTGCAGAGCGTTCTCGAGAGGACCGTGCAGTATAGCCATATTTGTCATTGCCGAGTTGCGCCAAGATTCTTGAAGAAGCCATTAGTTTCTTCTTTAGCTATTCTCACACCCAGACAGCGACACACGGGCAGAACTCATCGATGGCTCCATTATCGGTCCTCTGCAATAGATCGGCTTGCCAGCGCAATGCGTGCAGCAAAGCTGCTCCTCCTCAATGACGCACTGACCGCGGACTGATCAGTCACGTTCCTCTCCTCAACAACTTGATATAGTCACCTTTCTTTTGTTATAGCACGAGATACAGCTTCTTTTATTTTTATCCTTCTCTTGTTTTCTTGAATAAGGATCATAATGGTTAAAGGACTTTGCCGCCGCAAGGCTTGAGACGCCTCGCACGGATCGTCGAGATTTTTGGTTGACGGCCATATGAAGAGTTTCATTCGTTGCCGAAGATGAAGATGTAGTCTCAATTGGATGTGACAGTTCCTTGGTAAGCGTTGAAAAGTTAGCGAGATTCTCTCTTATGATCCAGTTCGCTAGGTAATAGTAATAGCTTACCATGAATGTCTTACAATCGTCATCTGTTATGGTATTCCTGTCAGCTATAGATAGATAAGAAAGGCTGTGAAAGCGAGATCCATTACTGGTGTTTAACAGCTTACAATTCGAGTTTATCTTGATATCCTGCGCCCAAGAGTTAGAGCGGAAGCAAGCTGTACACAGCTCGTCGTAGCATATAGGCACTGATTTCCAGCAGTCAAGGTTCTCGCAATATCTGAACATGGTCATAATGGCGCCGGTAAAGGATCTGTGACTGGCCGAAAACAGAATTAAGAATCCCAGGGCTTGTACAAGAGATGAAGTCGCAGTAACAATGTTGAGGGTTAAGACGATCAGATTGAAGACAGGGCGGTAGGATTGCAGAAGAGGACTGATGTAAAATTCGACATTTACATGAACGCTTTATGCAAATTGAACCTCGAATGCTTTGAACGAATCCTAGCAAACGAGATGCGATGATTTACTTTCGAGGAAGCAGAAGATTGAATCTCATAAGCCTTTCGACGTGCAAAATGTAATCTGCAGCTATTATGCGTTATGATGTAATTCAGAACACGTACACGGTAGATCTATGTCTTGATGGACGAATGAAGGCGAAGCGCAGCCTCACTTTGTTGTTTAACCCTCTAGCCCTGCAGGTTGTGGGAGAGGAATTCCGACTCAAGGAGGCTAGGCCCTTTTGGAACGCAACTCAAAACAGTAACTTCCATTCTCAGCCTTGCTGACCATGATCTCATCTTATTGATGATCCCCATCAACGGAAGGGTATCCCTTAAACCGTCGTTATGGCTGCCATCCCAGGATTAACGAAGCTAAGCCTATTTAGGCACCCCACCAAAATATTTGTTTACTGCACAGTTTCTCTATCTCGCACTAGGAAATCTAAATATTAATCTCCAGATCCCCATTGGCCTGGTTAGTCATCTCCCGCGGCTCCCTAGTACCCTAACAGGTAAGGTGGCCGTATACCTGGGATGGCAGCCATAACGACGGTTTAAGGGATACAGTATGCATCAAAAGGACTGTTATTGCACGTGATGCTCAGGGCCTGTTCTAATCGGGTTAGTCAGAGATATCTGTTGGCTTAAGATATCTTCACCTTCATAGAATCTACACACTTACACCTATCGCTGCTTCAATAGATTATCCCGATATCTATACGATACATCTAGAATTGATTTATTGCATCAGAAGCTTCAATGTCATCGTGTCTGTGTTCGTTTAGGCTACGATACAGTCATGCAGTCAACGTCGTCGTCGTGATGAGCAAAGAATCAGAGTTCTCACCTTCTTTCTGCCTTCGTAGCTTTGTATTTTAGTTCAATCATATACATATACATGCACATATGCTTCTTCTGACTCTCATACCTTAACAGATAAGTGGAATGATAAGAGTCATGCAATGAAACTTTGCTTAGACTGCATATTACGATGCCGTACAGTCTGCAAAGCGATAGATTATGATAATCACTATATGAACACCATCCGCCTTTGCAGACACACCATCTGAACTTTGCATAAACATCACCCCTTCTAACTAAGCCTAATCAGGTAATTCCAGGATTCATCGCGATGTTTACCTTTGCGTTTGAATATTCGCTCCACTTTTTACCTTCATTGCTATTCACCCACGTCGCCGCCATGTCTATGCAATTACTTCCTTCTTCAGAAGGTCTTCACTGCTCAATTGAGCTTCTTATCAAGTCAGTCAATGAACACGCTGATCCTCAAGGCTACGCCGTCAGGAAGAAGCGCTTCAAGAAGTTCAAGAAAGACGTGATCATGAAAGTCTGACTCTATTGCGATCGTGTCGACGTGACAAAGACCTCTGGCCTTGGGCGACTCAGAAAGAGAAGATCACACAACGAAAGAGAAAGAGATGATAGATGTGTCAGTCACATCTTCACTCGTCGTCGTCACTGCTTCTATCGCTACGACGGCTTCGAAAGACATACTATGCGTTCAGAAGCTCGCCATTGTCAGAGCGAAAGAACGGTCACGAGGCTCATCTAATCATGTACGGCCAGAGATCTCTTAGCGGCGATAGCGAGCCTTTGAAGAGTCTACATAGCGAGAGCCGTCTGACTTCGAACTCGTGAAAGAGCTTCCGTCGCGCGAGGCTATTCAAGCGACTCAGATACCTGAGACTCAGCCTCAACAAGTCTCTCGAAGTCGTGAAGAACGTGAACGAGAACGATGATGAGAACGAGGTGAAGCAAGAGATGAAGCAAGAGATGATCAAATTGCAGACGTTTCAGACGGCATGATGATCTCTTTTCAGATGTAAATAAATGTTAATTTGAATGCGATTTGAAGCATTCAAAAAGATATGTTTCAGGTTTTGATTATGCTCTGAGGAGCAAAGAGAATGAGATGCTTTTCGCACCAAAAATCGACTGTTTATGTGATCTTTCCAGCGTTCTTCTTCAGATCTCTTTCAGGGATAGAACAATTACCTGATTAGGCTTAGTGACGGGGGGTGGTGTTTATGCAAAGTTCAGGTGGTGTGTCTGCAAAGGCGGGTGGTGTTCATATAGTGGTTACCTAGATTATTCTCTCATATTTCTTCAAAGGGCCGTAATTCTTTACCAGTATATTCCTTTAGTAAGAAATTGATTGGAATAGACACTACTAGCAACTTATGGAAGCCTGCACATAAGACATGAAAGAATACAAAGAAAGTCAGGTGTGACACACTAGGGGCATGTAATGCAGACAGTCGGGAGTGGGGTACGAATATCAACAAGGAGTATGGGGGCCGAGTGGATTTGAAGGGTAAGAGTGATATGAGTAAGGGGGATATAGAGTTATGAATGGCTATCAACTTTCGCTGCGCTGTTCTTGACCCTTACCCTTGCTAAATTCTCACCCCCTACCTCTCCACTCCAATTTATTCAGCATCTCCCTCTTCCTAACTTACTTGTTTACGTTCTAAATCTTCTCTATTTAATGTTTGGTGTTCTAATTCTCGGTCTTCTATTTCCACCCCTATCTTCACCCCTTTAACTCCGGCTGCTCCTAATTTTACCCCCCCACTCCAGTTTTCACTCTCCACTACCCAAGTGTCATGTCCACACAGTCACAATCCCACGGCGAAACACCATCGACCGTTCTTCGAATCACCATGTCGATCCCTACATCGACCCTCAATATCAATTCCACATTGTCCCTACATGAGTTCCCACGGCACATCCTCGCTTGAAGCCATCTGTAGCAGTGTGAGAGATGATACAGTGTAGAAGGCTGCAAAGCGAAGTATAGAGTGATGAGAGAAAGAGTACAGAGAAGAGAGGGATGGAATGGGCCTAAAGATAGAAAGGTACTCATTTAGTATAATCTCAAGTTTGCGTCACTTAGGAACGACTTGTTTCTTCGGCGAGATCTGCGGCATAGCATTACTTGATGTATGGCAATAACTATAACTAAGATATCAGATTCGATGATGATGGTGGGTTTCCGACACTTCAAGATCAAAAACTCAAAAATTGGATTCAAATTCAACCAAAAGATAGCAAGGATTTAAAAAAGTCCTTAAAATCAAGCTTATGATATAAATGGCAAACAATTGCCAAGAAGAGATGTCAAAAATAATTCAAACCCGGAGCAAAACAGTTCGAACCTAGGTAGTCGCCATACCGGAGGTTCTAATCTGTGTTGGTGCAGTCGCCGCAGTCATCAAATCCATTGCTCTAACTCTGATATGCGCCAGGGTATTGAAGCTTGACCACTGCACCATCTATTGGTTAGCTTGAAAGGATGTTTATACTGGAGAATATAAACACCAAAAAAACTAATAACACCATATACTTAGTACATACAACGCTCAAAACGCACGACTGAGACAATGACCCTGTTTCTAGATAGCATGGAAGCGATACATAAAGATCATTCGGACCATTATCATGATACTTGCCATCGCTCGCAGTATCTCAATGCCGTGGGCGATAGCATTGTCAGGTGACCTACCACAAACGGCCAACACGGATTTCGATGTCTAGAACGATAAGTATTCTTAACACCCGACCCTTCATTAGCCTTACTCTTCGAATATCATAATCGCTCCAACATACAACGTTCGCTCTAAAACATGAACAGCTTTGACTACATTGCCGCTTGATCTGAACAACAGAACTAGGGTTAAAAGCTATAGCTTGTCATCTGCAGTGCTACAAAGAACATGGTGCAATGAAGATTGGAAATTGGCGTGCGGGAAGAAAATGCTATATATTTCGAGTGGTACTCGATCCGGTTTACCGGAAGGCTGGAAGTAGCATATACAAGCTTTTCTTTATCATTGGCGGAGATGAATTTCCGGAGAGGGTGGAATTCAGAACACAAGACATCATCCAGGTACCACCTAGAACATATCATCCTTATCGAAACCGTTTCCGATACTACAGTACGGTATTGTAACAGTATAGATACGCACCTTGGCATTGGGGCTTGTGGTCACACTCAAAGAGGAAGGGCAAGGCCCAGAGAAATAAAAGGTAGGAGTACAAGCAAGGATGGTATTCCTTGTTGGGCTAGGAAGCGCTTGAGCCCCTTTGTCGTATGAAGCCACCATAAGTGCCTTTGAAGTAGTACGCAAGATCGGAAGCAATTATTGCAGAGTGGATACGCCTCCGCCCCAATCGTGCATGTCGCCTTACCATGCGGAGTACATACAATTGAAGCCACATTAGAAGCTCATGTGAACTGCAGCTGTGTCACTCCTCAATAACAATGGGGAGGGTGGGTTGCACAAACTTTATGGATCCTTGATGTTCATCTGCTTGATCCTGCAAGTTATCTAACCTTATATTGACAACAGCGGAGTTGTTCGGCCTTTATAGCGTTGTCGTACAAGCAGGGGATAGTTCGGTGACAGGGGCGCGTATTTCCCTATTACTGGACAAAGTGGAGGGTGTCCAGCCACCTCTCCGATGCGTTTCCAGAGCTAATGGCGTATGGCTAAGTTTATAAAAGCGCTGTCATACAGGGTTTGACATAAATTCTAGAACATGAAGAATATTTCCCCGGAAAACCTCGATCGTGGCGTTTTAGGTTGATGATGAAGGTTGCATAATCTGTGGTTGGAGGTATTAGGTTCTCGGATATGACTTGCATACGACTGTGACATGTTGGGTTTCACAGGAGGTTTGGTTGCTGGTACGATGTAGAACTTGGTGGTACGTGACGCTTTCGAGGCTGTATTGTTTGTGCGACTGTGACTGGTTAAATGGCTTTTTGTAGGTTTTGCCTGTAATCGGGAAAGCACAGGTGATACGACAATATGCTATGCGATAAGCGGAGCCGAAAAAGAACGTTTTGTTAGGGTAACGAAGTGAGATATCCTTATGCCTACCATAAGAAACATTCAAGCCACCTGACTAACTATCAAACTCATCAAGAAATCACGCAAATAGGCCACATGGCCAATAGGGAACAAGGGGGCAGGAAGGAACGTTTCGGGTTAGATATTCAGATATCAAGGCCTGACTATGAACCATAAATTATACACCTGTATCCAGAAACTTATATCAGGAAGCACAGGCATGTGAGCAGTCTGACTAATGCGACAAGAAGGGGCCACGCAACAATGCACAACACATTCATTGCCTGCTATGAATGAAGGAACATATATCCGCCTACCTCTCCAATGCCACACATAATGCACGTAGTTTAAACATGTGACTATGTAGCCATGTCTGCTCAGCAAACGAGTATAGGACATGATGGGTCTGATAAATCCTCTATAGTGGCTCTTTGTTGTTGAAAAATTTGGATAGGAGTGCGGCTCTGCGGGTAAATATATTCAGCCCTATGGTGCGGAGATTACCACCTCAATTCAACACCCAGCTTTCCGCCACTGTCTCCAGCATGCACATTTCTCAATGGAACAAAGATTATGGTCTAATGGATTCAACCGTCATACAAAAACAACTGTGATAGGATAGCGAATTAGAGGAGGCGGTGGCGGTGAAAGGTGGGTATAGGTCAAGTTCGGCGAGATTCTTCTGGGTTGTGAGGAAGGTAATTGATTAATGTTCTGTGTTACTCCTCGCTTGTGAATACATGGTGTATATAGCTGACCCAACGCCTGAAAACCGACTGATCTACTCCAACCTCGTCGCCCTCATCACAATTCCGTCCCTCGGCCTAAGCACCAACCGCCACATCTTTTGACTTTCTGGATCTACACTCTCCTCGTCCCTTTCAAAGCTAAACATACTCACCAAACAGACTAATAACCATTTCATCTCCGTCTCGGCGAATTTCCTCCCAATACATCCTCTGGGACCCTGTAGAAACGTCATAAACGCATTGGCTGACCATTTGTCTCCTAAGTCATTCCAGCGGTCTGGGTCGAAGACGTCGGCGTTGTCACCCCAAAAAGCTGGAAGGCGGTGGATAGCGTTGGCATGGACATATACCGTGGTGCCGGCAGGGACGAGATAGCCGCCCAGGGTGTCATCGGCAAGAGACTGGCGGACGGTCATGGGAATGGGTGGGATGTAGCGCAGTGACTCGCGGCAGATGTTGTCAAGGTAGGGGAGGTGGTCTGGATCCATGGTTGCCAGGATGGCAGGATCATGGCGAGTGGCTGGGGAGAAGAGAGCGGGCATGTGCTGTTTAACCTCGTCGCGGAGCTTTTGCTGGATTTCTGGGTGCGTGGAGAGGAGGTGGAGGGTCCAGGCGACGCCGGTAGCGGTGGTGTCGTGGCCGGCGCCGAGAAAGGTCATAACCTGGTCACGCATGGTTTCAAAGCTGAGTTTATCGCCTGACGCGGACGTGGTCTTCATGTTATCGCGGACAATGAGGGCGATAATGTCTTTGTCCTTTGAGTGTGTGACTGTTTGTTTCTCCTTGATGATTTCGGTCGCTTTACTAAGGATGATGTTGCGGGAGGCTAGCATGTCGCGGTTCATCTTTGCCGGGAGGTATTTGGTGAGTGGGATGAAGGCGGCAAGGCCGTGCAAGACTCGCGAGCTTATGTCAAAAGCAAAGACTAGCCGGTAGGCCTCTCGGATGGGTGTTTCGGGATGTTCGAGGGAGTCCAGGTCTGTTCCAAAGCCAGCTTCCCCGATGATATCGAGTGTGGTGCGGTTCAGCCATTCCAAAACCTCAAAAGACTTGACATTGACGTTTTCACGAGTCATGGCCTTTTCCCACAAATTGGAAAGCAAAAGCGCCTTGCGTTGGAAGACTGGTGCAAGCGCTCGGATAGATTGGATTGAAAAGCCAGGCGTGAGTGCTTTCCTTTGTCGTACATGGGCATCTCCTTCTGCGAGCAAGACACCCTCGCCAAGAATCCTGACCATCCATTGCTTGGCTCTGTCCGGTTTAGGGTAGTTGTATGGGTTCTTGACCGTCATTTGCTTGAGAGCCTCGTCGTCGGCAATTGACAGCCTTTCTGCGCCGAACGGGAAGAAATACCGAATAATCGGGCCATGCTTCTTGTGCCAGTCGCGTTGAGGAACACCGATTTCCTGGGTGATGATAGTGCTGAACTGACCCCAGAGTGGGAATCCCGGGATCGTGGGAACCTTGCGGAGCTCGGAGACGTAGAATGGGAAGATGTAAGAGACCCAGACGAGCCAGATCGAAAAAGCGATGCCAGCGGAACAAGCAAGCGCAACCGCGGGAGCGATATCAGTGACTCTGGAAACAAGCAATGCAGCGACTGAAGAGGTGAGCAGAAGCGGCACCAACGCCAGTTGGATAACCATGACGAGCAAGATCTTCTTGAACTGTGGTATTGGAAGGAATTTAGATTGATGGTGACGAGAAGACGAGCGGATACCACCGATATAAACCAAAACCCTTGCTCAGAAACCCCAAGATACCGAATATCACTACTTTACATCTGTTTCGAACCACGAAAAAAAACCATATCAAAAATACCTTAGGCTATCTCCCAAGTACCAGCGATTAAGCCACCACGCATCGTTACGTCCGGAGTCAGCACCGAATAAAGCCCCCAACGTAAATACCTGAGATCCCCAACTTCGCCTGCTACGTCGGTGGCTAAGATTGCACACGTGCAAGAAAGTGTCAAACCTTCATGGCTTGCTCGGATTATCAAAAACAAACGATAAGGCCCGAAACATGCAGGCGGGTAATATTCCCTGACAACGCGCAGATGTGCCGGCATGTACGAGGTGGGCCTTCGGTACGTTTACTCGAAAAAGACAGCTTCTCATGGCTTCATGCAACAGCTGGTTTAGAACAATTGTCCGACATGCTTTGCGCTTATGTATCTATGCATAAATGCTGTTGCTGATCAGGGACAATCGGTTGGTTCTGCTAATGGGGCTGTCGTTTATACTCTAACATCTTGATATCGAAGAAGGCCCGATATTAACAATAGAGTACGTAGCAGTGGCCAGCCATCGGAACAAGCCCTCAAGCAAGTTCCAAGCCACCACGCTCATTCCTTCATCTGAATCTCCCTTACACGGATTTCTCGGCCTCTAGGCCAATTCTGCCTAATCTGGTCGAGTACGTGCTGATCGTCATCATGCTTCTCAAATTTCAGATAAGTGGTACTAATAGGCGCCGAGTAGGGAAGTGCCGGGTGTGCCCACTCTACCTTCTTTGATAAACCAACAGGTATCTTGTGTCAAGAACGTCATGCGCTGTTTCCTGGTCCAACAAAATATCCTCATATCTCCACACACACACATCTTGGGGATCGAGGCCGAATATGAAGTGCGGTAAGTTAGGCTTATTTCGGATGTAACAATGGATGGATGCCTTCGGGCAGCCTAAGCAAGACATCTGGGCATACACGGGAGCCAGAGGCTGTGGCTGACGGGGTGGATTTGTGTAACCCGGCCCCTGCGAATCCGTTGGTTGTTACGAGCCACCAACAAGAGTCACACCAGCCACCAAAATCAAGAAATAACGTTTCACCAATAAGATACTCTAAGCAAAGTCATGACTCCTACACAGGCTACACTAAGATGTAGCTATGAAGATAATATTCCATACGTTGGTAGGTAACTATGATTTGCAGGTTGCGGTTGTGGGTATAGCCCACGTAGTATAGGAGGTCTCCCAATCACAGATTCCCTCATCAGTATTCTTTGGGGAGATTTGAGATTCAAGTGCGTAAAGTAACATTCATTAGCAGTAAATCACCGCCGGCGGTAGCACCCCAATTCTTTCCATCCACCTCTAAACCACTCCAAGCAAAAAAACCATAGCCCCACCAAATCACCTTTCACCATAACCCATGATACCACCCACCCCCCCCCTCCCCCAACTCCAACCCCCCCCAAACCCCACCACTACAACCGGACCTATCTACCAAACAAGCTCCCTCCCTCCCTCCCTCTTCCTCTTCTCTACCTACCCACCACGCACCCCCCCGTCCCTAAGTCATGCACGCATGCACGCACCGAAGTCAAAATAAGGTTTTTTCCCTCTTCCATCCCTCTTCCTTCGCCTACTACCCTACCTTAGCCCCACTACCTACACTACGCTAAATAAACTTTTGTTCTCTTATCGGTCGGAGGGCGCGCTGCCAAGGTTTTTTGGTGGTGCCAGGAACGGTCCGTCCACCCTTATCTTTGGCGCGTCGGGCGATCCGTTTAGGGGTTTTTTGGCGTTTTTAAATTTTGGCTTATCTTGATGGGAAGGGAGAATTGTCAGCAAAGCTCGGGGGGGTGAGGTTGTCAGATGTGCAGGATTTTTGTTCTTTAAATGGAAGAGGATTGTTTTACTGGGTTTTTGGGGTTGTGGTTTTTTTGGTAAAGTAATGTAAAATATTATTCGACCCCACCATGGTAGATAGAGGTCTAAAAATAAAAACGATAGCAAGACCCGCGAAGCTCCGATGTCAATAAAACGCATCATGCATGTACTCCGCTCCTGGCGACCGTTGCACCCACACGACACGTATGCATTCAACTTCCGCTCGCTCAATCATTCTTCATTCCCATCATCGGCATTTCCGAGCCGGTCACGACGGCACTGGCATGCTTCAGCGCGGCATTGGTGGCCTTGAGCGCCGTGATGGCCGAGTCGTCGATTTCGGCCATGGTGGGGATTTGCTTGTGCTCCATGTCTGCGACGGCGTGCGCGGTCACGGCGACCTGGGTGTCTTTCTTGCTGGATTTCTTGTACGTCGTTGCGTAAAAAGAGAGGAAGAGAAACAAATACGAGGAGAGGATGGCGCAGCCGGTCATAGCGGCAAAGGGCTCTCCCGCGCATTTGCCGACGTGGGGCATGGTTTGGAAGTAGGTGCTGGCAAGGTAGTTGTAGGTCGCATAGTATACGAAGCCTATTACGGGGATTAGCGGGTTTGACAAGGGATAAATCAGGAAATCAAACACCGGGGATGCCCACCAAGGTCGATGACAAATTGGATGATCTGGAGGCGGGTGATCCATTTCTTCCAGGTGATGCGGATGCCCCGAGCGCTTTGGAAGTAATACCAGTACATGACCACATGCACCATCAGGTTCAACGTGATCGGGACCCAAGATACAGGGGTATGGCCGATAAGTTGCGTATAGCAGAGAAGTGCAGTCGCGCCATGGTGGTAGCAATGAAGGAATGCTAGGTCGTGTGAGCAGAGCAAATTTTCACCGACAATGTACGACTTACTCAATGGTTTCTTCTTGAGAACAAGAAAGACCGTGTCGATCAGTTCCACATATTTCGTAAGATAATTGAGCTGGACATTGTCAGCGGCGGAGTCCATTCTAGGAAGGTTTCACCAACATAATACAAAGTCGTCAATTCTTTTGTCCACCCCGAACCGCCACAAATGGCATCAAAGACGCCATAATTCCAAATCGATGGAATCAGCTGCTCAACAAAGAGTGCAAGGAGAGCCCCGCTGATGACAGTCAGGTAAAAGTTGTGGATCAGAAACAGGTCGTTGAGTTTGTAGGCCGGTCGTGTTCGCATAAGCTCTCTACCGCCAAGAATGATAACGTAGTATAGTGTTATGACAATGGCCGTTTCTTTGCTCGTCGTCATGGGTGTTTTGCCCTCGTTGATTCGGAAGCTCGCAGCTGGATATCCCATAACGGCTTGCCAAAGCTTGTCGAACGAGGCCCATGGTGAACTGAGAGACAGTCCTGCTGACTTGAGATCGAACGGGCTTTGGCCGTAGCTGACAGACATGTTTGCAGAAATAAGATGGGTACAGGCTTGACTTGAGAATTATCGTGAAGCGGAAGAGAAGGACTTGATGAATGATAAAAGGGTTCGGAAAGTGCAGGGACCATGTTAAACATCCGGCCACAACGGTTGTAGTGTGTTAGACAAGCGAAAGGAAAGCCCTAATGCTATGACAGAACGCCCATGATGGCAGTGGCTTTTTGGTGGCAGATAGCCCCCTACGTCGACGCTCGGAAAGAGAACAGCTTCGATGTAGCCTCTTCAAGTACGCGTGCAGGCTGCTTATTGTTCGATCCAGCCAGTTTCACGAGGCCAGGTTTGATTGGGTCCCAAACAGACAACCTTCCCGTATCACTGGGACCCACATTTTGATCGTCATACATGTGAACCTAATCGTGAGAAACTTGTAGCAGAACCCAAAAGTCAAGGTATAAAAGGGTGGATTGAACGGCAGGGCAAATCCCCCGCTAGTACAAATCGGATCTCTAGCAGATTCTCAAGCCTTCTGTCACGGACGGGCCGACGGATAAGGAGAGCTGAGGTTTAGACTTGGACCGAAGCCGAACCGTGACATTCTGGCAAAGCAGCGTAAGAAGTGTTTTTGCTCTCAACGGCGGTTATAGCATCGGCTGGAGCCTTGCGTAACACACCTTGAGAAAACCATATCTGGTGGGTATAATTCTATACGACTCGCCTCCAAATATCTCAGGTAATATAGTGGGATCAGGCGCTTCTGTTGGGCTTGTCTGGTTGGATACCGGAACCCAAAGATCGTCCGAAGCTTCGGCGGTTCACGCATTTCGTGCATTCTCGGTGTTACTTTGATGCTCGGGGAAGGCATGGCGGCATGGTGATGAAATGGCGGCCATGCAGGAGGACAGCTGGGAACAACACGAGACGCTGCTGGGGGATCATTGGATAGGGTAAGCGATGGTAACTTTTCACGTTCAGGTCGCCTGCAAAGCTGCCTTGTAATCCACATAGATATCGTTGCTAGGACGTCATATCAGAGGTGGAATTTTGTGGAGTGCGAAGAGCGGTTAGGGCTTACGATCTTAGGTAGTATGGAACCTCAGCTGGGAAAGTCTTGCACGGCTTGGGATCCGACGTTTGCAACATTCACTCTTGGCGTACAAATGACTTGTAGGTGGTAGATAGATGCGATATACTTTAGGGAGATTTGGCTGGGTCGGCGTTTTTGCTCCGCTAACCAGATGGAGTAAAACGCTGATCATTGTGATAACCTAGTTGGTCACCGTTGGTTGCATCGACTCTAACGGTACATTGTACCCTTGGCAGTAACTGGGCCTAGTCAAGTTCCGAATCCTAAAGGACCTATTCTGGTGTAACGCGAAGATCCTTCCCGTAAGCGATTTTAACCCTTGGCCGAAGTGTTCCAGGATCATACTCCTCGACGTGACGTTCAACGATGCTTGGTTGGAGGATCAAACACGGCATCAGATGATGATTTCCAAGCAATACGGCGCGACTCCTTCGTGCACGATTCAGTCTGAGGGACGGACTTGAGTAATGACATGTTTTGGGGTCCGAATCCGGCTTGACCGATTTTGGTCATTGAGAAATTGACCATACTAATCAGCCGAGCCCTGTCCTTCAACTATCTCGTACTCTCTTCAACCAACCACCATTCTGTCACTTTGCTATAGACCAAACGTTTAAGAATCCCTTTCCCCTGGCCTTGGGACCGTCAAGCAGTTGTCGGTATTTACTTCGTCCAATATGTATCCCAGCTTTGATATACCCCATGCTGGGGAGTCACTCTCGCAGAGCCTCTCACAAGCCTTGACTCTATCCACGTTATGGAAACTTCTTTTTGTGCTTTTGCTTCTTGGAAACCTCAAGAACCTTCCACTGGTATGGCATGTAAGTACATAACCTCTTGATCATCTTGCTTAGTCCTGACACGGTATTCTAGACACGTCTTCTCAATGGCTTTCGGTTTGTACTGCGGTCGGAGCGGTCAAGGGCTGGTCCCACACCCGCACAGCTGTTCCAGCCCATGATCACTGCTTCTCATGCTCCACTAACCGAAATCGATTACAACATTCATAGTGAGTCATCGCCACGTTTTGTGTAATGTTGATATGCGGCTAACGGTCGTTCTGCAGAATCGAATAGTACATATTTTTCCGATCTAGACATTGCTCGCAGTCACCTGCTGTGTACTCTGTTCTCCGTTGGAATCGAAGAAGCAAGGAAAAGCAAACCCGATGGCATTATCGGCGGCGGCAACACCAGCTTTGGCGTTGCACTAGGTGCGGTCAGCTGCTCGTTCAGGAAAGAGTTAAGACCCTATGAGCAATACGAGATGTGGACTCGAGTCCTGTCCTGGGATCGAAAATGGCTCTACCTTGTCACACATTTTGTACGCAAGGACAAGGTCAAGCCTCGCACATTCTCCCTCTACCCTAGCCAAAATGGCGTCACCAGCGAGTTGAAGCAACTCGACCGGAAAGAAGATGCCATTGTCGCATCGGCGCTTAGCAAATGTGTGTTCAAGAAAGGGCGGTTGACGATTGCTCCCGAGACGATGCTTCAAGCCTCTGGACTTCTGCCACCACGCCCTGGTGACAACAGTCATCTGGAGACCAAAGCTCTACCCATGCCTACGAAGCGCAACCTTTCCGCCGATATCCTCGACGTACCATTCCGTGCATTCGAGGCAGCGGATGCCATCTGGGACGCGGCTAAACAGAGTCTGTTCCCGCAGCCACCGGTCCCGGTAGACGATGGGTTTGCCGACGGCCTCAAGAAACAGGAAGCCGAAGAATGGACGGGGAGGAAGATCGAAGACGAGCGAGCCCGTGGGATGGAGTTGGCCAATCTGCTTCGAGGGCTGGAAGGATTGGAACAGGAATTCACGGCAGACGCAGAAGCACTAGGGAGACACAGCGACCTGTGGTGGCTTCTAGGATTGACATATTAGCAGTTGTACATTAAGGTATACTAGTTACACTATAGATTTGATATCCACAATACAACATAATTATCATACCCAAAATTGGTGTCGAACACGTCTTTCGCTCGGGCCTTAATTCCGATATGCCCGGGACTAAAGGCGAGGTTTCCATGTTGGTACCTCGGTACTCATAGATGGACGGGGACCTGGGAACAAGGGAAGCGAGTATTGGCGTACTGTAAGGTAGGTACCTTAGCTATGGTAGCTACAGCATCGTGACGTCAAAAGATTTGCAGGATAGTTTAAGGTTTATATTCGCCTGTACCGTACTGTAAGCACCCGCTCGGGGCGTTTCTTTTATGCATATCTTAGTGCGTACAGATTACAGTAGCAGGGGTACACCTTAGTTTCAGTACTTGCTGTTCGTATTCCCGTGCTAGGTACCTCTTATCTCCATCCTTACCTGACCTTCTTATCTATTGGTTAACGCCCTCACCACAAGTACAATCTCCAAGCAGAGATTGTCCGACGAATACCATGTATCATTCTCCACTTATTTCTTTCCAAATCCCTGATCAGGCATTCCCCGAGAACCCTGATCCCTTTCTGTTCGTCCCCCCAGGAAAACAGGCCCCCAACCCCATGCTCTTCTGCATTCATCCTCGCAAAGGCATGTCAAATACCACTGTGGTGGGCGATGCGTGCATCTCGATGTGCACACCGAATAGATTACCTTACAGTACAGTCCGTGTATTTTCTTACAACCATTACCCGCTCGAATGGGCCCAACTAAGCCCCAGTTTCGCTTCCGTCTTCCCCAACAGAATGCATGAGCATGAGCTATACTGCAGAGCTTGTACCTGTGCCAGTCTTCACCATCCACGCTTCGTCTCACACACTCTTCCCCAACAGGTCCCCGTATATCTCGAAACTCACAACACTCGATCCCCCACTGGAGCCTCGGCCTTATCGTGCTGCTTGACTTTTCTTTGTGGCTTGCATGTCAGGGAAACTTGGCATACCGAAAGGTACCCCCCCCCCCAAACGATCAGTTACCACGTAAGGTTATGACGTTGCTCATGTCAACGATTACCTGATCCATGGCATTCCACGCGGCCAGGCCTGGGTGAGCAGCTGTTGAGAGAGCACAATCCTGTCCCCCGTGCTTTTGGGTTACCCCATAGCCTGCTTAGACGAGCCTGAGGCCGAACCCTTGCCCGAAGAGACGGCGACCGATTGCCCGCCAAAACTCAATCACAACCTAGTGACGATTCGATCGGTAGCAACGTTCTCATCTTTACGAGCAAAGGTCATAGTAGCTCTCGACGACGGCGTAAGCAATATAGATGTCGCGCTTGAGTTACTGAACATGTCCACCTTCGCTGGTTTGGAAGTTCCCGTGTCTCGCCATGGCGATGTCGAAAAGAAAGTAATCCATAAGAGCAGTTCGAGCTTGGGAATCCAACCCAGGATGAATCGAGCAAGTGCCAAAGCCAGCAGGAGTACATCCCTCAGCGAGGTCACTTCGATATCCAGATTCAGTCAATCCGTTTCAGACATGGGTGATCCGGAGAAAGACGTCACGTCCCAGGATACACTGGCTTCAAAAACTCTCAAAATCGAGGGATTGACCATGAAACGCATGGCCACTCCGGATCTGGAAGAAAACAGGCCGGATGAGACTGTCTCGAAAGCTGCAGAGGACGGCAAATATCCAGGCTCCTTGGCACTTGCTCTCCTCATAATTGGCATATGCCTGTCTGTATTTCTCGTTTCGCTGGACAGGACCATTGTGGCCACGGTATAAAATCCGAATGTACTTGTATGACTCTACTAATACTGTACTTCTAGGCTATTCCGCGTATTACTGATGAATTTCACTCCTACGCCGACGTTGGCTGGTACGGCAGCGCATACCTCGTCACCGCCAGCGCCCTCCAACCAACATATGGCCGAATATTCACACTCTTCGACATCAAGTGGTCTTTCCTTGGTGCCATGGCTACTTTTGAACTCGGAAGCCTCATATGTGGCGTTGCACCTAATTCGATTGTACTTATAGTTGGTCGGGCTATTGCTGGCTTTGGGAGTGCAGGGATTGTCACTGGATCGTTTGTGGTTGTTGCACATAGTGTTCCGCTACAGAAGAGACCGGCGTATACTGGCATGGTGGGGGTGATGTATGTGCATTCTCACACTTGGGAGGATGTTGCCGTAAGAGAAGAAAACTGATAAATTGAATACAGGTTTGGCCTTGGCGCTGTTATTGGACCTCTGCTCGGCGGGGTTTTTACGGATCGTTTGACATGGCGATGGTGGTGCGTTGGTGTCTCCAAAATACATGCTAGACTGGCTCTGACAACCCTAGTTTCTATTTCAACCTTCCCGTTGGAGGCTTCACTGTCGCAGCCATGATATTCCTGTTCAGACCTCAAAAGGAAACGTCTGAGTTTATCCCACTGCTACAGAAGATCCTGCGGCTGGATCCTGTGGGAAATGCTTTGCTGCTAGTAGCTTCGGTCATGTTATTTTTACCACTACAATACAATGAATTGGGATTTGCGTGGGGCAGCGCGAGGATAATCGGTTTGCTCACCGGGTCAGGGGTTGTCGCGATTGTATTCATCGTCTGGAACCGTTTCAAAGGAGATGAAGCTTTGATACCGCCGAAAATCATTGGCCAGCGCAGCGTTGCTGTTAGCTGTGTGGCTGCTTTTTTCATCTACGGCGTGATGCTGATTCATTCATACTACTTGCCCATTTATTTCCAGGCTATCCGAAATGCCAGCGCTATTCGATCTGGTGTCGATATGATAGCATACATGCTCGCCAATGCTTTTCTATCGCTATTTACAGGTATTCTTGTGTCCAAGATTGGCTACTACACCCCTCCAGCGATCATCGGCGGCGTCATCGCGACTGTTGGTTGCGGACTAATCAGCACATTGCAAATCCATACGTCCTCTGCCAAATGGATTGGATACGAAGTGTTAGTCGCAGCAGGCCTTGGAATGTCAATTCAGCAAGGTTTTATCGCCGTCCAAACCGTCCTTCCCCTTGAACAAATTCCCATTGGTGTTGCGGCCATAGCGTCTTTCCAAAGTCTTGGTGGTTCAATATTCGTATCCGTTGGCAACAGCATATTGCACAACGCATTACTTAGCGCTTCATCGTCTCAACAGCTACCAGGCATCGATATCAACCATGTCATCTCGGCTGGTGCAACAATGTTTCGGTCCTTTGTTCCTGCAGATGCTCTTCCCGCGCTGCTGAACGTATACAACACTGCCCTGCAAAAGGTATTCATTGCGGCGATTCCACTCGCGGGCTTGGCTTTTGTAGCTGCTCTGGGCCTCGAATGGAAGAGTGTGAAAGGAAAGAATGTCAAGGAGGCTTTGGGAGAGCTGGAAGAGGAAACAGGCGGGCGAGAGCGTCCTTCTACCTCGAGCGGACAGAGCCGCGACCCAGAAAAAGACACCATCATGTCGAATCCTTTCGATTCTAAGACGGTGTCAAGGACTTGTTTGGATCCGCCACTTGATGGAAAGAATCCCGTCATGGTCCGAAAACGAGGAAGTGTCAAGAGTGCGCGAGAATCTCTCGGCGCATCACGAGAGTTTATTACGGACACAAGTGGGATACTAAGAAACAAGAGCATATCCGAGCAACCTGAGCGCTCCCTCCGTTCCGATAGTGACGTTCTCCCACCAGATCTACGTAAGTTCTCGCCAAATGACCTATCTGAAACCTCCGAGACCTCCCAGGAGCCCAGGAGCGAAGAGGACCCTGCGCTCGTCAGTGAAAGCGATGCGCGAGAGTACTGGGTCGAGCCGATACAGAAAGAGCACATTGAGCCCAAAAAGGAACGAGACAGATCCCCATCTCCCCAACCTCCTCCACCGCCCCAACCATCACCAGCCGCACGAGAACCCCCCGACCCATGCTCTTCCCAATCCCCCAACCCATCCTCTTCTCAATCACCCAAACGCGGCCGCCAACCCTCCAAACTCTCCCCCAGACACAAATCCTCTTCACCAAACCCCAAAACACCCTCCACATCCAAAGAATCTCACCCGGACGAGAAAACAACGAAGCTGAAACGACTGCTAGCGTCGGAGACATACGAGGCGCTGCTAAAGGCAAGAAGGGAGATTGACGAGGAATTGCGGAGTCGGAGGGGCGCGGAGGTAGTGGAGACGATTATCGAGAGTCTGGGGTATTCGAGGGGCGTCTGATTCGAGTGAGCCGGGTTGAAGAATAAGCGTACATCATAAATTTGATTAATGTATATTTCTTCATCTGTTACAACAAAACGAAAGACTGCACAGTCATGCAGAACATACAGCTATCTCATCACATCTCCAATCAAATACACTAACCCTTTTTTTTCTTCTAATCTTTTCTATCCACCTCGTTCGTCCCTACCCACCCCCAAAATCAAGTCCATTCTCCCACAATCTACATACATCCCCACCCAAAACATCCCAACCCATTTCTCACCCCCCCCCACATCCCCATCCCCATCCCCATCCCCATTCCCATCCCCACCATCTCCATCCCCATCTCCTCTCCTCGCTTCCCCCCCCAAAAACTTTCTACAGTAGCAACGAAGCTTTAAATACACAGTCCCCAGTTTCTTGGAAGTTACTGCTCGAGCTAGTAGGGTTTGTTTGGGCGTTGGAGTTTTTTTTTTGAGGTTTTTTTGG
>JAABVA010000353.1_pt1 | contig 59525 bp, 73 predicted proteins | sample 5560331 | NCBI WGS metagenome assembly JAABVA01 (sample SAMN12812661, study PRJNA571458) | rock metagenome | isolation source: Antarctica rocks | place: Antarctica: Victoria Land, Mt New Zealand sud | collected 2016-01-07
AGCAACGCAGTTTTCAGCTATTGCTGACTCAGAACTTATTGATTATTGCGATCGTATAATAGATTAATTACTAATTAATTTGACTAACTAAATAATAGCTATTTACACAATTTAATATATGCGCTGAAAAAGTCAATGAAAAAGTCAACGAAAAAGTTAATGAGAAAGTTAATGAATAAACTAATGAGATAGAGAGTCATGAAGAAAGTCATGAAAGAAATTATGAAGACGATTCAATAGAAAGTCATGTAGAATGTTCAATAGAGAATCATGTAGAATGTTCAATAGAAAGTTATGTAGAATGTTTGATAAAGAGTCACGTAGAATGTACAATAGAGTTCATATTTGATTCTTGATTACGAAGCAATTCAAAGCTTGATAGAAAGTCATGTAGAGAATCATGTAGAGAATCATGTAGAAATCATAAAGACTGTTTGATAGAGTTATATTTGATGCTCGATAAAGAACAAATTTGATTCTTGAATGATAAGTAAAATGATGAGTAGAGTAATGAATAGAATGATGAGTAAAGTGATGAGTAGAATGATGAGTAGAATAATCAGTAGAGTGATCAGTAGAATAGTCAGTTGAAAGATCGATAGAAAGATCAGTAGATAGCTCAGTAAAAAGCTCAATCGAAAGATCAGTAGAAAAATCAGTAGAAAGATCAGTAAAAAGATCAGTAGAAAGAACAGTAGAAAGATCAGTAAATAACTCAGTAGAAAGCTCAGTAGAAGACTCAGTCGATAGCTCAGTCGATAGCTCAAGTAGAAAGCTCAGTTTGATAGAGAGTTTAATAGAGTGTTTGATAAAGAGTTTGATAGAAAATTTGATAGAGAGTTCAATAAAGCGTTTGATTGAGAGTCTGATAGAGAATTAGATAGAAAGTTTGATAAAGCGTTTGATAGAAAATTTGATAGAACGTTTGATAGAGAGTTTGATAGAGCGTTTGATAGAGCGTTTAATAGAACGTTTGATAGAAAGTTTGATAAAGTGTTTGATAGAGAGTTTGATAGAGCGTTTGATAGAAAATTTGAGTGAGCGAGTAGATAGCGAGTAAATGAGCGAGTAAATGATGAGCATGTAGAGTGATGAGTAGAATGATGAGTAGAATGATGAGCATGTAGAATGATGAGCATGTAGAATGACGAGTAGAATGATAAGTAGAATGATGAGTAGAATGACGAGTAGAATAATGAGTAGAATGACGAGTAGAATGACGAGTAGAATGATGAGTAAAGTGATGAGTAGAATGATCAGTAGAATAATCAGTAGAATAATCAGTCGAAAGATCGATCGAAAGATCAGTAGAAAGATCAGTAAAAAGATCAGTAGAAAGATCAGTAGAAAGATCAGTAGAAAGCTCAATAGAAAGCTCAGCAGAAAGATCAGTAGAAAGTTTGATATCAAGTCATGAAGAGTGCATTCTATTGAGTCAGTTAGCATTATTTCGTACGAAATAGAAAGTAGAAACTGTTCTATGAAGAAAGAAAGAAGTGAGAAGAAGTAAATACTTTGAATCTTCTGAATTTTCTAGCGTTGATTTTCGACTGAGAGCGAAGATTACTAATCACAGAGATAACAGTACTGTTCTCAAGTCATGTAGAAAGCATTGTTTAAAGCACTGTTTAACATGTTTTATGCATTCGATCAACGCGTTTGATAGAGCGTTTAATAAAGAGTTTGATAGAAAATTTGACAGAGCGTTTGATAGAGAATTTGACAGAAAATTCAATAGAGCGTTTGATAGAAAATTTGATAGAGCGTTTGATAGAAAATTTGATAGAGCGTTTGATAAAGAGATTGATAGAGCGAGTAGATGAGTGAGTAGATGAACGAGTAGATGAGTGAGTAGATGAGCGAGTAGATGAACGAGTAAATAAGCGAGTAGATGAACGAGTAGATGAGCGAGTAGATGAATGAGTAAATGAGCGAGTAAATGAATGAGTAGATGAGCGAGTAGATGAGCGAGTAGATGAGCGAGTAGATGAGCGAGTAGATGAGCGAGTAAATGAGCGAGTAGATGAGCGAGTAGGTAAGCGAGTAGATGAATGAATAGATGAGCGAGTAGATGAGCGAGTAGATGAGTCGAACTTCATTGAAAATCGAACGATTAACTGTAATAGATTTAGCTTTCGTGACTTCGATAAAAGAGTCAATCATTTTACAAATTAAATAATTAAGATTAACTCAAGCTAGTGATGTGACATCAAAATCAGTCAGTAGAAGCAACTGCGTTGCTAATTACTAAGACTTTTGACTAATCAAAGCTTAGAAATCGACTATAGAGCTGAGCGTTCTAAACATTTTGAAGTCGCAAACGTCTGAGAACTCGAAGAAAACAGAGAAAACAGAGAAAAAAGATCAAATTATATTGTAATTTTCGTCTCTTCTTCATCTCTTTCTCGAACTTTCAACATCGAACTTTGTTTCTTCAATCACTGATCTTCTATCTTTATGAGCTTCTCTTCAGTAAACATTGTTTGAGTTATCTTTTGTAGTGTACGTTCGTAACATTTCACTACTCTTTCTCTTCTTTCTGAAATGATTGACTCGATAAATGCGACGTGTACAGCTAAATCAGATTGCATAGTGCTTATCTCAAGTAGAAATAACAGTCAATAGAGATGATGATTGATGTAGAAAGATTCAATCTCTTTTTCTCTTAATTTAAACTCGAAACTCAACTTGAGTTGAGCTGAGCAACTTGAACTCAACGACAAGTTTAAGCAAATTACAAATAATACTATTTATCTCGTCACAAACTCTGATTCACTGACATAATAAAATTCATACAATTTCAATGATGCAAAAATTAAATGCATTGAAACTATCTTACAACAAAAGACTGAGATCATATGATATATACAGATAAAACAAGTGTTATACTGAGAAAGCATCAAGATTAAAAGCATGTCAGTGTCACATGAAAGAAGAAAAAAGAATAAAATTCAATGTGCTGTGATAAGAACTTTTCACAATATTTCATGTTTATATTTTAAAAATTCATAGCTTTAAATTGAAAAAAATCTTGTTATATATATTGATTCAAGAATAAAAAGAAATGAACTGCTTTTATAATTGTTCTTACTGTTGCAGATATTTTATGAATATCTTTGAATTGAGCAGCTTATGCAATTCAAAGAGCAAAGCTTTTATGTTAACAAAGAAATTGTAATTGTAATTTATACATTCTTGTGACATTGATTTAAACTCAATTCATGAAGAAAACTATGTTATGTATATCGAATGAACAAAACTCTCTGAGAAAGAAAATCACTCGTTGATTACATGATGATTTTACGTCGTCGAAACAATAAGATTGACACTATATTATCAGTAATGAATTTATAGCTTCTATTCAGCATGTGATGCTCAAGTAAACTCTTGATGAGAATGTTTATATTGTTTAATTATGACACATCATCTTTGCTTTGCTCTTCATTGATGATATTCTATACAAACAATGTTTTGATTCAGTTCTTGATTCAAAGATGAAAGATTTTTTTTCTTTGCATTCATGATGCTTGTGATTGTAATGTCAAAAACTATGTTCTCTTGCTTAATGATTATCATTTATTGAGCAGAGAAATATGTGATGAAAAAGAGATGTGTATGATGAGAAAATAAAGTATGATTGTATTAAATAATTCTATTTTGCTCTTGATTTGACTTATGTCACGTAGACGTTGAATAGATTGTTAATATAAATGTGCAATCACAATCATTCAATGCATGACTTTGATCAATAGTAGAGAATGTGTTCTAATCATTCTCATGAGTTCTTGATTTTTCATGTAGATAAATGTATGATCTGACATCAAGTAAAGAAGATGAGTTCAAGCTCTCTCAATATATCAGCATGATTAATAAGTTACTACTTCTTCGAGCACTGTAATCATGACTTTCAGACTCATCACTTGAAATGACTATTTTATCTCATATTTTTTCATCAATTACTCGACAGCACTGTTGATGTGATGAAGATGTTTCAATATCAATGCAGTTGATGAGTCATAAATTCTTCGATCACTTGTAATTAAACTGATCACGTCAAGTCGAGTACTCAAGTTCAAGTTGAATACTTGACTTAAAAAGTGTTGAGTTGAATTGAAATTTTTTTGAAAAAGTGTTGAGTCGAATTGAGAAGTTGAATCTGAGCACTTGAGTTGAGTTGAGAAGCTTGACTCAATAACTCAACTCAAAAACTCGACTTGATTCGACAAGATATTAAATAGATGTAAATAGCTTGATCGAACAGTCTTCATGATTTTCTTCATGACTTTCTATCATGTTTTCTCGTCATGACTCTCTATCAAAGTCAAACGATCTTCATGTTTTTCCTTCATGTTTCTCTTCATGTTTCTCGTCATGTTTCTCGTCATGACTTTCTTCATGTTTCTTTTCATGTTTCTCTTCATGTTTTTCTTCATGTTTCTCGTCATGACTCTCTATCAAACGATCTTTATGTTTTTCTTCATGACTTTCTATTAAAAGATAATGCAAAAAGATAATGCAAAAGTTAAAAACCGGAAAAATTTCTATATTTAGCTCTCTGAACATCAAGCTCAAGTTCTTGACGAGTCGAGTTGAGTTGACTCAATTCTCAGTCGAATCGAGTCGCGTCAAGTTGAAAATATAAGTAACTCGACTTGAGTTAAGTTGAAAATGTGAGCAATTTGACTCAATCTCGATTTGAGTTCAAAATGTCAACTTAAAACTCAACTCAATGATCAGTTTACTTGTAATCACAATTTGCAGACTCTTCATCTGAGTTATCTTTTTCACTAGCAATATTTTTTCATCTTTTACTGACATTGACATGTCATTAATCTTCTTCATAGATTAATTGTGACTGTTAGAAAGATGTTGTCACATGAATGAAAACTCTGCATGATAACTTTTCTGATTATGCAATATTTTAACATCTTTTGAACTGCGTTGAATTGAGATCTCTTGACTCTTCTGACTTCTATTTGAACACAGAATAGAATCAAAAAATTCATAGTCAACATTATGTACAGATGAATCTCATTGTCAACTGTTAACAAAGAAATTATAAACAAGTTTTCACTTATATGATTTGAATTCATATATTCTTGTGACATCGATTTAAACTCAATTCATGAAGAAAACTATGTTATGTGTATCAAATAAACAAAACTCTCTGAGAGAGAAAATCACTCGTTGACTACATGATGACTTCACATCGTTGAAACAATAAAATTGATATTATGTTATCAGTAATGAATCTATAGCTTTTATTCAGCGTGTGATGCTCAAGTAAACTCTTAATGAGAATGTCTGTGCTGTTTAATTATGATGCATCATCTTTATTCTGCTCTTCATTGATGATATTTTATACAACAATGCTTCAATTTTCGATCTTCGATCGCGAAGTTAATTTCATTGCATTCGTGATGCTCATGATTGTAGTGTCAAAAACTGCGTTCTTTTGCTTAATGATTATCATTCATTGAGCAGAGAAATATGTGATGAAAGAAAGATGTGCACAATGAAAAGATAAAGTGTGATTGTACTGAATAACTCTTTTCTTCTCTTGATTTAATTTATGTCACGTATACATTGAATAAATTGTTAATATAAACATGTGATCACAATCATTCAATGTTTGATTTTAATCAATAAAAGAAAATGCATTCTGATTACTTTCTTGCGCTCTCAATTTTTCATGTAGATAGATGTATGACTTGATGTCAAGTAAAGAAGATGAATTCAAGTTCTCTCAGTATATCAGCGTGATTGACAAGTCACTACTTCTTTGAGCACATGTGATCATGATTCTCAGACTCATCATCTGAAACAACTATTTTATCTGATATCTTTTCATCAATTACTTGATGACACTATTGATTTGATGAAGACATTTCAGTATATTGACGTGATTAATGAATCATCATTTCTTCAATCACTTGCAATCACAACTCTCAAACTCAGCATCTGAATTGTTTAATCACTAATAGTATCTTTTCATCTTTTACTGTTACGAGCGTATCAAGACTGATAAGACTGAACAAGACTGAAGCTTTAATCAATTCACATCAGGTTTGACTCAGATATGACTCAGATATGACTCAATCTCTTTTTTTCTTTCTCAACACTCTTTTCTTTCATCAACATCTTGTTCATTTACATCACATTCTTTTCATATCACAAACATATTTCTTTCAAGTCTAGCGCAGTCTTTGAACATTACATAAATAGAAGCTTTTGTATCAATCTTCTTCTGTATTCTTAATATTCAGTTATAGCTATCTCTAAAGATCAAGCACTATCAATTCTGATCTTCACTGATTGTATCATCTAGACACGATTCTGACACTTACTGATATTGACATGTCATTAATCTTTCTCGTAGATCAATTGTGACTGTTAGAAAGAATGTTGTTGCATGAGTGAAAACTCTGCATGATGACTTTTCTGATCACGCAACGTTTTAACATTGTTTAAACTGCGTTGAATTAAGATCTCTTGACTCTTTCAACTTCTATTTGAACACAGAATAGAATCAAAAGATTCGTAATCAACATCATGTACAGATGAATCTAGTTTTCACTTATGCTTTTATGTTTTTCTTCATCTTATATAAACATTCTGCATGTAAAGAAATTGATTAATATTATTATAATAAATGTATTTTTCAATCTTTTATATTCATTCATCAGAAAATCAAGATTTTGCATGCTGAAACAGAATTTTATTAATGTAAAATAAAGTTTCAAATTACATCTTTCAATGAAACAAATCTTTGTTTATAATTTATAAAGCAGAAAATAAATATTTTATTTTAATTAAATAATAACTTTATTTGATCTTAATCTTATAAAACATAGATGAAATTTCATAAAGAATTAAGTATCATGTTAATAATTCTTTATTAAAGATAAATTGAAATTGAAAGTTGAAACTGATTTGATATGATAAATGAAAAAAGTTGAATATAATGAATTCAAAGAGTATTAATTCTTTTATTTTGAATCAGAAGCATTGAATGTATCAAATTATTCTTAAAAAGAGTGATAATCATTCATGAATAAATATATATTATAATTCACATTATCTGACATTTCTACGTTAATTAATGCTGTTATCATTACATTTAAGTAGTATTTGACTATTTGCATGCTCATTTGATTTTCATGATAGTGCAGTTGTGATACAAAGATCATTTTGAATAATTAGTTTTCTGATCTTGTAATCAATTTATTTATTTATTTAATGATTAAAGATGATCAGTCGAGAATGAAGAGATCTGTTTAGCTAGTACTACATTAAAGTCGCTTTAGTCATATCTTTCAATCAACTCAATCTTACATAGCAATATCTTAATCACTTCACGTCTTGAAATCTCAGTTATCACAATGTACTTAGATGTTGATTGGTTAATTCATACTCAACAACTCACTAGAATCTTTGAGGAAACGAAACAGGTCTGTAAGACACTTAGCTGAGATGCTTCTCCCTGTTCTGAATGATGGCTGCCTGATAAATCAAACGAATCTTTTAAATTCATGAGCTGAGAATTTAAAGGGTTAACACTGGCGAAAGAAGAAGAGCGAGGGTTCGGGAACAATATTCGTCATTGCCTTATGTAGAACGACATTTGTGGACTGAGAATAGTAGCAAACGATGGCTAGGTTCACGCGGCCCTCAGCTCGTAGGTGACGCCACCTTGATAATCAAATGCTTCACACACCCAACCTGAATGCATGATGCCCGCTAGCTTGTATCTAATGTGCCGTCCTGTCCACCCTCATGGCGATCACCCACATCGTTCGTATTCTCGGCGATCTTAGGATCAGGTTTGGCGTCGTCTCGTGAAAACGTGGGTGAAGATGCGCTCGAAGCAGAGCCTAACGTTGTACAGCGTAAGTACAGGAGATGATGAAAATTTGTTTTGACTCGAACCTTTCTTGTTACGTATGGTCTTGATCCTCGTTCGTAGAAGCTCGAACACGACATCCTCATCTTGCAGGAGCTTATCAGCAATGTAGCGATTGTCGGTTTCTCGTAAATGCTCAAGATAGCTTGCGACCTTCGCTCGCTGAATGTCGGCGCCCAAACTATTCCATATTGGAGGATCAGGGCCGAGGAATCGACCGGCTTCTTCTCTTGCTTTCTTCATGTCACGTCCAGCAAGACCCAGGGCCTTCCATTTTGGTGGCATTTTGTATCCCAGTGCTCAATATTTGATGTCGTAAATCCTGTGTTCGTCAATTGTAACCAATGATGTGAGGGCTAGTTTTCCTAAACGCTGGTGGGTGGAGATATCCGAGATATCCGAGTTGTCCATGTTGATGTGTGCATGACCATGCTAAAGGAGCAAGACCATAGAAATTGGTTTGAACCAGTACTTCTGGTTTGTCTCGCAACATTAATCTACCTGCCTCCGTTGGTAAGCTAAATTGGCACCTCTGCGTAGCGTCCAGTCATTTCTCTCTGTTTGGCGGCTGCTTCGATGCACCAAAGCACATTCGTTCACCATCAAATTACACCCAGCCATATTCGTAAGACACCTTCGAATGAGGTGAAAAACTGGAATGCAACCCTGTGTGGTAATCCCATGCGGACAGGCTGCGAGCAATGTGCGTCTCAATGGGTAGAGAGCTTGAAACAATGTGGTATACAATGACCCCAGAATAACGCTACCACCATGAATGTCTTGCAAGGTTACTCACAAACCACGACTGAAACGCCATACGAAAATCGAAACTGGACCTTGCGGTTTCCCGGTAGCACTTCCATCTTTGGGTTTCCCACCGGAGAACGCTCAAAGGCAAGATCCGCGAGCGCATTACACAGCAATCAAAGGACAGGTTTATGACCAGCTGTGTTGGTCTTGATGTAGTCCAGCTAAACGATAGTAACATCGGAAGTACTCGTATACGGCGAATACCAGTCCCATATTTGGCTTGTCATCCAGCTTGTCTCTTTCATCTTTTCCAAAAGGGTTGCCCTCGCCATGACCGATTGGTTTCACCCCCACGCTGTGTCCTTCTCGATTGTGGCGTCTCATCGACAACGTCAATGAGCCTCGACAAATCACGATCGGCGAAGCCCTTGCCACCCTGGATCCCGTCATAGATTCTTTGAATCCCCAACCTGCCGGTACCACCCCGCCAACACCCAACCGCTCCTTCTCCGGAGAGCTGAGACCCCGTAAAAGGGGGCGAGGGTCACAAGTGCGGTGATGGAAGTCGTATCATTTGTACTAGAGATGGATAGCAGTGGGACCAATGCAGTTCAGATGGCACACCTTATAGTGAGATGATGTTCACTTCAATTGTGACTAATTGCTGACGCAAGTGTTCCAGTATGGCAATGAAGCATGTATAAGACGTCGATATTCCGCGGCGGTAATCTAAGTCATTGTGCCAAAGTCAAGTGATCGGGAACTACTCGCCTCCTGAGACAGGTGGCGCTGGGACAAGGAAAAGGGATTACCAAGCTTTTCATGAAGACTGATGCGTCATATATTGATCCGCTTTGAAGAGTTTGAGTTATGAATGGGTAGAATCATTGCTTGCTTGTATCTATCAATTAGCTCAGACGATCATGAAAAGTCCTCCCTCGGTTTTTGCTTGAACCATGTCAATGCACTCATGCTCGTACTTCCTTTCGTGCCGCAAAGAGAACGATGCACTATTTGCCCTGTCCCTCCTATCTAATTGTCGTTTTCTGTTCAAGCAGACAGAACCATCGCGGACAATAGAACCTTCAGAAATTATAGTAGTTGCAATTGGCAATAGAGACGTCTTGAAAGAGGTCAAAATTGTTCTCAAGATAGAAGCACTTGGTTGTGCGAAGCTGTAGATAAGAAACACCAGTTAGCCAGCTCAGACCTAACGTAGCATTATGAAGAATGATATACCTCGCCAAGTCTGTCTTCAGAATGTGCTCCCAGTGAGACATCGTAAGGCGTTGACATATTGACACGATGTGTCTGTCTTGCCGATTTCGCCGACGTAATTTATTTTTACTGATGTGTGTCTTGCCACATTCCCATACCTCAAACAAGCTACAGTACAGTTGCTTAGTGTACTTCTAGTGGGAAAGATCCTTCCATAGTACCAGAAACACAGGTCTTCATTCTGAGTTCGAATCGATGAGCTATAGTACTTGGTTAACCAATTCTACTGTTTTGATTAACGGGTATTGTTTTTTACAATTGAACTTTCACACGTTCACCTATGGACCTTCCGATTAGTGCTTCATCTGCAACATGAATTAGTCGTGGATAAGTTATCAATCTATCGGTTTCATACCTATCATTGAAGGATTTTGAGTGCGAATCTTATGGATCAACCAATCACCACGTAAGAATCTAGGTTTTGACCCTTTACGGTCGTCAAGTATGCCTATAAAAAAAGAGAAACCGTGTCTCCTGGCTTAAGCAGTGATGACCCACTTCCTTGAGCAAGAGTCTCCGAAGTAATGATGCGCATGCTGCCTAATCACTATAGGAAAGTGCGGTACCTCCTCACTTCTATACGGTCCAATCTTTCGCTGGCGGCGTTCACAATTCGGTCGGAAGCGAGAACCGGACACCTTTTTATTGATACAGCGTCCTCGTGTTTCTGACAGCTATATTATTCAGCTTTCGTGCTTTTGAACACATCTTTGGCCTTCAAGAATGAAAGATCGGCAGAAAATCGACACCAAGCAGCTGTTTGCTTCCCACGAAATTGATTAACCCAACAATCTTTACAGCCGTCTCGTTGATCAGTGGCTGGTCTGCTCAATCGGCATTCGTAGCCGTAGAGCTCTCAGTCCCGCTGGGTTTCGCCACCAGCGCATGCAGACGGGAGAATTGGGAACTCCGTGGGAGTCTTGGTGAACTGATCAAGGGCCGCATTCACGGACAGGTTCCCAAGCCACATGGTATCGACGGCGAAGAGTTATACAAAGACGAGAGTCACCCAAACTCGCCCGGTTCGGAAAATAAGCCTCAAATGAAACCTTTTCGAATGTTCCCACTTCTGCTGGTTTCGGCGATCTCTCTACAGCGTCTACGTCGACATCGCACACATTCTTCGAGACATTGTTCCAGGTTCACTCCGCAATAATTCCCTACTCTAACCGGTTCATTCGTTTGGCTTCCACAGATGCTCTTCTGAGCTGTCGCAATTCACTTGACCTGCATCTTTATTCATGTCGTTATTGCTAAGGGGTTCATATTCTGCTTCGGAAAGCCGGTCGATCGAAACTTGTTGAGACTAGTGGCATGGGAGACGTTTTCAAGGGCATGGTGGTTTGGACTCTCTCTTACGCCCTGTATTTTCGTTGCCCTCAGCACTAGCGCTTTGAGAGAGCTCTTGCAGCCCGAAACACTCAAAGCGTGCGTAGCGGTTTGGCTCATTTATCGCAGTGCATCAATGTGCATTGGCCTTGCTTTCGTGATTCGCCATATCAACGAGAGTTTGAGTCTTGGCGCAAAGAAAGAAACACATCTCTTAGTTCAGGAGACAGAATTCTTTACTCTCTAGTCGACAATAAGATAATGTGGAACTAAGGGTGTTGCAGGGGAAATCGCGTTTTCTCCGTGTAATTTACAACCGATTCCCATTTCTCTATGCAACCACACTCAGTGTATCTCAGGGGTCTCTACGCGTCTACCCTGAGTGGCGATTCCAATATTGCATGGAATATACTGCGACTAGTATGGTTCCTTCAACCGTCCTCGAAGGCATACGATTCAATGCAATATGTATTTGAGCTTTCGACCATGTTTACTTCATACTATTAGTGTATCGGCTGTATGGTCTCATTACACCTTGACATTTGTAATGTGTTTCCACTGAAGAACCAGCCTATTAATGTCGGTGAAGCCTTTTATTGCACCATCATGTTTGAACTCGAAATTAGCAACTGTTCCTTCAAAGGCTGGCCTCGAAGCCTTCACCATTGCAGATAACCTTCGGTTTGGCGTAAAATGCAGCGACGTCTGCGTTCATCAAAGCTTAGCGATGAACGATCCAGAGTATTTTTTCCCGAGATTTTCTCACGCCCGGTACACAAGGCTGGCGACAAAAAGCCCAATCACCAGTCCACCGAGGACGACAGCGAAGATCCCGTAAGCAGTCTTTCTTCCCAGTCCCAAGCTCTTTCGGACAAAGTCTCTATTCAAGTCACGTCTTATTAAAGGAAGTGCGAACAAGAACCCTACTCCCGCCACCCAATATCCAGCAGGAATGATTACGGCCAAGGCGACTTTTGTACTGGCAATATATGCCGGACTGCCACTTGTGTCGCCCCTTAAAGCCAACCCAATGATTTCTGGACCTGCAGAGTATACAAGGACTTGAATTGCTGCCCATAACCCTAATCCGAAAGTCTTGTATCGTGGCGGTAATAAGAGCACAACCAAACTATTCAATGCGCCTAGCCAGAGCTCTGCGGTGAGGTACGCGGCGCTCATAGTGCCGTAGAGTATATTAACGCCCTTGTCCTCACTGCCTCCAGCAACAGATCGAGAGAAGATCATTAGAAGAACGAAGAGTGAAGATACCATACCACCAACTCCGGTCAGATAGATAGGTACCATCTTTGTCCTCCGCCAGAAATATGAGGTCAAAAACCCTCCAAGAAGAACAGCGACAGATCCGACCACACCCACGATAATTCCATAGCGAGAGAGAAGATCTGGATGGGATGGATACAGACTCGAGAGATATGTGGGCATATAATATCCAAATACATTGCCCGAGAGCTGGCGAAAGGACGCCGAGAGTGTGAGCAGCCAGAAAGAACGCATCCGTACAAGATAGCTGAAGGTAGCTGCCAGATCTTTGCGTGCATACGCAAGCTTTGATTTGGTGGAGGTCAAGTGAGGATGCTCTCCCAGATGATTTAGAGACCTAGATTGAACCAATGAGGTCTGTCGCAGAGGCTCCTGGACAAGAAGCCGAACGAACACCGCCACGACAATACCTACGATTCCAATGGCGATCAAAGCAGTATTCCACGGGGTATTTGTCCTAGCAAATGCCACAGCGATCTGGCCGCTAACTGCTTCGCCAATGTACACACCTACGTACAATATGCTAGACCCTGAATTAGCAGACACAGGGGAGGACAACCTTCCATGTGGCACTGCTGACGTACCTTTCACCGATAAAAACGTACTCTTTACCCATCAAGTCACTGATGAGACTTACACTGAGTGCCTCTACTGGTGCCTGGCCAAGGCCCATCCCAATACGTGCCAGCAGGATCTGCCAGAAGTTCTGGCTCAAGCCTTGAAAGATCGCACAGAGGCTCCACCATATTGCGGCAACAGTTAAAACCCATACTCTAGCACCGGTATAATCAGCAATAAAGGCCGTGGGTAACGCGAACAACGCATAGACGATACCGGTGGCATAGCCAGACAGAATACCATAAGCCGATGGCGATAGACTTATGGAGGCCACCACCTCGGTCTGAAAGTATGAAAGGATAAATTTGTCGTATTGCGCAAGAAAGTAGTTCAAAAAGAGAAGTGTGAGTGATATGACGATACGCCATACGGGCACGGCGGGTCTGTTTATCAGATCACCCTGTACATGTCGAACTTCCACTGTTTCCTCGTGTTGGAGAGCCTCAGCATTTACACCTATCTCCAAAGAAGGCTTTTCCATGTTGTATTTTCCGCTGCCTCCTTTGTCGCAGGATATGAGGTTCTGGTGTTCGTGTAGAGTCTTGCTTGCGCAAACGACAAGAGGCCCGAAGTAAGAAGAATCAAACAGTTCCACTTCTCTGCGTTCTCGGATCGTTTACTGCAAATGGAGCAACAAGTTTCAGATGCCATTGTGGGGAAGTGAGGAAGTGAGGAAGACTGACTTTTAGTATACCGTAGGTATTATTACATTACCCTTAGAATACTTTGCACTGTAATTTTTCCACATCCGGTGTTTGATTAGGAATCAGGTCTCATCCGCCAAGAGCAGCTCAACGCCAGCACAGTCCAAGCAACTCTTTGAGCGATCCCAACCCCCACAAGACTAGCCATGATCCAGCACCACCATTCAATCGCCCTTGGCCAAGCCAGCATGGCCGTTAAGATCAGTCCGCTTTCCATGCCTTCGATTAGCGCAGGCCTCATAATCACGCTTGTCAGCTCTTTGGCTTGGGCTCCACCTTTTGATACCCTTTTCTCGGCGACGGCAGCAACGTAGAACAACACGAAATTGTTGATATGAAAGGAGGCTTCGAGGACCGCAACTGCTTTCCAAGCACCGGCCGTGTCATTCCACCCAGCTGCTACGCCAATGGGTATTGAGGAGTAGACGATGAAGTCCCCCAGCAGGTCCAGAAATCCGCCAAGGTCTGAAGCAGTCCCGCGATGGCGAGCCAAAGCACCATCCAAGCAGTCGAGAGCACGATTGAGCGCCCAAAGTATGAGGGAGATTGTTGTGCTTGTCATACTGGCAAAGTAGCAGGAGAGAAGTCCTGCGGAAAAAGCGGCGGTAGTTATATGGATTGGAGTAATGAAGCGTGGCACATATTGGCACACAGGCTGGAAGATGCCATCTTTTAGCAATCGCAGCTGAATATCGAACATGATGTATCAGGATAGCGAGTTCTGAATCTCCAATACTTGAATCTACGCATTTGAGGAAAGAGCAAAGAAACTAATATATGAGTGATTTTACACAGATGAAATACGCTAACGTATAATACCGGCCGTGGCTTGAACTTGAAATTAGGCTTCTTTGGTGATGATGATGAGAGTCTCTTCAATTCTTTTGCATCGATCCTTGCACTTCACACCCTCGAACATGGCCAATGAACTCGATCTTTCCACTCCTGGCGTCCTAACGGATTGCACTCGTCTCCCCCTACTCTTCGACCTTCAGTTGGAGTATACTGGCGGTAATAAGCATTGCAGTTCATGATGCGGAGTCCTCCAGTCCTCATCAACCCTCCCCCAACGGCCTTGGTTCCGCGCCTCTGTCTTGGCCTGCTCGTGGGAAGTGCCCTCCTGGTTCCTTCCGTTTACCAGCCATACCTCGATATAGCCTATGCCTACCTCTATACATTACAGCTTTACAAATCCTCCACCTTCGAGACTTTCTGGACTGTTCTGTGCTACGCAATCATCGAGCCCCTCTTCACCTACAGGTTTGGACACAATCCACACCTGCGCTTAGCTGTACAGAATGACAGAGATACCGCTCAACCCAAGCTTCCCAAGCTACAGAGGCCATCGAAACGGTCAAGAGAAGGTCTCGCGCCTCTTCTACTTCTTGACCTCATCATGATCAAGAAGTTCAGCGGTGTGCCTGTTGAAGATATGGCTTTTTCCGGCAATTACGATCCCAATACCGTAGCCATGCGAGGCAATTTCCTAGCACCAACTCTTCATCGATTCACCCTTAACTCTCCGTTTCAACGCAGCGCGCCTTGCCCCTTCTACCACCTACAAGTCGGCAACTGGCCCTGCAGCTGGCAACGAGTCTCTTCATATATGATGCCGTATTCTTCCTCTTCCATCTGGCTTTACACAAGATATCCGTGCTCAGGAGGATTCACAAGGTGCATCACGGACACGCTGAGATCAATCCACAGATCACCAACCAGTTGGACGTCATCGAAAGACTAGGACTGGTGTTACTGGCCAACTTCTCGCTCAACATCATTGGCTCGCACGTTCTCACTCGTACACTTTTAGTGCCGATATTCGTATGGTTGTTGGTGGAGATACATTCGGGCATGGACTTGGATTGGGGATATGACAAGCTGATGCCACAGGGTTGGGCGGCCGGGAGTAAGAGGCATAGCCAACATCACCAGACCGGTACAAGATATTATGCACCCTTCTTCAATTGGTGGGATAACGCCTTCGAGTGCGTAGCCGGGGCCTAATATCATGACCCGGACTCAAACGTTCAACTGAAGTCGGGAGGATCAATGAAACCTTGAAAGCGGCTTTTGTATTCGGCGACAAGATCCTTCAAATCTTGAGCTCGGCACGGCGCAAATATATCCATAAGCCATCCCCTCGGCTTGTGACTCGAGAGGCCCAGTTCCGCTAGCAGCGTATCCGTATAATCAACCATGTCAAAATAGAACCAGCTACCCAGCTCTCCCTTATTCAGGTACCGTCTTCGACACCACGCCACAGTATTTGCAACCTCCCCTTCAGTTCGTGTCTTCTCCTTCATGAGTAATGTGGGCTCAGACTCAAGGGTTGAGGGATACAGGTTGCCGTCCAGATATGCGACAGCCCATAATCCTTGTACTTCGGCGGCACGAAAGTTATTTCCAACGACTAACTTGCCGAGGAAGACAATTGAGTGATCTCTAATATCATTAAGAGGAACCACAGCTCTGTATAGACGGAACGGCGTGTGTGTAGATTTCGACTTGTGGTAAGCTGGAGGATGAGCGAGCGCAGGGAATCGGGAAATAATTTCAGCATCCTTGAGGTCTTCAAGCTCCTTCCAGCGGGATTCCTTCGTGGGATCAAAGTCAGAGAGGGATACTGGAAGTCCAAGCGCTGATGCCATAGACGCTGAATATAGAGGGCTAAGAGGAGTCCAGCCGGTACAGTAAACCAGAACATCCAAAGGTAAAGTGTAAGGTAATTTCTTTTCGGAATCTGTCTTAGGTGATAGAGTGATAGAGTTAGACGATAGACGGTCGATAGATTGGCGGTAGACATGAACTTTAGTCGCAATCGTCGGATATAAGTCCGGGCGCTGGTTTACGCCCGAACTGTCGTTTTGCCAAAAGACCCTAAGTCGCGAGCATACCATTAGCATTCTCCTTCGCCTTCAAAAACATACTCATGCGTACGGTGTATCCGGCTCTAAACTCGCAAACCCATTTTCCCTTCCCTCATCCCTCCCAAAATCCGCTTTCTTTCTATTCTCCCTATCCACCCTCTCCCACATCTTCCTTACCATCCACCTACCTACCTTTGATCCATGCAAGAACCGTTCCATCCATGTCGGCTGCCCAAACCGAAAAGGGTTCGGCAACCAGCTGGCCGTGAACCTAGTATAAAAGCTGTCGTTCGCGTTCTTGTACGGTCCCTTCCCCTCTGCTCCCAAGAACGCAGCTGGACCATTTCCTCCCTCGCGGATGATCCACGAGACAGACTTTCCCGCCTTTGCAGCTGCATAGGCAACGTCGGCGGCTGACTTGCCGCCGCCGAGTACGGCGACGTGCTGGCAGTTCGGATCGCCGAGGAAGGAGGACTCGCCGAAGGATTTGTGGTGAAGGGTGAGGCCACGGAAGGAATCTTGGCCAGGGATGTTTGGAATGTAAGGGAGGGATGTCAGGCCGGTGGCATCGATGAGGCGGGAGGTGGTAAAGACCTGAGAGTTGGGCGTACAGGTGATTTGCCACGTTTTGTTGGGAAGTTTGGAGATGTTAGTGGCGGTAGTGCTGAAGCGAATGCGAGAACGGAGGGTTTGGTCGTTGTAGATGTGAGAATCCAAGTAGGATTCCAAGTACGCTGTGACGTACTTTGCAGGGAAGAAATTGTAGTATTGCTCTGATGCGGGGATGGGTGGTAGTTTACGGTCTGAAAATTCGGCCATGGATGTTGGGGTTTGAGTCCAGAAGGCATCGTAGATTCTTTCTTTTTACGAGAGTCAGCAATAAACACTATATAAATGCAGAGACGGAGTACAATTTTTCGATTACAAGATATCCTAATAAGCACCCGGGAATGCGACTAATGATGGTAGAATAAGTTCGATTGCGACAATCAATGAGCGAGTACTAACATATCATATGATTTGAAATATCAAGTACAAGCAATACAAGCGAGACGGACTGAGAATAGGAATATTTTGATATTACTTGAACTCCAAACCCCTCCAACAACATCGTCGGCTTCAAGAACGATCAGCTCGGCTTCAGGATGTATATCTAAATAATATCGTGCTGCTTGAATGCCATAAAGGCCTTTTGTTTAATCAATTAGCAGTCACAATAATCATCTGGGAAGTAGATGCAGCATACCAGAACCGATGACTACAACATCGAACTCCTGATGACTTTGCTTTTTTGACATGGTGTAGTAGAGGAAATGAGATGGTAAGATTTCTCTGGATAGAGTACATTGAGAGCAGCCATTGTGATGAAAAGTTCAGAGTGACGCGCTTGATCCAGTTTGCCGCACCCGAAATGAAAATTTCAAACGTCTCCTCTCTCTTCCGTTTCCCCGTCTGTATTGCAAGCAGGCTCTCTAAGCGAAGAATGAGCTTGGTGCGGGGTACGGATACACCTGTAAAACACTCACCAAGCTTGCTCTCCGTCGCAATCCCACAATTCGAAAAAATGCCCTCAACACTGTACATCCTCTATAACGCCGACGCCTCAATAATGGGCAAGCTATCCTACGGCTACAAGAAACTCACCTCTCAATCAAAAGACGGGCCCATATGTGCAGCATGCGACATCACTCACGGGGGCCTTCATCTGGACGAAACGGCTGGGTGGAAGGAAGCGAAGCAGCAGATTGCTAAGGAGGGAGGCTTGGAGATTAAGCAGTTGCACCGGGATGAGTTGGATGATAAGGTGTGTGTTTACTGATTATTTCTACCACTACTACTATTACTCCTATATACTGAGGAGTTTAGACGAAAAAATATGTGGATTCGAATGGTCTACGCTTTCCAATGGTCCTTTCAGGCGACAACGAGGGTAGTCTGAAAGTCGTAATGGACAGTTCGGAACTGGGCACTTGCACTGGGAGCCCACAGCAATTTGTGAATAAGCTGAGAGAAAAAGGCGCGTTGTCCTCGTCCGTATGAGCCTCTTCGTGCTTGGCGTTCAAAGAAGCTACAACCGTTGTTTGAAGTAGGTGTCAGAGTCAAAGATTCAATAGGTTTTTCTGCACGATCTTGACATTCACCGCCTTGGTTGGCCTTTGTATTGGTAGCTGTTTTATATCTCTTGCCCATTCTTCCGGCCGCACATCTGCCTGCCATCCAAGCCAACCTTGTACGCCGTGAGGAATGTTCTCTGCATGTGCCTGTATGTCCAACTTCGTGTTCGATCCAGAATTGTCGATAAGATTCCAATACAGGTTTTTGCAACTGTCATAGCAACTTCTCTCATCAAATAAGCCCCAAGGCATGCTTTGGGGCCATCGCCAAACGCAAAGCCTTGCTTCGTTCCATCTTCGTCTGATGAGGAATTGTAATATCTCTCTGGTACGAATGTATTGGCAGTTGATCCAAACATAGCTGGATCGCGAAACGCTCCAACAAAATACAGCCACACATCCCAAGATTTCGGGATAAGTGTATCCTTTGTACTCTCTTATCCGGATTTCAGTACCACTTCACTTAAGCTTCTTCGCATGATTCCAACAACTGGCGGAGACAATCTTTCAGTTTCCAGAAGGATGCTATATAGGAGTGCGTTTCGATTATCGTCATTATCGATTGACAGGAGTCTGTCCGCCAGCGAACTATCACTATCTTTATCTCTGGTCGGGAATATATATATATTAAGAACAAAAGCCGTTAGAATCGAGGCTAAAGCTTTTACTGCTAGAGAAGACGTAAAGAGTAATAAATTATTTGCCACATCATCCTTTTGCGACTCATTCTTCGTGACAAATGGACACCGCGTTGCGCCATCTGCTACTCGAGCTTCCAATAATTCTTGGAGTTTCCGCCTCGCTTCTAGTCCTTTGGCCCGTGGAGAGCGCCAGAATCTAGTATTGATGCTCACTGGGAACAAAGAGAACTGGCCACGCAGGAGAGTTTCTTGCAGGTGCTCGATCTCTACAAGATCCTCTGGTGTTACGTCGTGCTTATTCGATAAAGATAGAAAGGTGCCTAGTATTATCTTCCACGACAGTGTTTTCATTGACTCATATAGATTGATCGCTGTACCGGACTCGGTATTCTGGAAATGTGAATGTACGATAGGTTGTATCAAGGTACGAGAGCTTTCAGGCAGGGATCTCATTTTTGCAGTCCAATTCTTTTTCATTGGCCCATGCGAAGGGGCATCTGACAGCAACAGATTTCTGGGTGGAAAGAAGGGTGCCATCAGCTCATCATATGCTTCGCTAGCACCGAAGCTCGAAATTACGTCTAATCGGCATAAGACCTGTTGGACTTGATCATAAGACGAAATGACGGCAACATTTCGATTCAAGACCTCAGCACGAACAGGAATTCGAGAATCCGCCAAGTCGGGATGAGATTCACGAAAGGCGAGGACCCGAGAAGTTATGAAAGCTTCAGGGGATGAATAGAAAGAGAAAGTCTCCGATAGACCCGAGAGAATGGTTGACGAGCCATGTGGAAGGACTGGTAGTTGGGACTCGGAGGCCATCGTTTCTGGGCAAGGAGTAATTCGATAGATCTAATCGCCCTTTCTGCCGGGTGAGGGTGCAATCTTACTTTCTCGCGTTCACCCCATGAGCATTCAGATGATAGCAATAAAAAGAAGAAGAGCTCTGGAAGTGCAAGACCGATTCACAAGGGAAGTCTAAGGAGCAAAAGCTGTAGGGAACAAATACATACACATCTGTATGAGCGAATCTGTGGTTTGTTTTCAGACTACTTCACTGCAGGAACATTGTTGAACACACCCATGGCCGCGAGATGGTTGATGGCTCTAACAACGATAAGCAGGGTACGGTACCTATCCTCTATGTAGCCACTAGCTACGTCATCGTCATAATCTCTTTTCGAGTTCCCACGTCTTTCGGGCAAATTCTGCAAAACCCTGAAATAAATAAAAATGCCACTCCTGCCCTCGCAGATTGCTCTGATATCCTCCGCTCTGGGCTATCCTGTTCTCTTACGACCGCTTTGTGGCTCCAAGCCTTCACCTTGGCGCTTTTCGAAATCCATCAAAGCAATTTCCACCCTCCACTCCACCCTTACAATCCTTGCCCTTTCCGCTCTCCGGCAGCTGCAATGGCAGTCACCGGAGACTCCAGCGGAGCTATCCAATTCCTCAAAGGCTCATATTGCAGGTACCGGAGGATACCCCGACGACAGCCACAACCCATTCATTACCGCAAAGTCAGAGTTTGCCAATACTATCACGGCGATTGAGGCTGGGTACCTTTTGCAAGATACGTTTGTATTATTATACGAAGCCCGTTTGCATGGAAGTGCCAAGAGGTTGGACAAGACTCTCATGACCCATCATGTGGGCATTGGTACCGCTCTTCTTCGCACGTGGCCGTGAAGCTGGCATATACATTATTGTCATGTTTCTGTTGATGAACTCGTCCACTCCAATCCTCAATCTACGATGGTACCTTCGCAATTTCGCGGCTCAGAGAAGAAAGTCTATATTAGTAGCTGATGCCGCGTTTGTCGTCAGCTTCTTCCTGGCTAGAATTTGGCTCGTTTCAAAGATCCTTGCTGTTTATGGAACGTATCATGGATGGACGGCTTGGGAAACATTTAGATACGGGCTACGAACGCCTTGCAACATTGGTACGGGCTCTTTATGGATCGTAAACCTGGGCTGGTGGACTATGCTTGTGATGAATACATTCAGCAGGACGAAGAATTCCAGTTTCACCTTCGACGGCCAATGAGATGGACGGGGTTCCCGAATAGCAATGCGACAGTAATACAAGATTAAGGTACATTATTTGCTTTCTAGGGTATGAAAACAGCATGTACAGTATCGAATCGGTTCAAATCTAATGGCCCAAATTACATGGACCGAAAGCAGTCAATAACCTTCTGGCCTCCTCTTTCCAGGAAAGTCTGTACTACGATCCTACCATCTTGACCTTCTGGGTCATCTCGTAGATCGAAGCTCCCCTCGACGCCAACACCAATAGAACGCCCTATGGACCAACGTTAGCAGAATTACAATATAAAACCATCCCTCTTACCGGAGATCTCATCATCCACTGCACATCTAACCACCGCATCCACAACATCTTTGGGATTTCCGACAGAGAACCCGTTGCTTCGGTACATCCCAACGAAATCTTTTGCCATAGGCGTATCCATTATGTCTGGGGCAACGAGATTCATTCTACACCCTTTCTCCGCCATTGTCGATCGAGTCGCTCTAAAAAAGCCCCTTACCGCAGCCTTTGACGCAAGGTAATCGGCAATTGGCGGGAAGTCGATATAGCTAGCCAGTGATCCGAAAATGATCAACGATTTTTGATCGCCAGAGATGCTGTGGGGTGGGGAAAGTAGAGAAAAGTAATGTTCAGCAAGTCGGCTAGTGAAGTAGATTCCTTTGAAGTTAACATCCATTACAGCCCCGACAGTCGGAGGCTCCTGCGGATCTTTATCGAGGGATACCGGCTCGCTGCTCGGTAAAATAAAAGGGGAACCTAAGAGGCCTGCAGCTGCCACAACTATATCTAGACTCTGATTCCGGGAGTGGGCTATTGCGGATTTAAAGGCGGCCACTTGAGAGGACCAAGAGATTACATCGGTGTGAGCGAAATTGACGCTTCGTTTGTTAGATGTTGATACACAAACCATCCCTAATGCCAATAGGTACTATTTAGGGAACTCCACACCTGTATCCTTTGGATGTAAGTTCTTTCGCATATTCGTTTCCTCTCTGTTCGTTGATGTCCGCGATGGTGACGTGGGCCCCATGCTCGGCGAATGTTGCAGCTATGCCTGAACCTAGTCCTGATACTCCTCCAGTAATGAGGGCGGTCTTGTTCTTCAATTTCGAGATATCGATATACTTGTCAAAATCGATCCTTCCTGCCATGATGCCGAAAGCGATGAATTCAAATGAACCTCTAATATTCAAGATATGGAAGTCTCTACTGGAGGACAATAGTGAGGCCAGAAACATGGAAGGGCGTGTCTCATCAAGCTAGGTAGGTAGATACCTTACTTAGTCCCCTCAGCCTACGGAATCTGTGGTAGCGGTAGATCCGCGCACCTAATACCCACTCGGGGATCGCCTCTGTATAACTGGCCAAGACTGTAGAGATTGAGTTCATTTGTTCTCGTGCAACATCAGTGTTGTTAATCCGGTGTAAATCATGCACAGTGTGATTGCAGATACATATCAATGGTACGGATACATACAGTGCTGTGCGCATAGAAGTTGGGAGAGTGAAGACCTACTCCGGAACAGGTAAGCGCAGGCACAAGGGCGGGGCTCGGAAGTCTTGGCGCACCAAACGTACGTCATAACCGAGGACCCCCCCCCCCCCACCATCAGCCCTACACAGTGCTTGAAGTAGAGTACTGTACTTACTGTACCTTACTGTACGTTACCTGGGGCGGATTCATTTGCTTGTACCAACGTCGTAAAGTCATAATATTTCCAAGGAGCAATAAATGAACCCGAGCTGCTCGATATCTCTATCATCTGGTCAATCGAATCTCTCATTGACGTATACGGCCATCAATCCTCTTCAACGATGACTACAATAGTCCTTGGAGCGCAAGTCGGGAAGCTCCACCTCTTATCTTTGTGTTGCTGCTAACAGGTTCGTCAGTGGGGCGATGAGGGTAATGCAGTTGCAATCCTGTGAAATCACGGCTACTACGGCTGACATCCATCAAGGAAAGGGGAAGTTGACGGACCTACTCTGCTCTTCCATGAGCGTATGTGCCAGGTCCCAGGGAGGTGAGTGCTTCTCTCCAATGCCAGCTGTAGGAAAAGCCAGCTAACTCCGCCACAGGTCACAATGGTATGCCTTCCACTCAGAATCCCCGTACCGACACACTCGGGACTGAAATCTAACAGCTGGTCACACAATCGTCGCGGACGGCATAAAGTTCGATGTCCACCTAATACCCAGCGGTATCGTTACGCCGGGGGTCAAGAACCTCGTGGGCTCAGGCTGTGTCGTTCACGTACCTAGTTTCCTCCAAGAACTCGAGTCATTAAAGAGCAAAGGGGTGAACACAGAGGGTAGGATATTGATCAGTGATAGAGCGCATGTAATATTCGACATGCATTTGTTGGCCGACAAGCTCGAGGAAAAGAGGTTAAGAGAGGGAAGATCAGGCAAAAAGCTGGTCAATGGGGAGAAGGGTGGAAAAGAGATTGGAACGACCATGAAAGGCATAGGTCCTTGCTATACGACAAAGGCTGCGCGTGTTGGGATACGACTACATCAGGTTCTGGATAACCGGGAAGAAATGAACAAATGGTTGAGAGCCATGGCCGAGGACATGAAGAATAGGTATGATGGATTTGAGGGGTACGATGTGGACGAGGAGATCAAAAGGTTTGATGTGAGGAACCCACCATTTCTTGAGCTTACGAAATATACCGCTGACGACACGCTTCAGCGCTATCGGGAAACGCTACAACAGTATAGGATCGATGCTGTACTTATGATGAGCGAAGCACAAGCAGCAGACAAGCCAATTCTTGTCGAAGGCGCCAACGCTCTGATGCTCGATATCGACCACGGGTACGGTGTTCTTGATCCGAAAAGGTCACAACAAGACTGACCATTTCCAGAACATATCCCTTTGTCACCAGCTCGTCGACGTCGACAGGCGGTGCGATTTCAGGTCTTGGCATCAACCCTCTCAAGATTAAAGAAATAATAGGCGTAGTCAAAGCTTACACTACACGGTAAGCTCACCTGGCATTCAACCCCGTTATAAGAATTTCACGACTGACACTCCTCAGAGTCGGGGGCGGACCCTTTCCGACAGAGCAGCACGAGGAAGCCGGCCATAAGCTCCAAACCATCGGCCGCGAAATCGGCACCACCACCGGCCGTCCCCGCCGCTGCGGCTGGCTCGACCTTGTGGCCCTCAAATACTCGCACGCCGTCAACCACTACACCTCGCTCAACCTGACCAAACTCGACGTTCTCGACACTTTCCCATCCATCAAAGTCGCTGTCGCCTATAAACTCTCCTCGGACGGAAGCTTACTGAAGAGTTTCCCCGCCAACTTGGATGTGCTGGAAGGGTGCGAGGTCGTGTACGAGGAGCTACCGGGGTGGGAGAGCGATACGACGGGGGTGAAGACGTGTGAGGATTTGCCGGAGAACGCGCGGGCTTATGTGAGCTTTGTGGAGGAGAGGGTGGGGGTGAGGGTGAAGTTTATTGGGACGGGACCGGGGAGGAAGGATTTGATTTTTCGGTGATGGGATTAGAGGTTGGGGACTGATAGAGGGTGTGCACTGTAGATACAGGGTAGAGTAGGTTCTTGGTTTCAGACTATACCGTTTGTTCAACAAATATTTCTCCAACTTGTCTGTGTTCCTTGGAAGATGCCGAGATAATAGCATGAATAGGAAGGATATTGCTCTCGAGACGGTAAATCCATTCTTTTTCTTCCAACTCTCTGAAACTTCCATCCACCAATAACGCGGACTCGTCTTCTAGCCTCCCTATAACCAACCAACGTCTTCCGCATCGCCGAACTGTCCACCAAGCTACACGGAAGTGACAGCCATCCATTCCCATCTACAAACCGAGTCGGCCCGAGTCCCTCTTTTGCGATACCAAACAACGTCGAGGCCCTCTTTTCCTCCTCTCGCAACCAATCGGGGGGGGGGCTTTCGAATCGCTATCCTCCCACATTCGTATCCCCGAACCTACACACCCCCATAAATTCAACGCTGCCTAGATCCCTCTTCTACACGATCTCCGTTCGCTTCAGGCCGAGTAAACTATGTTCGGACATGGTAAGGGTACGTACATAGTACTATATCGAGAGACCAAACCAACAAGGGTGACAATAATGCACCGGGGCAAATTATGCTGTAGTGTAGCCCCGCCTGCACAGTTTAGGTTCCAACACAGGCATCCCAAGTGCACGATATATAATGTAGAGCCAAATCATAAAGTCATCTGCCAGTATCAAGCATATCTTTGCCCGTTATCTTAACAAACCGAAAATAGAGGTGAGAGTCCACCCGAGAAGAATTCTGCCCAGCCCTTGGCTGGATCATACGAAACGATATCCCTTGGCTGTATCCCCGTTCATGTAATCATAAATCGTCACGCGCAGTCCCGGCTCTTGATCCCATCATCAACCTTTTCTGCCCCCATGCGGAAAGAGCCCCAAAGCCCCAAAGCCCCTCCATCAAGCCCCCTGTAACTTTTCTACCTCCCTCAAACACACCCCCGCGGCCACCCACGCAAAGCTCACCAGCGCCCCGACCCTCTTCCTTACCCTCGTGGTATTGACCCCTACGGCCAAACACGCAATACTCCTCTCCAGCGCCTCCCTCTTCCCACCCCCACCACCACCACCACCGAACCCGACCCCCTCGTCATCATCTTCATCCACGCAGTCGCCTTGGCGGATACAAGCGACGGTGTACGCGACGTCGCGCTCGTGTTTGTCCTTCATGCTGACGGAGAACTCGCGCTGGCGTTTCGACTGAGCACCGTTTTTGCCGATGATGGCGCCGGCAAAGACTTCGATTTCGGAGATGAAGTGGGGAGGGTGCGTGGAGTAGGTGAGCATGGTCTCGGTGAGATTTTCTTCGTAGCTGTGGTTACGTATGGGTGAGCTGTTGGGGGTTTGGAAGGGGTTAGGGATTCGCGGGAGGAGGCTTACGCATCACGGACATCTCTAGCGAATTCGAGGAGGTGGCTCCATTGGATTAATGCTGTCTGCTTCTGCACGTATCGCCAGACAGCATCGATCAGACTCCGGGTGTGATTGCGAATCCCGTTGGTGGATGTTGATTGCCGCTGGACTTCCTCGAAGAACTTGTGCTCGTCAATCGCACGGTACAATTTCCCAAGGACTTTGTGGCTCTCGTAATATCGCGTTCTTCGCGTTTCTGAGGGCGATTCTTCCAGGTCATCGTCTGCATCTTCCTCTCCCAATTCTAAATTTTCCACCTTGATCGCTTTCTCGATGAGCACGCGTGGACCAGGCGCTTGGAAATCGGGCTTGACGTTTGAGTATTTCGGCATTAAGGATAGATCGACCTAGGGTATGTCAATGTTTAATAGAAACGGCCCTTACAAGGGTTCACACAACTTACAGGTATTCCAGTCTTGGAAAAGTCGACCGCTATAGATGCCATGCCAGCCAGAACGATGCAGTCAGGATCCAAAGTTCCTTTCTCTTTCTGATCTGCCAGTGTTTGATGCAAGGTCGAGATTCGGCCCAATGCATCGTTCTCCATAAATCGGATGAAGAAGTCTGTCATATCCGACCGCGTTACCTCTCTTCCTATATCAATTGGCTTCGCAATCGGATAATCGGCTGGATCGACCTCCTTAGCTGGATAGAGGCCGCCATCGTAGATTATATTATACAGATCGCCATCTAAATCGCCGCCGCTAAGCTGCGATGGCAAGTCTCTGTCACCTTGGCTGCTGAAAACCACACAATTATGGAGTGCTCTCAAAGGAGACTTTGGAGGGACATCCACCGCAGTAACAACCCGCACGTCCCCTGGATGTAGGGCAGGACACCGCGTAATGACAACGTCGCCAGTAAGTATCGAAGGTGCTGTCTCCTCTCCATGCTGTGCAGAACAATATATTTGGCCCTCTTGTAGATAATTGCTTTCGTCCATTATCCCTTGAATGTTTAGCTGTTGCCACTAGTGAGTGAACAACACGTACCATATAGCGTCATCCCGTTTACTACCAGAATACGAGATCTATGCTTGAGTTCGCGCAGTTGAACCAACACGGCCAGCTCCACGACGTTACGAAGGAAATCGTCATCGCTATAGTCAAAGTCAAGATAAAAAAGCCTGCGGATAAGAGTTGAAAGCCCGGCAGCTTTTCCAACCAGATTTCGTTTAAGAAAGTAGGCCGCATTTATAGGCGATGATGCTGTGATACGGAGCCTTTCCACGGCTTCTTCCTGGAGCTTTACGAAAGACTGATCAGGAACGCCTAGGTCTTCGAGTATCTTTATGACTTGGCGATTCAGATACATTGGCAGCGGCTTGAACCCAGCGCCGCATATTTCAATGTCAGTCGCTCTGGACCCTCCGAACTTGATCATGGACGGCCTCAGGCAGAGGGCGTCCCCTCGCAGTCTGTCATCCAGCGCAATCATACCTTTTGCCCCTGTCAATTTGAATAGTCAGCAGAGAGAAGGCTAGTATCCTGGGTGATTCATACCTGCAAATCTGATTTGAAGGAGTGTTGGCTTTAGTGTCCGAGATTCAGCATAGGCACCCCATATCTTACTAAGTACCGAAATGGAGCAGGTTCCTACACCATCACTAAACACACGGCCATTCCTATCAACGTCTGGTATCTCTTTGAAAGCATCTTTGGGAAGGCTGACAGAGCTGAAAGTTTGCGAGAAAGCTTGTCCGATGCGAGCTGCGCATTTCGCTGGCGAACGAATTGAGCTAAAGTCACCTAGATCTTTCACGACAGCTCTAGCGTGCGTCAAAACTCCCTCAAGTACAAATGGTGCCATAAACCAGCAGGTTTGAGACCGCAAGGACGAATGAGAAAAGCCGAGGAACTACAACATTCGTCAGTCTTGTAGTATAAAGCGGGCTAGCCTAAACATGAGTGTGCCCATATGAGAATCTTTGAATTGCCAGAAGCATTCTGTGGTTTCATGAACAGAAGATGTAACCACATAGAAGAATACTGCAGCGGTCCTCGGGTAGAATTCAATCTATCAGTGAATGACTGATTATGAGAAAATACGAACTAGACATATAGAAAACTTACTTCATATCCTCGACCCGCGATGTTGATGACTCCTTCCAGAATTCTCTTAAAACGTTTATGGTAAATGTCTTCGTTTGAAGTCTCACGCTCATACCATATCTGTTCCCCGTCCTCGTCAAGGAACGACACTTGAAGGAAATAATTAGAGAATGCCGAGTACTTCCGGAGTACTCGGTTCTTGACCTCTGGTTCTGGGCCTGATAGATAGATTCCGGCTGGTGTTACCATTGCTTTATGGATGGCGGCTATATGTTCATAGGTTTTGGCAATACCAGCAGAATAGGCTCGATCCCTTATGATAGTCTGTAAACTTTGAACAAACAGTTCAGACAAAGTCTCCAGACTTAGCTCCGAAGATTCAACATTAGGTCCTGGAAAGGGAATCTGGTTACAAAGTCTTCGGATTGCGGCTATTGGCACGGAATCAGTGACATCCACCCCGAGGCGTGCAATCGCCTCTATAAATCTTAGGACCTTGAATGGAGAAAGATAACCATTCTGGGCGAGCTTCTGGAATTGAAACTTTAGCTCAAACGGGAACTTGCTGTATTGCGGTCCTCCCAGCGCAGAGTTCAGCAAAGTCATCTGAGCCGGAAACTTCAATTCCGTGACTACAGTCGTGTCCCAGGAAATGCTTTGAGGGATTTCAGTAATTCTTTTGAGAGCTTGAACCTGAAAAATATCCGAGGAATCTCGCAAGACAAAGCGGTAGCAGAGACAGCTGGAAACCACGACTTCATGCGACTTGCTGACTGCCATGATTCTCTTTCGTTTGACAGCAGGCTGCGAAATCTGGAAACTAAGTTTCTTCAATCCACTAAATAGTTCGCTAAGTTCCTTTGGCGGCGAAACAATCTCATACATCTTTGGGGCTTCAGAAAGCGAGACTGTGATGGTGGCATTTGCCTTGTTCCCAATCGTCATCGACTCAACACTGTTGTAAGGGATCTCTATCTGATGAGCTGGAAGATATGCATGTGGCTTGCTTTCCAAATAGACAGTTAGGGCCCGTCGGCCAAAAACCAGTCGCCCTTCCCGTTGGTCGTGGAAGTGTGTATAAAATACAAGTCGACGCTCAATGTAGTCCCACCGTCCACAGGAAATTCCGAGAATGTTAAAATCCCGCTGAAGGTCTCGCGGCCGTCCTTGGGCTGGCTTCGATTTTCGATTCTTACCTGCGTTGATCTTTTCAATCTCCTCTTTTTGCAGGCTCTTTAAAAGGTAACGGTCAGGCAACTTGTTGCTCTCACTACAATTGACAGGCTTTCTCATGTGGAAGAGTTTCTGCTGGACTCTATCAAATCCCTCCCTGCCAGATTTAGTCTGTCCATGGAGTAAGAGGAAGTTTTGCCCCTTGTTGACATCAAGAAAGGTTAGAGTCGCCAATCCTCGTCCTTTGAGCTTCTGACAATGAAAGGTGTTGATCTCAAGCTTGGCTAGGATGGGTCCAAAGTACCGTCTGACCTGTTTCTCCGTGATGGAGTCTGGGAGATTTCTCACAAACACCTCCATTATTCAATCTGGATAGGGCGTGACAAAGAGAGAATTACACCACGATTGGAGCTACCATTACACGCAAATTGTCTGATTGGTAGAACAGAGAAGCTTGAGATTTCCAAGCCTTCGATGAGAACGAGCATGCATGCTAAGGAAAGAGAAGTGGAAATGGAACGAAAGGCTGCGATGAAGTACATGCAGGGCAGGTGGGGCCTCGCGGACACTGGCATGCCAACACGCGTGAACAGGGAGAAACAGTCACTACTTCAGCTGTGAAGGATTGTTTGATGCTTCATGATTTTCTGCTGATTACCTGCAGCTCCCTTGGATATTTCCAATGCTCATTATTCAGCCAGGCATTTTTTAGATAACCTCGTGAGCTAAGGTATGAGAGGAGTAATGTGCAGTTCGACATATTCGTTTTCCGCAAACTACGTTAGAAGTGTCAAGAACATCTGTTATTCCATCCACATTATTGACACCTTTCCTGAAGTCTAAAGAAAGCTGCCATGATGGCTCGTTACCGCAAAATCATCGAGTTATCCTGACCGTCACATGCGCCAAACACCAGGCTCCGGTTTTAAAATGCAGCTACCACCTGCCTCCCCCCCAACTACTACCACCCTGGCTGCCGTGATGTGAGCCATGGTGCGAGCCTTGACTTCCACTTTCCTTGAACCTGTCCTGAAGCTTGCTACCTGCGATCGCTCCACCGATCATACCCAAGATTCCATGTCCACCACCCATCCTGTTCCCAGCATAACGACCCGCCAGCCCACCGGCAATGGCTCCACCGAGTCCACGTTCTCCTTCGGGGGCATTAGGGTCGAATGGAGCGTTGGGATCGTGAGGAGGCATGTTTGGGTCTTGGTATCCTTGCTGCTGATGGTGCTGAGGAGCGTTGGGATCCTGGTGATTCGGTTGCTGGCCATAGGGAGCTTGGGATGGGTATTGGTTCGTATCCGCTGGGGCTCCGTACTGGTTGTGTGCTGGGGCGCCACTAAAGCTATTATTAGCTAGAAAGACGGGGATATGGTTCGAAGACTGACTAATAGCTTGCTTGGCCTTGTGGATTGCTCGCATCGTAAGCACCGAATTGACCGCCTTGCTGACCGTGTTGAAAACCACCGTGCTGAGGGGGGCCGTAAGAGTTCACCCTCTGGGGAGGGCCGTAGCCAGCAGGCGCATCGCCGTACTGAGGCGCAGGAGGAGGATAACCATGCTGGCCATAAGCTGGTTGACCGTAGCCTTGGGACTGGTCGTAATGTTGTCCTTGCGGAGGGTAGCCTGGGGCGGGTGAAGCGTAGTTTGGAGGGTATTGGTTATAGGGGTTAGACATCTTAGCTCAATGCTTTTCAGATGCTGGTATGAATGAGATTAAGAAGAGTACCTATTGAAGAAGAGTTTTGTCAAGGAATTGAAAGGTTGGCGAAAGGATCGTTTGGGAACGGATGACGAAGTGGTTTTTATGTAAAGTACTCGAGTACGTGCTAGAGTACGATACCCCGCCATTTGTGGCAATGCAAAGGCGCAGCAACCAATGGTACCTGCAATGGTGCTGTTCAAGACTTTCAGCTTACGACTGCTCTGCTCACTACTGTGGCCTCCCCATAGATACCTTACATTGTTCTTTTCCTGCTCTACATGAGCAAGACGAACCAGAGGTCCTTCGCCTTGCTCTATTGCTCTACGCCAAAGCTAGATACAGCGTGTAAGCTAGGTCATAAGGGTGAAACTAAGGGAGATATAGATATAAAAACGAGCATAGCGACAGCTCGAGTGCATTCATACCGTATGACCTGGCTATAACGATGGCCAAATCCCCATCTATTAATCACATCGTTACCAGGAGAATATCGTTATATCAAAGGCGGTGCCTACATACAGAATCATGCCTGTTGATCTCAGAAACGTTATATGGGTTACACAGAGAATATCGCAGCTCTTCGTATGTGTGAATATCGTCAATGGGCGTTCTTACTGCAGTGAGTACGAAGAGGCAGTGCCAACATTAATTGAAGTTGACTTGTATATCATCGCTTTCGTTCAATCTCGGTGGCTCGAATCATGCCAGCACGTCTTTATCCCCTCTTTCCCTGGCCATAACCCTGGGTGTGGATTTTTTGACATTTTGTTGAAATATGCTATACTGTACATACCTGAGAAGAGTTGTTCCAAAGTGTGTTCCCATTTTGGCCGATTCGTCAATGTACACATTTCGTTACTTTTTGCCAGTTGAGAGTAGATTACCTTAGAATAGTGTCCGGTGTCATCTTACCAAGTACCTAAGGTACATATGTATTCTTACTTGTGTCGTGTGTACTACGAAATCGAGATGGTAAAACGAGATAGCCGCTGTGTTCGGCACTGGCTGAACCAAACAAGGTACGGAGTATTCCGTGCCTCTCTACCTACTCTCTCTCTACTGTCTCGACCAATAGAGTAGCAGCGTCGGCTGTTAGCGAGCCCCAAACCCTTAGCGTGGGTGATGGTGGTCGAACAGTCGCCACCTCGCTTCGCTCCGCTGAATCATCTCGCGTTTCATCGCCGCATCTTCAAACACTGCAGATGTCAATGCGCGCACGACGAGAGGCTCCAAGACTCCACGACACTGGTGAGAGTCGTCTCAGTGTTCCGTACTCTCTCAGTACTCGACCCGGTTTGCCCTCCTGTTCGCGGCTTGCGTCCAGTACGCCTTCATCATTGGCCATCATCAGCCCGCAAGTGCAACGCTGAGGATTTGCCCACTCTTTGTTGTCGTTGACCATGGGATGCCATCCCGCCACTGTTACGGCTATCTCCTAGATTTCTATTCTTGGCCTTGTCGCCTCTTTGTTTCCCCTCCCGACCTTTGTGCGCATCACAAAGCCTGCTCGTGATCGCCGTCGTATCTATTGTTGTCACCGACACTCCAAACTGATCTGTGTGATGAGCAACCTCGACTGATCTCCGGCCTCGGTGCGCTGGCATGTCAATGATCGACCGCATCAGACTCATCGTCTTCATTCTACCCCGGGGGACGGCGGCGCCGTCTGGTAAAGACTCTTATTTTTGTATCTGGAATACACTGTGAATGAATCTGTCCACCAGTTCCGTCGCCATCTCTCTTCTTCGCATCGAGTCTGCGACCTTGATAATCCTTTGACCCTTATCAGTCCCACCAACATCAGCCTCTGGAGTGCTGCGCATTTGGCTGGATCCTATCTTAACCTAATATATCTCGAGACCACAACTCATTCAAGACCGCTGGCTGGTCTGCCACAGATCCAAGATCTCAGAGATGCGCGCACCTCCGTCAATACCGTTCTTGCTCTTGCCCTTCCTCTCCCTAGTTTCTGCCTCCGATATCCTCAACCTCTCCAAATTCCAAGAGATTGCCGGCTTCTCATTCCGCTGCACCGATGCCTACAACTCGCCTCTCTCTGGCTGTACTGCCGACGACTTTAGCAACGGCGCGGCATGCTCGCAGAGCTGCATTACACAGTTGGAACTGATGACGGACCTGATAAATACCGCATGCAAGGGAACGAAAGCCTATCCCAATACCTTGATAGGGATGTTTTTTACCGGGAGGGGGGTTTCGACATTATGTCCGAATGCGGATACATCAACGACGTCGGCAGCCCCAAACGTTGGAGGAGGCCAAATACCTAGCACAACGCTGGTGTCCACGTCAAGTTCACCCCCGCAATCCACCTCGGACGTTCCGAGCGTAAAGCCTACAGCTACCTCGACGATTTCCGCATCTCCATCCATTTCTACATCTACAATCAGCACCACAAGCTCATCTTCGAGCACAACGACGAGCTCTTCCACCCCTTCAACTTCTCCCTCGTCAAGCACCAGCCCTTCAACCACTCCATCCTCTACCTCTACTACCCAGCCCTCCGCTTTACCTACAACGGTCTTACCTACATTGTCGACTACCACCTCACAATCGAATCCCGTCACATTGACGCCGCTTCCAGCTGGCAGTCCCTCGTCCTCGTCCTCGACTTCGGGTGCTCAAACCACAGCTACGAGCGGGGGTGATAAAGGAGCCGTGGGACCTATACTCGGTGTCACGTCATCATCAAGTCGCAATAGTAAGAGCTTAAGTTTGATCATGGCAAGTCTAGTGGGATTGGTTCCTGCAGCCTTGCTGGTCTAGTCATGTTAAATGCACAGACCTTTTTTCCTCGCATTTCGATTCTCTCACAACAGCATGCATATATGATACCAGTATTTCCCTCCATGTCTCGTGTCCATGAACATACATCTTTTTCACTTAGCGAGGCGCTATCGTAGGGTTCTATGAGCATTTGAAGGCGTCAGAACTTGTCTTTCACGCATATCAGAGTCTTACGGAGTCTTGTGAATCACTTGAAGAGTCAGTGATATATACGCATCCATATATATAGCTATCGAAATCAAGATACACCTCTATCACTATCCCGCGCCTCACCTTTCCAACCCCCCACCTTCTAACATCTTGCTACCATCAACAATGGACAAACCCCTCATCCTCCGCCTCCTCAAAACAGCCAAGTCTCTCGCCCAGCGAACAGGCCTCGACCCAGCTCCATCCTCATGATCGCCCTCACCGGAGCACTCGTCCTGCTGAGCGTGCTCATCACCCTCCTGGTCTGGCTCCGGTACCTAGTCGGCCTCGGCCTCGTTGCCGTGCCGATAGCAGGCGTATTACGGTGGAAGAGAAGCGCGGTGGCTGATGAAGGGGCGGGAGACGCCATCTCGGAACGTCGTGCAGGAGGAGTCGAGGGATTACCGAGCGGTCTTTTAGAACCTAGCAGCGAAGCCAACAAAGGGGACCTCCGTCCGCAACCAGCAGCCTCGGTCCAAGAAACCCTCTCTCTTCGCGGAACTCAAGGAACCGCCGCCCCTACCACCGCGCACAAGGGAACCAGCACTCAAGCCAAAGCGCGGAGTGGCGAGTTGGCGAACTGAACATTCCAGATGCTCTTCGCTTCACCATATTATTTCAGGTGCCCTTGGCTTCTCACGTACGATCCTCTGATATTATCCGAGGGGGCTGTTGGTGTGCAACAGAGGGTTCGATACTTACAATATTAGACATGTAGGAGTAGTTGTTAGGGGCGCATGCAAAAAAACTCCCTCGCCCATATCAATCAACCCGACCCTATGCTCAATCTCCAACCCCCAACCTCCTTCCCTTCACCCACTCCCACTCCCACTCCCACTCCCTTGCCACAACCAAATCAATTCCACCAATATCAAAACCACAGATCTTTAAATCTTTTAAACTTATCTCTCTTCTTTCCATTCCACCCACTTGCTTGTATATTCATCCCATCAAGTCATCAATGATTCCATCATCACATGAACCTCCAGACACCTCACCATCTCAAAAACGGCACACATCTTCATAGCTACCACTAACAGCCCCCACCCCCCGGCACATATGTCCGTTCGCAGACAGAAAGATGCAGTTAAGTAGACCCAACCACCAACCAAGTTAACCTTCATATGTTTTATATTCAGGTGAAGAACAAATCGCCATCCTGCGTTGGCCGGACGGTATACAGACGAATAACGCCCCTGAACAAGAGGGAGGTGCACCAAGACCACGCAGTGTGCTCCGAGTAGAGGAGACTGTCCGCGCAATAAAATGGCTTTGACGCAAGGGCAAGGAGACGGACGTGATTGACTGAGATACAATTGGGGCTAGAAGATGGAGAATTCGCAAGGCACGCATCAAACCATTCTAGAAAGATTGTCGTGAATAGTAGAGCCCTACTCACTACAGACCACTACCACGCGTCGAAATTCCCAAATCCCCCCATCTTCCCCTTCTTCCTCGCCGGTCCCTCCGCTCCTTCCCACTCCTCTACTACCACCTCCCCGCCTCCCCCCACCTGAACTCCGCTCAAGTACTTGCCCACCACCGCTCCACCGCCATTTGCATCGTTCTCTGCCTTGCCATCAGCTCTGACCCTCTTCCCCGTCCAAGTCGTCCTATCATCCTCCGTGCCTCCGCTCTTGGCGATTTCCGCCTTTTCTCTCTCGCGGTCATCGCGTTCCTTTTTCGCTTTTTGGAATTCGGCAAAGGGGTCGACGTAGACGACGATATCTTTGATGAGGACGTCTTGCATTGGTCTTTTGTCGCCGTCGCTGACCTCGACGTTTTCGATCCTGCTGAGGGTTTCCATTCCTCCTACCACGCGGCCGAAGATGGTGTGTTTGCGATCTAGATGCTTTGCGGGGCGGAAGAGGACGAAGAACTGGCTGCTGTTTGTGTTTTTGCCCTTGTTCGCCATACTGAGGACACCTCTCGCGTCGTGGCTTAACGGCCCATCGAATTCGTCCTGGAAATTCTTGCCCCAGACACTGCTGCCTCCTTTCCCAGTTCCTGTCGGATCCCCGCCCTGGACCATGAAATTCCTTATCACCCGGTGAAACGCCACATCCCTATAATAACCCTTTTGTGCCAGCTTTACAAAATTCCATACCGCTCTTGGGGCAAATTCGGGCAGCAGTTCAAGGTTCAGGTCGCCGAGGGAGGTATGTAAGCGCGCATAGCCAGGTGTTTTGACCCGCCGCGGTTTGAGCATGTAGTCTTCGTCGGAAAGTAAAGCGCGGTCGGCGGAGGTGTGCGGGGTCAGACCGGTAGAGGTGAAGGAGGCGGCAGCTTTGCCGGTGGTGTGTTGAGCGGCATTGTAGGGGATGCTAGAGGGTTTGGAGGTTTGGGTTGCTGTAGGAGTGGTAGTTGAAGATTTGGAGAGGGATTTTGTGGATACGGAAGCGTTGTTTTGGGGGAGGTATTTGCCAACTCGTTTTTCTGGATCTTGAGAAGATTCCTTGGTTTTGAGGACTGCGGCTGCGTTGCCCAGGGCTTTCTTGTTCACATTGCGACTCGGGTCGTCTCTTTCTCTTCGCTGCTCTTCGGTCAAAGTGCTGATGCCGTCTTGAAGGTACTTGAAGGAGCTCAAATTCCTGGCCTCAATGTTCTGCGGGTCTTGGATTGTAACAATGTCTTTCCTAGTAAACTCCTCGTCGCTGACAAGGTCGTGCCACATCTTCGCTTTGATATTGAGCCTTTCAACTGTATCGTACGCAAAGACATTGCCGGAGACCTTCAAAGCAACAATATGTGTGTTGTCCGTAAAAACCTTGAAAGTCACTGGATCCACCATCTCCCCTTCATCATTTTGGTGGAAATGGAGCTTTATCAGCTCATCCGATCTCAACGGCTTAGCAGTGACAGGATTCGTGCCGTGTTTCTTCAGCCATGGGAGAATATTGGTAATGTCGAAAATGGTCCCATCAATGGTGCAGACAGGATGGGTAAAAGGTTGCAGGGAGATGGCGCAGAAATTATATGGTAGGCGTTTAAAAGAGCCATCAGGTTTCGCAGACCTCGTCCCGGAGCCAGCACTGGCTGAGTAGGTATCTTCAGAGGCCCACTCGCTATGGGTAATCTACAGCGAGATTTTAGTGATTGAGGGTTCTGGAAGGGACAGGTTTGCTTACGTATAGCTTGTCAGTACCTATCCAGACAGTCAGTGTGGAACTTGACTGTGATAGAGCCGGACAAGAAGATATCCTCACCTTTTCCCATAGTGTAGATGCAGCATTAGCTCCAGCTATCTGAGCCTCACATATCAGGGTAGTGATGCATGACTCAGCGTTGGTGGTGGAGGTGGCCAATTGCATTACTTTATTTCTCATAAAGCAGGTACAATGTCTACGAATAACCGCGGAATAAATACCTACATAACTAGTCCAGAGAAATTTTATTCTGGGCATTCCATCTGCTTTCCATACCTACCACGACGGATACCCTGTTGAACACATCGAAAAGCTACACACCTCCGCGGCTTACGAGGTTGTAAAACAGGCTCCACCGGAAATGCTGTGTCCCTGTATCACATATATCTCTTTAATGCTCGGAGTGTATCAGTCAACCCCAGTGCATCCGTGAAACTCAATCAACTCATAACACACCCCCAGGCAGCTGCAAACTACTCCCCCCAGCTCTACCACCCCCAACGACAGGCATTTCAAATCCCCCGCTCGTGGGCCCAGAATGTCCCTCTACGGGCGCCGCATGCCTTCTCAGCATGAACATCGGTTTCTTTCCCTCCCTATCTAGCTGCTTGAACAGAATCAACGGCTTCTCTTCCAAGCCCAAACACCGCTCTTGATCGCCATAGACGATATACAGCGCGTACTGCCGCCAATCGGCATTAATGTTGTACTTTTTCAGCGCTGCAGGGAGGACTTTGTGACAAGGATCTTCCATGCTGACACGGAAAGACTTGAAGATCTCGACGGATGGGGGCTCGCGGTCACGACTGCTGCCACCAGAGGGAGGCGGGTCGTCTTGTGGATCATTACGAAAACCACGAGTGCTGCGGGAGGAGGAGCCAGGAGTTGGGGTTGGGTTGCTGCGATCGGGGTTGCTGGGGAGAAGGGTGGTGTATTGTGACTGGTCGTCGGGATGAGGGTTGTATCGGGCGGTGTTGGGGGTTACATCGCGGAAGGTACGTGAGTGGAGAGTTGGTTGGTTAGCATAGGTATTTGGTGAGGTTGGGGAGGGGATGTTCGCTTGGTTTGGAGACGTAGCTGGTTGGGAGCCACCGGTCAAAGAGGCTGTAAGGTGGGACTGAGCGGCTGTGACCGCGGCTGAGGGGTCGAGATTTGTGTTATCGTTCATTGCTTTTCCTTCCGGGATAGACTGGGGCATGTGGGTTGGGGAGTTGTTCTTAGGGGTGGAGCCGAGAAATAGTCGCTTTGTAGAAAATTTGCGGGAGAGGCTGCTACCACTCTTTTCTGGTTGTGCTTGTGACATTGCGTCGTCATAGTTTGGTAGGTCCGGACTAGCACTAGGAGGGTGAAAAGGCAGAGGCTGTGATCGATCTTTCGCCATTCGAAATATCGGGAGAAGTTCGTCTCGCAATTTGCGGTGCTCCTCAGTTATTCTTCGCAGCTCGTTCTCGGTGTGTATCAAACGCTCATCCCGCAGCCTCATGGATTGTATGAGTCGAGAGATGTCGTCTTGGGTGGCTGTTCGGTCATTCGTGCTGGCCTCGGCAGCTTGAACAATCAGCATCACACTATACCAGCTAATGAGCCGTGTTTTACTTACAAGGGGGTACATAATGGTCAGGGTCGAAAGGTATTTCCTGCTTCACCTTGACATCGTAGATGTCTTTTAATATAGTGAGCCGGTGTCCCATGCTTATAATCCCCATCTCTTTTAGATCGTCGTGCTTGAGTGCGATCAAGGCTTCGCCAACAATCTCGTTCTCTGGTAGAAATCAAAGATGTCAGTTTCTTCCAGGGTGTGAATTTTCGTCGCCTTGAATCTGACCTACCCAGAAATCTGTCGCAGTATTGCGGTAGCCCCAAGCTCGCGACATAGTCCACACATTGCTCAGCAGTCCACTGCAATATTGCATTCCCCGGTGAGAGCTTCTCAGTATCAGAGCGCCCAAAAGTAGGTGTAGGTTCAGTGGAAGGGGGATCGGAGTCTGTGGGTGAGGTATCGTCGTCGGTAGGAAGGATTGGCGAGGTCATTTCAGTTCGTTCGTATTCATCGTCGGCATCCGAGTCAGCGTGATACGCTGTGGGGAACGCCATCTTCATAGAACCTCAGGTCATGGCAACCAGGGAGGCGGGGTCGTGCAGTCACAGGTACGAAGGCGCCGCACAAGCCCCGATAACCTGCTATGGAGACCGAAAGCGTGGTAACACTGGTAGATGATAGGTGAAGCAGTAAAAGGAATAAGTGCTCGCCGTTGATCGTGTGACTCGAGGGTATGCTCGGTAGGAGGTTACTCCGATGTGGTTAACGGATAGTAACAGTAAGGAGTGAAACGAAGTGGTGCAGGGTAAGTGGTAGCCAAAGATGTCTTTTCCGAGTACGAACCATAGGCCGAGGCTTATTCCGGATGAATTGTGGAAGTATCTATCTAAATGGTGAAGTCTGCAAAGATAGGGTATCTGAAGTACTACTGTGGATATAGTCGACCGGTGAGGGTTGGGTTGGGGCTGTCAGTGTTGGTTCTTCCACGCAAGCAGACTAGCGCAGAGCGGGTCGTCCCGCGAGCCGCTGAATCCCTGCATTGGGCATGTGGCACGACAATAGAAATTCTTACCGGTAGTACAAATACCTTAAAGTACTGTAGGGTAGCTGTTCTGCGGAAGACCTACAACAAACAATAATGTATTGCTTCGAAGACTACAAATTGAGACGCGTGTGGGCGTGAGACAACCCTGGGCTAAGGTCAAAAAATCACTAACCCAGTAGACCACTGAGATGCCTTACTTTGATTTCTATCGTTCTAGTTCTATCAGTATTCAGTAGTCCGTCCAGTCGCCCTCCTCTCAATCAGCCCTCAAGGCTGAGAATTCAAGGATGACCCGACATCTCGTGTCGCTGGCCTATCATAGCTGACGATAGCGGGATCGTTGTTACAGGAATAAAAGCTTGGGCTATGGGTTCGATACTCGAGCTCCAAGAGACGGGCCCTGGGACCACAAAATCCTCCATATACAACGAAGTATCCAAGTTTCCAAAGTTCAACTATTCAATAGTTATCATTGCTAAGCTTAAGCTGCTGTTCAACAACATTTGTTACAAAACCACGTATCATTGAGGATTACCAGAACAGTAGGTCCAATCAAGTCGGTTCAATGTTCCGTCAACTTTAAGACCACGCTCTACCCATGTTAGAGCCTTCAATTCTCGTAGGCACTATATGACAGGTGAAATGGTTCAAATCATGGCGTTTTGATCGGTACATGTTCCACTCAGCTTTATCTAAGCGAGCCTTAAATTCCAACATATGATTATTCGTTTGGAATTTTCATTGGTATCTCCATATGATGCGAGGATGGTATGAGCAAAGATGAAGCACAGGTGAATCCATGACACAGCTGACTGTAGTCCCATCATCTAACTCCTGCCACCGCCGCATAAACCGCCACACCTAAGTTCCCAACCAAAAACCTATCTATACATCTCCCGCAACGCTTCAATGTCATCATCGGACATGTTTCCATCTTGTAGATAACCCTCCTCATAATCCTTTACTGCCATTGTCTTTTTAGGTTTGGCGCCTGAAGCGATTACCGGCATAGCTTGGTCGAAATTGTACAGGCTATCGTAGAAATTTCGTACTTTGTCATGAGCCATGACCTTCTTGGGATCGAATCTCAAGACCTGTAGTCCCTCCTGACATGTAGCACGACTCAGAGCCACATATGCTTGACCTTTTTCAAAAATCTTCCCTAGATCAACCTTGACGCGCTCTAGTGTTTGTCCCTGAGCTTTATGGATTGATAAAGCCCAAGCCAGTATCAACGGGACCTGCGACCGCGATGCTTGGATTTCTCCATTAGGCAGTTCGATCTTCCAGGACTCTTTCTGGCATAGAAGATCCCGAGAAGTCCCATCAGCGATAGCGAATCGTACGAGGGGCCACTTCTGACCCGTATCGCCTACAAGGTCTTTGTTGATCATTTGCTTGAGCTTTTTCCGAGATCGTGCCATTTCTTCATCATTAGGGTCCATCATCTCGACGGCTTGGAATTCTTCTTCGTCGTCATGATAAATGTCGAAGGTCTTTTCATCCATAAAAGCAATAACTTTCCCAACCGATCCGTTCACAAGGGTATCGTCGATGTTCTTGATCAGCATCACCTGGGCTCCTTTCTTCAGAGTAATTGATGGCGGCGCCATGCAATTTGAGAGCAGCTTATCACGCTGAGCGAGGTCGGAGATCGATCCGCCATCTTCAGCCTTAAAATCCCAAGCTCTGCCGCTTAAATTACGCATACGATTGTTGTTCGCATTATCGACCTCGTTTCGGGTAGGAAAACTACAAATACGTTAGTAGTGATAAATCAGCCGGTAGGAGGAGATTCTCACAGTTCGGTAGCTTCGAAGTCATCCGTAGATCCCAATTGGCGATTGAGCGCCCGAAAAGCTTCAATAGACTTGGGTGTCAGCTTCCCCAGCCGCATTTCGTTGAGCATGTTGGCAAAGGCTAGACTTGTCAGCATAGGCTGTCTCCTGGGTGTTCTGACCTACTGGGATCTTTTTGTCGGAAAACCTGCGTAAGCCCTATGGTGTGTTCGATAGACGTATTCCATGTAGCTGCGTCAAATGAAAATTTAGAGATTTTTCCGTAGTCTGGTACAGGAGGTAGTTGAAAGAAATCGCCTGTAATGATGAGTTGGATGCCTCCAAATGGTCTACCATTGTTCCGGACGATACGCGCTATGGCCTCGAGTTTGTCAAACAAGTCTCCATCCACCATAGATATCTCGTCTACGATTAAAACCTTTGTGCGCATCCAGCGGGCTTTCGCCTTCTGGTTTCGCTTGATCTTCTTAACGAGTTCAGGAACAGCCTCTTTACCAAGGCCTATTCCCCCAAAACTATGAAGTGTGACTCCCCCAACATTGCATGCGGCTAACCCAGTGGAAGCCGTAACCGCTACACGGTCCGTCTCACGTTTATAGTTTCCGCGAAGGACCTTGATGATCTCCCGAAGGAGGACTGACTTACCAGTACCGGCGGATCCTGTGAAGAAGACGCTCTTCTTCTGCTCAGCAACAAGACTCAGAACATGCTGCTGTTCGTCGCTCAGGTATACTGGAGAGACACTCTTTTTCTTCGATGTCGAAGCCACGGTGGAGCTTCGTTCTGCTTCGTTATCTTTGACAAGCTTCTTGTGGCCCTGTCGTAATTTTTTCTGTTCTTCTTTCACTGCACTTGCAGTTTTGTTCCAAGGGTAAGAGGAATTTGGTTTATCCTTTGGCAGCGGGGTATATGATTGCTTATTTGATTCTGGCTTCCCACTGGAATCATGTGCTCCTTGTTTGCGCTGTTCATCGAGCCACGGTATTTTCCTTCGTACGGCGGGTTTCTCGGGGGAATGGTGGAGTTGCTTTGCCAGCGTTTGCTTGTGCTCCAGAGGAGAGGACGACCAAGGCAAAGGCTGGCTGCTTGATGGAGGCTTAGGCGCCGCCAATTTAGCGGACGGGAGTGGGAGTGTTGGATACGATATATCGGAGGGGGAGGGGTTGCCAGTCGGCAGCGTTGGGTATCCAAGAAGGTTAGATGAAGACGTCTGCCTTGACATTGGTTCTTCAGCATCTAGGTTGACGTCTGCGTCATTCTCAAAATCATTCTCATCGAAAAAGACAGTCTCATGTAGCTTCCCCACTCTTCCTCCGCCGTCGGTCCTTTGTGAAAGGTTCATCGTACTGCTTTTATTCAAGACCGAGTCATGGCTGCTCAACGAGTTCCCCCTTCCATCAGCCTGTGAGGCAGTCCGTTTCAACGGGTTGGTCGTAGTCGGCCAATTCTGGCGTGGAGCATTGAGCACTGAGGTACTAGGTTTGAGGGCGTTGAGATTGCCTCGCAGGCCTTGCGATAGGCTAACACCCTTGAATCCTGGTACAGTACTATGGTCTTGTACGGCCTTCGCAAACATGACATCCGCATAAGGGAGGCCCTGTGATGTTGTAAAGCTCCGCGGTTTATTGATGTTGCTGAGGCGAAGCCGAAGGAAGGGGGGGCGGATTGGCAGGATTGGCTGATAAAACACTGCCAGTAGACGATAGAGGCCAGCCAGTGTGACTCAGACTGAAGTATCGCACACCGGGACAAACAGGCAGCAATGATCCACAGGAACCTTTCTGTAAGGTAGTTATCAATGGGATTTCGCCTCGCGTATCATCACGTCTAAGGAAGGCGCGCTAGTGGACCTCTGTACTTTATAAACGGTTGACTTTGTTTTCTCAGTTTCTGTATGATAAAGTACCTACTTCTCTAACCTTCCGAACATTACATTCTAAGAACTAGTGACGATATATTGAGGCGCAAACAGCTTCGTTGTTCACTTGTAAACACTTCGGATGGAAGCTCATCAACCTCCGTAGCACCTACTTTCCAGACTCCCATCGATGGTGGACAACAAATCCCCTCTAAGACGAATCGTCTCGTAGATCTCGTTGTCAACTAACATTGCAATCACAACGAATCAGCACGAGGTCTGCGAGATATAATAAGCTGTACTGACATCTGCACAGCATACAAAGATTCCCGTCTTGATGGCTGCCTAAGTAAACCCCTTACTTTACCACCATTCAATGTTTCGGTAGACAATTATCTTCCCCTATCTTCTCCAGTAGCCTCTGCTCCTTTATGTTAACATGTAGGTAGGTGGTATGAATGTCTACGGTCCTCTATCTAAAAATGCCTTGGTTGCTCTCACTTATCGAGTCTTGTAATGTGTCGGTGAAACTTTAGTAGCTTTCTTTGGATGAATGATTTCCTTGTAGTGAATATCAGAGTAAAATATGCGATTCGGTGTTTCCATTGTGACAACAGTCCGTGTTTGCGGTTCATGCTCTGGTATGATAGAATGCCAACTGAGTCGGGCTCACACATGGCCTTGTTGTTTTGTTGGCATGGCTGCAGTATCAATTGCTCCCTCACCTCCTCATTTTGAGAATCAATTCGTGGAACAAGTTTGGGAAGCGTTCAAGCCATACGCTCTCACTCTACGCGATATAATCATGCACAACATTCAACCTTCACAAGAGCCTCCAGAACCAAGTGGTAGTTCGCCTTCAACACCGCTCAAGCTTCCTTCAATCCAGACTCGCCGCGCCGCATGCACTCACTTGACAATGGGACGGCTCAATGGGAAGTACGAGTGTATGATCTGTCATAAACCCTCAGAGCTTGGTTGGGTGTATTCATGTACACAGGATGATGAGCAGTGTACTTTACGTAAATTCTGCCCTCTTGCCCTACTACCAGAGGAATCCCACTAACCCAATGTTGAAGCCGACGCAGGGGAAAGCATCGCTACGGGGCAATGCGACGAGGATGTCCGCCTAAATCCTTGGGTTGAGAAGGCTATCAAAGAAGGTCAATACACACCAAAGCAGGTTGCCATCCTCCGAGCACAAAAGCAGAAGGTCATGGCTACCATTGCTGCCGCTGAAGAGGAGTTCAAGCATGCTCCGCAAGAGGATCCCAATTCAAATCAAGCTCAACAATCAGCCACAACATCATCTGTGGACGCGAACCCTCATCTTCCATACGCTATCATTACCGAAATAGAACACATTCCTACAGTCAATGGCTCCAAAGAAAAACTCAAAGTCTTCCCTCATTGCAAATTCCGTTCCTGCCATGCCTGCCGTCCTACCAACCGAGACCGGGCTTGGCAGGTCCTGGAGCCAATCTTCGCGGTAGACTTTCTTACTTCCATGAGATTTTCTGAGGAATCGTGTCGCCGTGTATCCGACGCAAAAATCGTGCGCAAAATGGGTTTTAAAGAACCACGGCCAACGCGTCCTCCACTGCGAAGTCTTGACAGCATAGGCCTATACTCAAGTACTCCTATGGGACATATCGTGCACGCCAGCACAACGCCTAAGCGCTCCGCCGATGTTATGTGCTCCTCTATCCCAATAAACACTGTTGATGTCTCGGATGTACAAACCGAACCTGACAGCAGAGGATTCCGTGACAGCATAAAACGCGCGCTCCGAGGTATGCTTTCCAGCAGCCGGCGAGCCTCGACTCAATCAAGAAGCGGCACCAGGCCCAGGTGCAAAGCAGTGTTCAGTGAAGAAGAAGAGGACGGCGCGGAGTTTGACATGGGCTTGTGGCGTCATCTGAACGATGAGCTGCTGAACGACGCGTCGGGGGTTCCTCTGCCTGGGCATGATGGCATGGACGGGTTGAGTCACGAGGAAGGGGAGATTGAGGTGAAAGATGGTGTCGCTGTTACTGAAGAAGGTGTAGACTTAGGCACAGCGGATATCATTATGTCTATCTGATCTGACCTAATGGTAGAACATGGGGGCCTTGCCTTTGGCTGGTTGAGATCTTTCAGTGCATCCACACTTTGACTGTACGTGGCAGAAATGCCGTGGATTAGCAGCTGTCCTCGATCAGTAGGACTAAGCCATGCAAATAGACTGCTTCGAACTTCAATTGATTTCAAACAATCGTTCAGGGGTAAACGATCGCTGCACGGATATGCCGAGGTCCAAAGATAAGGTCAAAGCTTGATAGACACCACATATTCCAGTTGATTCATTCGCAAGCCAACCGCGCTTTATATATTTCGCCAGTCCTCTCAGGCAATCCGAGATCTCTTGCGGCACGATCATGGCTTCCCCTTCGAAGCCGAGACCTTCCCACATTCAATCCGTCAAAGCCTCCCTTCCAGCCTATCTCTCCAAGACAAATACCAACATCTCCCACCTGAACAGGCACGTTCCTCTTCCTTCCACCAATCCTATAACATCTCCCATTTCCTTCAGTCCCACTAACATCCACCAGACTCCTCTCCTCGACCTCCCACCTCGACACTGCTCTCCTGACCATAACTTACACCCTCCATTTCCTCCACTCCTCCCTTCCGCGCCTCCCCATCCAACTCCCCATTGTCGCGTCTCTACTCCCCTCTCTCCCGCCTCTGACATCCCTCATCGACGAGTTCCGAATATTCCTGCGCCTCTGGGGCCTGCTAGGAATCTACAGCTGGGGCGTTTCAGTTTACAACTCTCCACCTACGGATTGGATCTTAAAGTATATCGCGTGGGCTCAAGTGGGTGTGAATGCAGTCTATCAAGCTCTAGAAAACGTGGCCTTTCTAGGGGACAAAGGGATTCTACGAGGCGTGTCAGCGCAGACAAGAGCGAGATGGTGGCTCTGGAGCAGCCGCGCCTGGATGGCGCACGTAGGCCTTGAGTGCGCCCGCTTAGGCCGCGAGTGGATTCTGAGTCACCAGAGTAAGCTTGTCGCGCAACGAAGAGAGTTCTTGGACCGCAAGAATAAGAAACCGCAGGTCGACGGAGCGATTGAGCTGAGAGGGGAGAAAGAGGAGAAGATTGCGGAGCGGGAAGAGAAGGCGAGGTGGTGGAGGGAGGTGGGTGTTAATGCGGCGTATGCGCCTATGACTGTGCATTGGAGTGTAGAGGAGGGGATCTTGGGAGAAGGGTCGGTTGGGGCGTTGGGAATTGTAGCGGGGATGCTGGGAATCCGGGAGGCTTGGAGGAAGACGGCTTGAAGGGGGTAGATGGTTCATTGTTGCTGCTTTCTATGCGTTGGCTTTCTCCTAGACATCCTCTTTTGGGGACTTGGGGGTAATACTGCCCTATATCTCGAGTAGATCTCCCTTATCACGAGCATTATGTATACCAATTTTATGTTGGACTTGGGCAACGTGTTTACATGCGGGTCCTACAATTGATAGCACTATAGCCAAACAGGTGAGAAGCACACTGAGGCATCTTTGAACCACTCCTTGTATGCCTAACCCTGTTTTTATTTTCTCCTTTCTTTGCATCTCTCTAGAGAAGAACCAACGAAAGATCTGGGTAGAACACAGTCGCCTAGGTTATTACCTTTACTTTTCTGAAGGGCCGCTCAAGAAGGTTCCAAAATGACTACGACGTATGCTAAAAGATCATTCTCTCGCAGATAGGATCCCTTCTCTTCCCAGACTCCAGCCATGGCGGAATGGTCAAGTAAGGGACAGAGAAAAGGCTTGGTCTTGTATTCCGCAACACATGAGAAAGGCTAGGTAAAGCATAGTCAACGGCACATAAAGAAAGTTGACAAAATTCCCTCCCGTTGAGACTGTTAAGGGTGGACCTTCCTTGCCAGTAGCTGTAGTCTACAGCGGTATGCTGCATGCAAGGCACAAACCCCTGAAAAAGGGGCAATTTAATTTCCAGGGCAGACCCTGGAAAGATGCTCTTTGCAGAATTCAGTCTGCACGAACTCTTCCAAGCTCCACACTCTTTCCTCGTGCTCTTGAAGCTCGCTACGGTCCCTGGCCCAAACGTAGACATCGGCCTCGATGATCTCTTCCTTTCCTGATGCAAGAGTAATCCTCACATCATACGCTTCCCTTGAGTAACGGCCACCCTCAAAATTATCGATACGACCACGTTGCGCAGAAGTCAAGCCAAAAAGGATCAGGCCCTCAACCGAGGTTCCAGAGAAGGCATCAAGGACGGCCGGAAAGATGGTGTTCTTGATGGCGAAGCGTTGAAATCCACCGAGTGTAGCCGCTGTCATCATGCTTTTGATTTTGCCTTCGTTCATACGACCATCAGGTCTGTCGATGACGTTGGCGACTATAGCAGGAATCATAAGCGAGCCGTAGACGAACAAAGGGTTAACAGGTCTGCCGACGAAGCCGTTGACTTCCTCAGCAGTAAAGTATTTCTCTTCGGCCATTGGCAACAGGACAGACCTTATAAAGCCTGGATGAACCGTCTCTTCTGCTAGAACTTGGATGAATTTTGACGTTTGCCCAAGGGGAGATATTGAGATCTATCTCTGTAAGTGATGGAAAGTAAGCATGGCGTGCATGGGTAGCTATAGAACATGTAGGTGCAAGTTTGTTCGTTGGAGCTTGAGTATGAGGATCACCAAATCTCCGGTGTTGGTTGCTACCAAATGGCAATATCACATGGCTTCGTTCCAGCTATACTGCAGTCCCTGTTTGTCGCAATTGGCATGCAGACGAATAGACCAAAACTAAAAATGAGGCAGCGTAACACTTGATGATGGAACCAACCGAAAGCAGATACAATCTTAGTGTAGAATCATTGTTCGTTCGTAGGTGTTTGTATTATGAATCCAAGGAAATAGCATGGAAAGCGTAATGACAGAACGATGGGAAGCATTTCGAATCCTGTAAGCAACTGTTCGCTCACCCCCAGCGGCCATCACCAGAGCGATTGTTTTCATAAGGGAAAAGCTATGAACGTTGAGAAAACAATGTTATAGTAGATATGGTTGTAGTGTCCTCCATCATGTACTGTTGACTTCTCTTCTCTCAGTGGCATCCGAAGCAATAGCTTCAACACCAATGTTCCAGAGTAACAAAGGTTGACGGCAAGCTCTGATGCCTGTAGCAGGATGTTGTCTATCTGTCCTCCAGAAAAATACATAGAAATACTCATGCAAGTCTGGCAGCTTCGATTATCTTCCATCCTAGGAATACGGAACATTAAGTAAGCCCGACGCTAAACCGCAACTAGACCCCAAGTACATCATTCATTAGTTGCTAGCAGCACCTCTGACTTTACTCAATATCTATCTTCACAGCTCACCTCGACAACCCCACCATCGATATCAAGTCCACCTTCAGATTTTGAGGCATCTTACACCCCAGCCTATCTCCCACATATCCATCGTCTCCAGCTCTGAGAAACCGCGTACATCTCAAGACACCACCATGTCAGCCGAGCCTGAACATGTCGATGCAAAGCCCATCAAAGGCAAAGCTAACCTTCAGTAAGTCCTAGTCTTTGCTTGCATCTCCGGTGTATTTGCTAACCGCAGCCTTCACAGCGATGCCTCTGGCTCTGAGAAGAAAGAAGTAAGTGCCGATCACCAAAGCTTTGCTTCGATGTCTAATATCATTGTCCAGGAATCCGACTTCGCCACCGCAATTCTCAAGAAGAAGAAGAAGCCAAATTCGTTGATGTAAGTACTGCTTTTCCACGATCAACAATTTTAGGCCCCGTAACTGACCATGGTGGCAACAGCGTAACGGATGCTGTCAATGATGACAACTCGATCATTGCCTTGTCAAACAACACGATGGAGACTTTACAGCTCTTCCGTGGCGACACCGTACTTGTGAAGGGCAAGAAGAGAAAGGATACCGTGCTCATTGTACTTGCGGATGATGACCTAGACGATGGCAGTGCACGGATGAACCGTGTAGTTCGGCACAACCTACGCGTCAAGCACGGTGATATTGTCACTGTTCACGCGTGCCCAGACATTAAATATGTGCGTCTGCAGCCTTATCTTTGTTTCTATATCGTAAACTAACAAACAATCTAGGCCAAGCGCATTGCTGTACTACCTATTGCGGATACTGTTGAAGGCTTGACCGGCTCTCTGTTCGATGTTTTCCTTGCCCCATACTTCCGCGAAGCTTACCGCCCAGTCCGACAAGGTGACCTCTTCACTATTCGAGGTGGCATGAGGCAGGTGGAATTTAAGGTTGTGGAGGTTGATCCACCGGAGTATGGCATCGTTGCACAAGATACAGTCATCCACTGTGAAGGCGAGCCCATCCAGCGCGAAGATGAGGAGGGAAATTTGAATGAGGTCGGATACGATGATATTGGTGGATGCCGGAAACAGATGGCACAGATCCGAGAGCTTGTGGAGCTTCCACTTCGACATCCTCAGCTCTTTAAATCGATCGGCATCAAGCCTCCTCGCGGCATCTTGATGTTTGGTCCCCCGGGAACTGGAAAGACGCTGATGGCTCGTGCTGTTGCTAACGAGACTGGCGCGTTTTTTTTCCTAATCAACGGCCCTGAGATCATGTCCAAGATGGCAGGAGAGTCCGAGTCGAATTTGCGCAAGGCCTTTGAGGAGGCGGAGAAGAACTCGCCAGCTATCATCTTCATCGACGAAATCGACTCGATAGCACCAAAACGAGAGAAGACAAACGGTGAAGTCGAGCGTCGTGTCGTATCTCAACTGCTCACGCTCATGGACGGCATGAAGGCTCGCTCAAACGTCGTTGTCATGGCCGCTACCAATCGTCCTAACTCGATCGACCCTGCCTTACGCCGTTTCGGTCGTTTTGACCGTGAAGTCGATATTGGAATCCCAGATCCCACTGGGCGCTTGGAAATCCTTCAGATCCACACCAAGAACATGAAGCTTGGGGAAGACGTGGATCTTGAGTCAATTGCCGCGGAAACACATGGATACGTTGGTTCGGATGTTGCATCGCTATGTTCAGAAGCTGCCATGCAGCAAATCCGTGAAAAGATGGACTTGATCGATCTGGATGAGGATACCATTGATGCTGAGGTTCTAGATTCCCTAGGAGTCACTATGGAGAACTTCCGCTTCGCTCTCGGTGTGTCCAACCCATCCGCTCTACGCGAGGTCGCTGTTGTGGAGGTCCCCAACGTTCGCTGGGACGATATTGGAGGTCTCGAAGGCGTCAAGCGCGAACTCATCGAGAGCGTTCAATACCCTGTGGACCATCCCGAGAAGTTCCTCAAATTTGGTCTCTCGCCATCTCGTGGTGTTCTCTTCTACGGTCCCCCGGGCACAGGAAAGACCATGCTTGCCAAGGCCGTCGCAAACGAGTGTGCTGCCAACTTCATCTCGATCAAGGGTCCTGAGTTGCTTAGCATGTGGTTCGGTGAGTCGGAGAGCAACATCCGTGACATCTTCGATAAGGCGAGAGCTGCAGCTCCTTGCGTTGTCTTCCTGGATGAGTTGGATTCGATTGCGAAGTCTCGTGGTGGGTCCAACGGTGACGCAGGTGGTGCCTCGGATCGTGTTGTCAACCAACTTCTAACTGGTTAGTCTCTGTCAGTGAACGCCTGATTATCGCCTGTGCTAACCGTATTGCAGAAATGGATGGCATGACCTCAAAGAAGAATGTTTTTGTCATTGGAGCTACGAATCGTCCTGAGCAGCTCGATAATGCCCTCTGCCGTCCAGGACGTCTCGATACTCTTGTCTACGTCCCTCTACCCGATGAAGCTTCCCGTATTTCTATTCTTAAGGCACAACTGCGTAAGACCCCAGTTGCTGACGATGTCAATATCGAGTACATCGCAAGCCGTACCCATGGTTTCACTGGTGCCGATCTTGGCTTCGTCACACAGAGAGCAGTCAAGCTGGCCATCAAGCAGTCTATCGCCATTGACATTGAGCGTACCAAGGAACGCGAAGCTGCAGGCGAGGATGTCAAAATGGAGGAGGATCTCGATGCGGAGGATCCCGTTCCGGAGCTTACTAAGGCCCACTTCGAAGAAGCCATGCAGTTGGCGAGAAGATCAGTCAGTGACGTTGAGGTCCGCCGCTACGAGGCTTTTGCGCAGAGCATGAAGAACTCCGGTGGCACCAACTTCTTCCGCTTCCCAGACGCAGACGAAGCTGCTGGCTCTGCAGCACAGAACGGAAATGGGTTTGGGGAAGCTGGGAACGACGACAGCCTTTACGACTAGTTTGTTTACGGAAGTTGTGTGGGTTGTGTTCATGCATCCTACTCCGAGGACACCTCACCCTACTCTATTTTTCCATCGGCACATGGCATCGACAGGGGCTTAGACAATGGATGGTGGTTTCATTATGCATCTATGGTGTTCGTTTGGTCGCCAAGCTTGCCGCGCCATCACAATGATGATCTCGATGGTGGAAGACTCATAATATGTGAGAGCTCGTATTTTCTTTGACGACTGTGTACTTCTACATAGTAATCCAAACATAGACTTTCGAAATCTTTCAATGGCTTGTTTGCAACGTTGTGCCGTGGTTCTTGATATACTTACAGTAGTTGTAACCTCAGCTCAAGAGATGAAAGGGTGTGAAGGACCCACATTCAATTTTTTTTTCATTCTCCCCCTTCTTCTCTACCACGAAAGTCTACTTCTCCTCTCGCAACATCTCATCCAACTGAGCAGCGTCTTCTTAACGATCAATGTAGCCATAACACCCCCCCGCCCCCCCAAACCCTTTCCTTATCGTCTACTCCCTCTAGCTCGAACATGTTACGAAGTTGGCGACCATACTAAGACAGTGCGAGTGGTGAGGGAGTTTGCAGGACGAATGGAGGACTCAAGGTGGATGGATCACGGTAGGTCGTAAAACATCAAAACTCTGAAAACATTACGATTATCCCGATCCTATATATCTTCTAGTCGTTACTCCCTCGCCTCGCCTCACCCAAAAGCCTCATTATTCCCAAGCTCCTTTCACCAATCCCTCAATACGCATTACCCGCAAAAGGCCTGATAAGCACATTATCAACACTGACCCGGTCCGAAACCCCATTCGAACATGTAAACACCACATAAAACACATCGGCCGCCGACACCGCCTGGAACGTCGACGCCGTAATCGTCCATTGCCCCGCCGTCGTCCCGCCCACATTATCCGGCGCCGTCACGCTGCCCTGGGTAGTCTTGTACGGGTACTTGATCGCAACCGCGCAAGCACCGGGGGAGGTGTCGAACTTGTAGTCTATTTCGACGGAGTAGTTGCCGCCGCCGCAGGTGTTCATGGTTTGCGAAAGGGTGAGGGAGCTGGCGCCGTTGGAGGAGGGGCTGGGGGCGAGGGAGACGGCAAAGGCGTAGGTGCCGCCGTTGTTGGTGCTGCCGGGGGAGACGATGGTGGAGGTTGTGGAGCCGGTGACGCTGCTGATGGTCCAGGGGGTTGGGGGGTTGGCGCCGGTTTCGAAGTCGGCGTTTTGGAGGATGGCGCCTGCGGGGCAGGGTTTTGGGTCTGAGGTTGACGGGTTGGGCGGGTTTCTGAGGGTAAGATATCAGAATCAGTCATGATAAAGAAACCTAATAGAAATGAAAGTGATGCAAGGATATATAGGACCAAAACCCATGAGTGGCATATAGTAAGGTTGTCACTTACGAGAGAGAATAGCTATAAGACCGAGAAACAGTGTAGTGGTCATTACCGCGATACTGGCCATAGTTCGTAGCATACGAGCGATCCCAGGTCTCGTTGTAAAGCGAGCAATAAAGGCCTTGCGGTATACTGTTCTTGGAGAGGACGTAGGCATCGAAGAAGATGCAGGTCTGATAAGTACCGTCTATGGCTGGATGTCTACTACTGTACCCCGTTTGTATATTGCAAGCATCGGCGCATGTTTGTGGGTCATAGCCTTGGCTTTGGCTGAACGGAAAGTATTTGTAGCCCATGTATGTATTCCGACCCTTTGAGTCCAGGGGAGCATTTATGGCACCGCCTAGCTCTGTAGGCCCGTTGTAACCACCAATTGAAGATGGTAGAGCTATCTTGTTATAACCTAGAGAAGTAAAGTCAATAATCGATGTACCTGAACCGACTGTTGAGAGTTAGTCGTACCATTTGAGCCAGCAATGACAACCTGGAAACTATCACGATATTGTCCGGTGTTAGTTGCCTCTTGTGCAACAACAGGAGCTCCCCAGAGTGTGCACTTATAATTCGTTATGCTTGGAGGGTTTGGACAATTGGCCGCATTAGGGTCTACGCTTGGATCACGCTCAATGTACATATTAAAGGCTTGGCAACCATCGGCTTGGTCGCATTTGGAAGCACATCCAAGAGTATCATAGCTGGTAAGAGTGTAAAGGCCCATGTAATTCGAAGCGCTCAGGGATCCAGCCAGATTAGTAAACGCTGATGAGTATCCGTCTGGTGTAGGGGCACCAGTGGCCATTGCCTGATATATTTAGCTAGAACTATGCGAGGGCACCGAGAAGCCTACCTGGAATGTTGGAAAAGACGTAAAGGCATCGACGGTGTCCGGAGTAGGGACAGGTCCGGATCCTGTTGGCTGGACCGCACAGTTGCCGTCTCTTTTTTTGATATCAGCATCTCGCTTCCGTATAGCTGCGGTTGTGGCGGGTGCAATTGAAGAAGCTGGGATATCAGGCGGAGTATCTTGGCTAATATCGAGTGGTGCCGACACTAGATCTGGAGCTGGAGACGCCTCAATAGCGACAAGATCCACGAGTTGAGGCGTGGGTACCGCAAGAGCAAGGCCGGTAAGAATCGGCAATATAAGAGCAGACCGCATCTTTGTAACGACAGCAATGCAAATATGTAGAGTTGTGCAGGCTTCAAAGTCCGATATGTGGTAGATATGAGTCTAGAATGCTTCGTTATCCAGAAAGTAGATGGGTATTATCCTTCCTGTTATAACACTTGCTTTCAAGGAACTTCAGACAAAACATGACACCAGACATTATGAAAAAGTACCGCCGTGTAAGCCTTCAATACCTCCTCGTGCAGGAGGCGCTATCCAGATAACACGGAAGCTCTGTAGTTCCAAGGCCCCCACAGCAATAGTAAAGCCAGGCTCGCCAGCAAAGGAAGTAACAGAAGGATAAAGGCATCGTGTATGCACGTCGAGTTGAAGCCACATAGTAAGACTGACTGTAGTCAAGAAGCAATAATGTACATCGTAGTAGCTGTTCTCGCGTAAACTGTCTTAAACGGTCCGTATAATAGACTTTGTGGTTGAGGGTGTCAATATTGACGGAAAGCAGCAAAGTTATGGCAAAGGCAAGTATAGCCTAGTCAAGCCAGCGCTTGCCGTACACGAACGTCGAGTAACGCGTGATGCTTCAATAAAATTCAAAACTGATCGTGGCATGTGCATGCATGGCTTGTTAAATCCCAGTCTGGCCCACGCCTTACTGTTAGAACAATTGTAGCGTCCCAGTGAGGTTGCTTGCTCTGCAAGAACCCCGTCCCGACCTACACTCCCGAGACTCCTCTACAGTCTGATGCCCCAGAGTGGCCACTGAGTCGAGAACGTTGTGCCATCGCTTGCCCTTCATCGACGAGAAGGCTAAATAGCACTATTGACGGCTCCCTTGTCCAATGGCACCTCTGAGGAAATCGAAAATTAATACCACGGTTAGGCGATAATTTGATGAGGAAAAATCTCGCCGCCAACGCCTTCGATAGCCTGGAATCATGTCTTTCGAAGACGCTTTTACTGGATGTTCAAGATTCAATGCGAAGAAGCAAGTTTGCAAGTTTGGATTCGCCAGCTTGAGTGCCAAGTCGGGCTTACAATACTGCTGCTGAAGCCTGGAGGACGCGGTAGTTTGTTTGTGGAGTTCAGGGTAAGATAGAAGACTTGTCATTTTCAAGTTGTACAGTAGCAAAGTACCATAAACAGAGCACAGCGATAGGTGCCTGGTTGTAAGAGGACGTTGCTGGGAACTGACCGGTAGGACCTCGTTAAGATGTCGCCTTTGGTTTTTCGTTGTCGATTATTGACGAAACTTGTTTGGCAACATGCATGATCGTTAAATAACCGCTCTATCCAATTGTATTACGATTCATGCCTCTACGATTTTCAACTTCTCTCGTAGAGCGTGTATATTCCAAAGCTTATATCTAAATTCCTTCCGCGTTTCTCACTCAGTTCTACTCACAATTTCTTTTGTACTCGATACTCAATCCCCCAGCTCTTTTCTTCGTTGTTGCCCAATATTAAACCAGGACTCAAATATGATTGGTTCAACAATAGGTTCAAGCTCTTCGTCTTTGATATCGCAAGTCTGCCTCCGAAACAGCAGGTCAACAAATCACCCTATTAACCTTCAACAAATGCTTCGCCTCTTCACTCCTCCAGAACCCTCCAACAGGTCCTGGAAAGCGAAGTTCTCCATGCTTACCGCTAGAATCTCAACAGAATACCCGGCTGACATTGGTGTGATGTGATGTTCATCTTCGATCTCAGCCGAGTGAGCTCATGCAGGGCGTCAATGTATTCTTACCAATTTCCCCCTTCCCCGCTCACTACAAGATAGCCAGTTGTAATGACGTGCTGAGAATACTTCGGTAAGCCAACACCACCTATTTGAGGATGAAGAGGAATTTCCACCTTTTACGTCAAGGCATTATGGCGAGAACCTCGTTCAGGCCACCAAGCCGGCAAGCGTTGACTTGGCAATAGTCTAAAGCCCCGGCCTGCAGAAACCGCTTGAACATGGTTCTATTGGCGCACATCTCAGCTGAGTCAACAGCGATATTGTATGGGTGCAAGGCATCGCGGATGCCCGCATGCTTCAGGATGTCATCGGGTGACGTCGATTACTCAATGAACAACGCCTTATAGGGTGCGAGGTGAGAGAGGTATTTCGCTACCTTCGGAATAGACCATTTCTATTGCTACTTCTCTCAGACTTCGAACGCATACTTGTATGCGCGGAAGAAAGTTACCAGTTTGCGTCAAGCATGAGGACATCGTCATCACCAATAATCTCTTTTGCTATCTCCAACCGTCTTTTGTCGCGCTCCAAGTCTCCACCTAACCTGAACTTCAAATGGTGGAACCCGTTACTCTTTGCCTCTTTGATTAGCGCGCTCGGATTCTCGTCTGAATATCCTAGCCAGCTGGCGCTTGTTGTGTAAATCGATACCGCACGATTTTGCTCAACTTCCTCCTATCCTGCCTTCTTCTTCCAGAGCATCTCAACTGCTTCTTGTGGCGTCAGCGCATCCGTTAGGTACCTGAAATCGATGCATCGCACGAGATTTTCAGGTGGCTTGTCGGCTACGATTTCTATACCGGCTTGTGCTGCGTCTTGGCTCAAAGATTCCACAGAGCGTTGCGCGGAAAGCGCAAAATGTATGGCGCATCTTTCCGGGCCCATTCATCGAACCTGTTCATCCGAGACCAGGTAACGCCATGTGTTGCCCCAGTTAGAGGTCAGTGACTCAAAAGACCGGTCAACGATAAGTGGGGCGCCTATTGTGAAAGACTGCCGGAGTCAGTCACCTCAGTACTTGCATACGTGGTGATATGATGAGAATAAGAGGATACTGAATGTGCTATGAATAAAACAGGCAAATTTGATCCCATATTGCTCGGGAACCCCTAAAGTCAGGTGAACAATGTGAGGCCCAGCAATCGGTCCCCAAAGATCGAAAAACAGGAGCTCACTTTATTCGTGAAACTACATCTTGCCCACTGGTGCTTGTAGCCGAGCTCCGTCGTATCTTGAGCATGTTGCATTGCCATCCTCAAAAGACTATATAATATAATCTGAAACTTCAGTCCAAGAAGCTAGTATGTGGATATATCCCGCAACATAGCGCTTCTCACTTGAGGAAACATGAGCAATCTTCACCAGCGAGCGTCATAGCTTTGCCTTTGCTTCGCTGGCCGAGTCTTTTCTGGTGGAAAACGTCGATGGCTGCAGACAGACTTTGGTATGTTCACACAGGGGCAGCCGAGTGAGGGCCCTACGCGATACTCACAAATACATCAAAAGAGCGCCCATTGAGCTTTGAACATTCGTTGATGAGAAGGGTTCGAGAGATGGAGGAGATATAGTCTTACTGTTGACCTTCTGTCAAATCATTACTGCTTCCATACCAGCCAAGGTCATTCCGATATCTCCATCCCTCCAAGCTTCGATGCGGATTCTTCAGTCATTCGGGTCTATAAATTTACAATTCTCCAACATCCTGTCGATCTTCTGGCCAATCGAAATTTTTCCATCTAAAACTTCGGAGTTGCTCTCCATGGTTGCCGCTGGAAGAAGGATGAACGTTCTCTATCCTCTAACTTCAAGTCGCCGTCGCTTTCTGCGGTCTTCCACCACTTTGATTCAATTTCCATCAAGACTAATTACTATTTGCTTTTCATATACCGATTCTCCTGGGCTACGCTTCATGGTTTCTACAAAACTCCAGAGGAGCATGGAAAGTCATGGAAATTTGTTGGAAATTATGGCTTTTTGCAAAGGTACCGTAAAACCCTGACGGGATCCAGAACCCTTATTTCGGCCTTCCATCTTCTAATCAGTGACGATTGCTAGTTAAAACAGATATTTCAGGGCATCAAAGCCTTCCAACGCAACCTGCCACTATTTCATTTACGCGCTTTTTCTCCTCGTCATTTCAAAGATCTAGGCTATGCTTTCCCCCAAAATACGACACCCCTTGCTATGCTTGCTTCCACCCACCTCGAAATTTACGAGACTATCTTCTTCCAATTCTATTCTGAATTCTTTTTACTTTGGCGCCGTTCTAGGTACCGAGAAGACTTATCCGTCACGTCCTTCAAGAGCTCTAGAGACCTTCACTGCCATTTTCTAAGCTCCAGGAGTTGGGCGCCTCTGCGCATATTATTGACCGGATTGAAATGCATCAGACGATTTGATCTGCTACCGCACGAGATGGAAAGGGCGCTGAGCTATTCTCCATCCTGGCTGCTTCAGCAGATCAGCAATTTCCACATCTCTTCATGGTTGATCCTCACGTCGTCTTGAAACGTCCCTCACCAGCACGGATACAGTATCACAGCACATCCATTTTGAGATTTGACCAACTTCCATACTACCTAGAAATTCTATCCGATCCAAGTGCGAACCCTCACCCTCCCAATTCCCTCCCCTTCACTCTCTCCTCCTCTACCCCACGAATTCAGCCTTACCGTAAACCCCCACAGCTAACCCCCATTCTTCACGCTCAATAACACACGCACCGCTCCGACCCAAAACGGCAACTTGTCACATCCGTCCCTGCGGCACTCACGGCTCTGCTTGACCCGAACTCCAAAATTTCCCATTCTGCTTTGGGCACAAAAGATTTTCGCGCAGCACGAGCCGCTTTTTGAGCTTTCTCATACGCTCCTAGCCTTCTAGTTGGGATTGTGAGATTCCAGGTTCGCTGATCTGTGTTGCATTCTCTACTGGTTACGCAGAAACGCAGATCACCGTACCTCTGCTCTACGTCCTATACAGACCTAGCCCCATGCAACCTTCAGCAAAAAAGCCCTTGGCAAAGCTCCACGCACGCATGTTGTAATACTCAATTCCTCCGGGACGTGAAAGTCTTTCCCTACACCATTCCTTCCCTTCCCTTCCCTTCCCTTCCCTTCCCCACCCTTCCCTTCCCATCCCATCGCTCCCCTT
>JAABVA010000354.1_pt1 | contig 59412 bp, 48 predicted proteins | sample 5560331 | NCBI WGS metagenome assembly JAABVA01 (sample SAMN12812661, study PRJNA571458) | rock metagenome | isolation source: Antarctica rocks | place: Antarctica: Victoria Land, Mt New Zealand sud | collected 2016-01-07
GGGTGAGTGTCGCAAACTCGCCCGAGGCCCCCCACATCGCCCCGGACCCATCCCAATCCAGCCAAAATACCCGGATCGCACAACCGCCCCCAACCAGACGAGAGCTATTTCAACAAGCTCCTAGGGCGGGTGGCCCACGTCGGTAACTCCAGACACAACACCGGGTGCCCCCATCTTCGCGACAGTCTCATCGTCGCTAAGGTGGGCCATCGCGCGGGCACGCGCGAACCGCTCCCGTCATTCGCCGCCCATTACCAAATTCCCCCTGCCGTGCGCCACAATCTCCGCGATGGATCCCCGCTACGTTCTCCAAGAACACAGTCCAGGACAATCCGCCCCCAACACTTGAGCCGTCAGCAACGTCCGTTTATGGCACGGCTTCAGCCGTGCCATAAACCGCCGGGCCGAAGGCCCTTCCGCTCTGCCGAAGGCCGTCGCGAAGCGACCAGATGCTTTCGCCCCTACCAACCACTTACCCTCGACACACAACCCGCGTACCCCATCTTCGCGACTGTCTCATAGTCCCTAACGTGAGCCTTCGCGGGAACCGCTCTCGTCCAGCCCAATCAACCACTGACTTCATCCCCCGTAGGTCCTCAAATTCCCAGCCGAATATCTCGGGCCCGTTTCGGGACTCGAGAGTGGAAATTCCGTTCCTACTTTCTCCGTATACTTTCCATCGAAGGCACCGTACAGTCGACTCACTTCTGCTTAGCAAAGGAACTCTCGTGCGTCTCGGCCTTCGTCTGTCTGCACCCATCCTTCTCGCCACGGCCTCCCTCGCCGCCCACGCCGACACCTTCTACTACACCTTCACCGGCGCCAACGTGGATAACTTCAGCTTCAGTGTCCCCTCCCAGTACGGCCCCGTGAATGGGGGAAACTCGGTCAAGATCGCCTTTGACAACGTGACAGTCGATCTTGACGGAGTCACCACAAACCGGCAGGTCGCGTTTTCGACTCCTCAGAACTTAGGAGGCGTTATGTTCACATCGGCCACTCACGCCTACTCCTTTATTGGTCCACAACTCTTCACTGGCGTGTTCTACAAACCACTCCCGCAGCTACCCGGCTACTTCACCCAGGCAACTCTCCTGTCCGGGACGTACGCACTCCAGGAGATCGCCGGCGATCATCTCGGTTTCGGAACCCTCGTCGTCACAGGTGGTCCTCCGCCAGTTCCCTCCACTGTCCCGGAGCCGTCAAGCCTCGTTCTGCTCGGCACTGGTCTCGCAGGTACGCTAGCTACCCTCCGTCGCAAGCTCCGCCGTTTGGCGTAGTTCCTCACCAGACTGGCTAGAATAAAAGAGACAGAGAAAAGAGCCCGGTCCACCGCTTCTAGAAGTCCAGGCGTATATCTCCTCCTTTGAAGACTTTGCGCAAAAACAGGGGGGGACCTTTTACCCCCAAGCTCTGCGGCAGCTCAGGGCGTCGTCGCTCCTGCGGCCTCGGTCGGCTCGAACTCCTCCTGGGACTTCTGGGAGTTCTTCGGGGAGAGGAGCTTCCTCGCGGTGAGCGCCAGGAGGTTATGTCCGCGCGTCGTTGGGTGGAGATCATCCCAGAAAAGATAGGTGTCCGGATTGACCGCCGAGAGACCCTGCGCGCTGCTCGTGACATCCGTCAACTCATACAGGGATGGGGCGCTGATCACGCGGACAAACAGGCCGAAAACATCCATAGGCGAAATCCGGACGTGCCGGCCCGGGTTGAAGTCGCGGACGATGGTCAGGCCCGCGGCCAGCGTGGCATTGAAGGCAAGGCTCGCCTCGGTCCCGGCAATCGAGTTGGCGGGAGACCCGTTCAGCCGCGGCACCGCTCCCAGCGGCGGAAGATTCGGAACCAGGAACTGGGTGGCTCCGGCGTTGATCAGACGCTGCACATCGAGCGCCTCGTCGATCGCCGCCGTCACCACGTCGCCGGGCGACTTCGCATTCAGAACATCAATGGCCCCACCCCACACCACAAACAGCGTCTTGTCGTTGATCTTTGGCCTGGTGGCGAGGTAGTCGGTGATCTGCTGGCGCATGTTGTGCACGTTCACCGAGAGCGCGTTCCCCGGCCCGAAGGTGTAGGTGCCAGTCCCGGAGCCGGTCGTCGCAAACCCATACGCATAGTCGGTCCCGCCCTCAAGCGAGGGCCTGATCGGCGGCTTGCCTGGAAGCATCGCCGCGAGCTGCTCAATCCAAACGCCTCGGAAGATGCGCGCCGCAGGCAGGGTGTCAAATCCGTCGGTCGCCCTTCCGTCGGTATAGTCCGCGATGGGGCCGGGGACCCGTACCCCGTACTTCATCTGCGTGAGGTCCGCCAGGTTCCCGACGTCGGAGAGCGAATCCCCAAAGACGACGATGGACGTGTATTTTTGCGCCTGCGCCGCGACGACCATCAACGTAAGCAGAATGGCCGAAGAGAGCCGGGGCCGCAGCCGCGGATGCTTCCAGCAAGGTTTCCTCGGCGAAACAGCTGCGTCACTGCAAGCGGGTGCGAGAGTCTTGGAGGCAGGAGAAAGGAAGGAGCAGATGAGTGGCAGAGATGGGCGCATGCTTTGCTCGCAATGGGAGAGGATGGTGGCCGTTGGCGGCAAAGCTACACCGCGCTCCCTACAGTGTCAAACGTGGACCTTCGCCCCAAAGTTTTCTGCGAAGTGACCGACGCTGCGATCACGAGCGGTCCACGGAGGACCGCCGTGAATCGGCGAGCGGTCCGCCGGGCTAGTGAGGTAGAACGGGTCAGCCCTGGTCGGGGTGGACGACGCGGTAGCTTTCGCCGCCTCTTGACCAGACGAGGAGGAGGACGTCCTGCCCGGGCTGGAGTGCGTGGACGCTGGCGACGGCCTCGCTGGCGGAGACGACGTTGCGGCGGTTGACCTGGATGATGATGTCCCCAGGCTGCAGGCCGGCGTCTTCGGCGGGACTGCCGGGACGAACGGTTTCGATGGCCGCGCCTTTCAGGCCGTCGGGGGCGTGGAGCTGCTGCCTTACATCGGAGGTCAGATCCAGCATGCCGAGGCCGAACTTACTGCTTTTGTCCGGGGCTCCATCGGAGCCTTTGTCGTTGCCAGCGATCTGCGCGTTGTCGTGGTACTCGCCGACGGTCAGGTCGACAGTTTGCGGGTGGCCGTTGCGCAGGACCGACAGCTGCACCCTGGTTCCGGGGGTGAGGTTGGCGATTGCTACCTGGAGGGCGCTGCCGTTGGCCAGCTTTTGTCCGTTCAGCCGCTCGATGACGTCACCGTTCTCGAGACCGGCGCGGCCGGCTGGGGAGTTTGGCGTGACCTCGGCGACGATGGCTCCGGTCGCCTCCGAGAGGTTGAAGAAGTGGGCATTCTCGGGCGTGACATCGTTCATGCTGATGCCGAGGTAGCCGTGGTGGACGCTGCCGGTCTTGATAATCTGGTCGGCGGTGGATTTGGCGATCTGCGCGGGAATGGCGAAGCCGGCACCGGCGAAGGAGCCGTTGCTGGAGATGATGAACGTGTTGATGCCGACGAGTTCGCCGTGGGAGTTGACCAGGGCGCCGCCGGAGTTGCCGGGGTTGATGGCGGCGTCGGTCTGGATGTATCCGCCGGGCTTGCGAGCGTCGTTGGCATAGGGGTTCTGGCGGTCGACGGCGCTGACGATGCCGCGGGTGACGGAGAACTGGAAGTAGCCGAAGGGGCTGCCGAAGGCGAGGACGGTCTGGCCCGGTTCGAGCTTCGATGAATCACCCCAGGAGACGGCGGGGAGATCGTGGGCGTCGACTTTGAGAACGGCGAGGTCGGTGAGCTTATCGACACCAATGACCTTGGCGTTGAGCACGCGGCGATCGTGGAGGGTGACCCTGATCTGGGTGGATCCATCGACTACGTGATGGTTAGTGACGATGTATCCGTCGGGCGAGATGATGACACCGCTTCCAATGCCGTGCTGCAGCTCGGGCAGTTGTGGGCTTCGCATGGGCCGGCCGCCTCGGCTGCTGAAGAATCGTTCGAGATCGGGTGGCAGGTCCCCCTGGTTCATGCCCCCATGTCGACGGGCTGCGCCTCGGCTCTGGAGGTGACGGCGACGTTGACGATGGCGGGGGTCACACGGGCAGCGAGCGACTCCATGGCATGGTCCATTGCGGTAAGAGCGGCGACGCTGTTGTCGTCGAGCGGAGATGCGGTTGCGACGGCGGCGCGCACGTGGTCGTGAGGGAGCAGGAGCGCGGAGCCGAGAGCGGCTGCGGTGGCGAGGCTGGCGGGAAGTAGAAACTTCCGGAGTTTAGAAACTAATTGATTAGTTGCCATGGACGTGTTTGCTCCTTGAAGGGTGGATGAGCTTGGAAAGGCTGGGAGGTGTTGGTTGGCTAGAGTTGGATAATGAGCCAGCCGTCCGCAAAGGGAACGGCGGCGTAGGAGGGAGAAAACCCGGTTGAGACTGCGTAGGTGGCGCGGATTCCGTTGCCGAAGCGTTGGCTCCGCATGGCTCGGCTTGACTGGGTCGCGGTGGTCAGGAGGAGGCGGGGCCGAGCGAGGAATTTGTGCGTCTGGAGGTTGCGCAGCTGCGGCGCCGACCTGGCGAACGGCTTGCGGGGTTGAGAGGCGCGGGGCGAAGAGGACGGGAGGACGGCGTTGAGGAGGGTGGCGTGGGGCTGCGCCGGCTCTCGGAAGGCGACCTCGGTTGCGGTGGTTGCTGGGGTGAAGGTGGGGGCTGGGGAGGTGGGCGCGGAGCTCTGGGCGTTGGAGTGGGAGGCGGAATTAAAGCCGAAGGAGACGAGGTCGAACGAGATGAGATGGGGGGCGCGAGCCATCTCCGCTGCTCCGGCGGCGAGAGCGAGGCTGAGCATGGCAATGAGCGCCCTTGCCTGGAGGGGGGACATTTCGCGCATGGGACGGAGCAGGCGGAGGACGCGCTGGGTGAGTTCGGGCTGGCGGCTCCAGGCGGAGAGGGCGAGACCGACGCCGCGGCCAAGGAGGCGATCTTCGGCGAGGCGGGTGAGGCAACGGGCGTAGTCGAAGGGTGCGCCGGTTGAAGCGACGACGCCGGCGTCGCAGGCCAGCTCGCGCTCGAGGCTAAGCCGGCGATCGACCCAGAACAGTGCTGGGTTGAGAGGAAAGAGGGCCATGCCGACCTTTTGCAGGAGGTTGATCCAGTCGTCCACACGGCGGAGGTGTTCGCACTCGTGGATGACGATGTGGCGCAGATCTGTCTGGGCGAGGGTTGCGAACAGGTGTTCGGGGATGAGCAGGCGCGGCGAAAGGAAACCGATCACGCTGGGGGAATCGATATCGGCGGAGGTGCAGAGCTGAGCGGAACGGCCACGGGATCGCAGGAGAGCGAGGCTTTCGGGATCGGCGGCAACGGGTCTCGCAGCGCGCCCTATGCGGCGAAGGCGGGCTGCCTGCATCCAGAGCTGGGAGGTGCGGAGGGTGGTGAGAGCTGCCCAGATGGCGGTGATGGCCAGGCCCCAACCTCCACCGAGGTGGACCATCGCGGAGGGAGCGTACGGGTGCGGAGCCGCGAGATTGCGGGGATGCAGGAGAGGGATGGCGATGACGAGAGCGAAGACCAAAGCCCAGATGATGAAGCGGCCCGAGGCGCTGACGCGAGACAGAAGGCGAAGGCAAAGGGCGGCGATTGCGATAAGAAGGAGCCCCTGCCAGAGGCCGGAGACGAAAGCTTGCGCGGTAAAGCGAGAGGCTTCGAGGAGGAGATTCATCGCGGTGCTCTCCATGGTCAGCCAACCTTCGCTTTGGCGGCGGCTTCGGCGCGGGCGATGACGCGTTTGAGGCGATCGAGGCCGTCGGGTGTCATCTCGCCGTCACCGAGAAGCGAGAGCATCAGCCCCTCGCGCGAGTTATCGAAGAAGCGCTGGAGGACGTGCCGCACCTCCGACTGGATAGCGTCGTTTTCGGCGACGGTGGGGCTGTATAGAAAGGCTCGGCCCTCTTGGCGATGCCCGATGTAGCCCTTTTGCTCGAGGATACGCACGGTGGTGAGGACGGACGTGTAGGCGAGGGGCTCGCTTTCGGGCATCGCCGAGACGAGGTCGCTGACGAGTGATTCACCGCGAGCCCACAGGATTCGCATAATTCGGAGCTCGGCTTCGGTGAGGGTCTTGGAGCGTTTTGGTGGCATAGCGTAGTCGCCCGGGGTGTCGGGCCTGTGTGGTGTGACGAGTAACTAGAAGATTAGTTAGCGGACTCGTTCGGGTCTCGATACGGAATGAGAGAGCTGGCGGACTCAGGAGATGCCGAGCAGGCGGTGCATCAGGATGGCGCCCCCGACGGAGGCCAGGAGGGCCACCGGCATGGCGATGGCTCCGACCTTGAGGAAGTCCCAAAAGCTGACGTCGAGCTTCTGCTTGCGGAGGGCGAGAAGCCAGAGGATGGTGGCGAGGGAGCCGGTAACAGAGAGGTTCGGCCCGAGATCGACACCGATGAGAACGGCGTCGGCGATGAGGCCCCTGGCGTGCGCGGCCTGGAGTGTGGCACCGCTGATGAGGCCGAGGGGAAGGTTGTTGACCAGGTTATTGGCGATGCCGACGACGAAGCTGGTGACGAGAGCGCCGGCGGCGGGGGCGAGGCTCTGCGCCCAGGCGAGGGCGGCGAGGGTCAGTTTGAGCGCGCCGACGCTTTCGACCGCGTCCACCATAATGAAGAGACCGGCGACGAGGGCAAGGGTTCCCCAACTGATCTCCCGTGCGAGGGCGAGCGGGTTGCTGCGGTCCTTGAGGGAGACGACTGCGGTGATGGCGAGCGCTGCGAGGCAGGTGGGAAGGCCGAGGCTCTGGTTGAAGAAGGAGGCGGCGAGAAGAACGGCGACCATCAGGGCGAGGCCGCCGAGGACGATCTTTCCGTTGGTGCTGAGGGGCACGGGATCGAGCTGCTCGGGAATGGTCGCGGCGAGGTCCTTTCGGAAGATGAGGCGCAGGGCGATGTAGGTGGCAGCGATCGAGAGGACGGAGGGGACTCCGAAGGACAGCAGCCAACGGCCGAGGGGAGGCAGGCCGTGGTGGAAGACGACGAGATTGGCGGGGTTCGAGATGGGAAGGACGAAGGATGCCGCGTTGGCGATGAGGGCGCAGGCGAACAGGCAGGGCAATGGCGGGACCTTGGCCTTGCGAACGGCAGTGAGGATGGCGGGCGTGAGTACGACGGCGGTCGCGTCGTTGGACATGAAGATGGTGACGAGGGTGCCGATCCCGTAGACGAGGGCGAAGAGACGGGCTTGGGATCCATGCGCGCCGCGCACAGCGACGGAGGAGAGCCAGTCGAAGACGCCTTCGGAGCGCGCCAGTTCAGAGAGCAGCATCATGCCGATCAGGAAGAGGTACACATCCGCGCCCCGGGCGACGGCCCTGGAGGCGAGGGTGAGGGGCACAAGACGAAGCAGAACGAGGAGAAGCGCGCCGCCGCCGATCCAGTAGACCTCTGGGATACCGCGGGGGCGGACCAGCATGAGAAGTATGCTGAGGCCGATGATGAGGGGAAGGAGGATGTGGGAGACGGGGAAAGGCATCGCTTTCCATTTTCTCCCGATCGCCTGTGAGAGGGGGATAAGGGCTGGATGCGAAGGACTGGACGGAGGCTGGATGCGAAGGTCTGGCTGCGAGGGGCCGGGGCTTAGGATCAAGGCTTGATGGCTAAGCGCCGCCGCTTTACTTGACGCGGTCGAAGACATCCTTCCTGTGGTGCTCGGATCCGTCCTTGGTTTTGTAGACGCTCGTCATGCTGTGCTCAGGATGACAAAGTAAGCGCCCGGGAGGGGCTAAGTGCGCGCTCAGGAGGCAAAGAGCGGCTTTGGAGTGGGCGGGAGCGTGGGTAGAGAAGCGGGTCCTTCGCTGTGCTCAGGATGACAAGAAGTATGCGGCTGGGTGACAAATATGCGCTTGGGTTAGTTTCTGCGGCCGAGGGTGGGGCGGTCGTCGCCGGAGTTGGTGGTGGGGTTGTTGGGATCGCTGGTGGGTCCGGAGGTGCGACGGAGGGTAGGCTTGTTGCCGTCCTTCTTGTCGTTGAGTTTGCGCTTGTTTTCGAGGCGGGCGAGGCGGGACTTGACGTCGTCGAACTCGGAGGTGGTGACGATGTAGTCGGGGCGGGCGGGCATGATGGTGGCGATCTCGTCTTCCGAGCGGCCGATGCGGTCGGGAGTGGCGGGGTGGTCGCTGAAGGCTCGGGACAGGGTGCCGGGCTTGTGCTTCTCGAGGGCGTCGAGCTTCTCGAAGAACTGGATGAGGGCCTGGGGGTCGTATCCGGCCTTGTACATGTACTGGAGGCCGAGCCAGTCGGCCTCGGACTCGAACATGCGGGAGAATTTGAGGAAGGTGAGGGGGACGGCGAGCTGCGAGGCCTCATAGATGCCGTAGCCGGTCCAGGAGCCCTGGGTGAAGATGATGAGCGGAATCTGGCCCATCTGCATGTAGTTCATGCGGGTCATCTCGCGGGCGGCGTGGTGGGCGCAGACGTGGGCAGTCTCGTGGGCCATGACGCCGGCGAGTTCGGCCTCCTCATCGGCGGCGAGGATGAGGCCGGAGTTGACGTAGAAGAAGCCGCCGGGAAGGGCCATGGCGTTGATCTCGTCGGAGTCGATGACTTTGATGGTGAAGGGGACTTTGCAGTCGGAGTTTTTGACGATGTTCTGGCCGACACGGTTGACGTACTCGACGACGACGGGATCGGTGACCATGTGGGCGGACTTTTCGATCTCCATGGAGTACTGCTTGCCGTTCGAGATCTCCCAGTTGGTGGAGTAGAAGTTGCCCATGCCGCGCGCGCCGATATTGCGGTTGCCGATGGCGGAGACGTCGTCTTCGCTTCCCTTCTTGATGTGCGGGTCGAGACTTTCGCCGGGGGACGGGAGGGAGTCGGACTTGTTCTTAAGGGCGACGGCGTCGCGGGCGGCCTTGTCCTCGGCGGGGGTGGGCGGCTTGCTGGTGCCGGGGTCCTTCGGGATGGGCGAGGTGGGCGCGGGTATCCCCTGGGCGAAGAGGCCGGCGGAGAGGGTGAGGGCGGCGGCTAGGCCGAGATGCGCGAGGTGACGCATGGGGGAGATCTCCTTCGGAGCCGCTTCCCTGCTGCTGGCCGCAACTCTGCAATGCTTGGACGTTAGTATGCGCCTGTTTGTGAGCCTTGGGGAGGGGGAGGGGAGGGGGAGGGTGTCGGAGGTGCGGTAGAGAAGCGGGTCCTTCGCTGCGCTCAGGATGACAAAGAAGAACGACGACGCGCGGCTTACCAGGTGTTGTAGGCGGTGCCGTCGGCGGCGAGGGCCTGGGAGCCGGAGTGGACGTCGCCGATGCCGGAGTCGGTCTGGTCGAGGCTTTGAAGAGTGTCAGTCTGGACGGTCTGCCAGGTATCGATGCGATTGGTGAAAGGGTCTTTGGGCATGACTTTGAGATAGCCGGCTTGGACGAGGTCGTCGAGAGACTGGGGGGCCTTCTGCTTGTCGATGGTGTAGGAGTCGATGGCCGAGCGCATGGTGTGAAGGTCTTCGCGGAGGACAGCCTCGCGGGCGTGGCGGACGTTCTGGACGTAGGCGGGAACGGCGATGGCGGCGAGCAGGCCGATGATGATCATGACGATCATCAGCTCGATGAGGGTGAAGCCGGAGTTGCGGGTACGGGAGAGACGGGGGGGCGGGGGCGGAGCGGGGGTTCCCGGTAGAGAAGCGGGTCCTTCGCTGTGCTCAGGATGACAAAGTGGCGATGCGAGTCCTTCGCTGTGCTCAGGTTGGCAAGAAAGGAAGAGCGTGGGGGGACCAAGAGGAAGAAGCTCGGGGCTGCGGGGGGAGGTGGAGATGTGACGGGTTGGGATGGGGCTTACCATGTGGAGTACTTTGTGCCGTCGAGGGCGGTGGCGTTGCTTTTGGTGTGGACGTCGAAGACGTTTTGACCGCCGAAGGAGTCGGAGTCGGGGTCATCCTGATTGGCGCGGAGGCCCCAATCGGTGGAGTTGGTCATGGGATCGATGGGGATCTTGCGGAGGAAGCGAACTTTCTTTGTCTGCACGTCCACCCCGTCGACGAGGGTCTGAAGGTCGGGCGGGTAGTTCATGCTGTCGGCCTTGCTCTGGAAGGCCCCTTTTTCGGCGGCATCGCGGTATCGGTCGATGGCGTCGCGCATCTCCCAGAGATCCCGCCGAAGTTCACGTTCCTTTTCGCGGCGCACCTGAAAGCGTGCGATGGGGACGGCGGCGGCCGCGAGGATGGCGACGATGGCCACGGTAATGATTAGTTCGACGAGGGTGAGGCCGGCCTGGGAGCGGGTTGGGGAGCAATGCTCGGGGTGGGCCGGCGCTGCTGATAGAGAAGCGGCTCCTGCGCTGCGCTCAGAATGACAAACAAAGGGACGAGGACCAAGAGGAGCCTGGTGATCTGGGGGACTCGACAAAGGGAGCTCTGGGCGCGAGGGGAGCATGGTTGGGGCTCACTTCACGTGGACGACGGATGGCGTCCCGACGGCGGGGATGCTGCCCTGGGTGCTGTTCTTCGCGCCGACCTTGGGAAGCGCGATGGTGGAGTCTCCGGCGGCGATGGCCTTGAAGGTGACGACGCAGACGGCACCCTGTCCGGCGACGCCCTGAACGCCGGGCGGGCGAGAGGCGGAGACGGTGACGAGGCCGTTGCCCTCGTCCCGGTGGGCGAGGGCGATGGCCTGGCCGTCGCGGCCGAGGAGGTCGCCCGAATCCACGTTGACGAGCTGGAGGACGGCGGGGTTGAACTGCAGTTGCAGGGGGACGGAATAGAGGTCGCGGGCACCCGTGGCCATGACCGCGACCTGGAAGGTGCTGCCGACGGTCTGGGTGGAGGCGGGCGGGACGACAGAGAGGCTGAGCGGGGTGAGGGCGGTTGCGGGCTGGGCCGGGGTGTTGGGAGCCGCCGGGGTGGCACCGGGCGTATTAGGATTCGCGACGCCGGGGGTGAAGGCTGGTGTGGGGTTGCCGGGTGTCGGCATCTGGGCCTGCTGGCTGAGCTGTCCGACCATGGCAGAGGCGGCGTTGGCGGCGCTGGTGGTGCTAGTGGGGCGGGGTCGCGGGACGACGGGGAAGCTGAGCTCGGCGGTGGGGTTCTGGCGGAGTTCGATGGACTGGCTGGTGCCGGTATCGATGGCGCGGGTGTTGAGGCGGGAGAGGACGGACTCGCGAACGATGTGGGGGATGACGATGAAGACGATCTCGGACTGCTGGGTCTCTTTATTCTGGGAGGAGAAGAAGTACTTGAAGAAGGGGATCTCGCCGAGGCCGGGGGTTCCGTTGACGCCGCGGATGTCCTGCTTCTGGACGAGGCCGGCCAAGATGGAGGGCTCGCCCTCTTTGAGTTGGATGGTCTGCTCGGCGGCGTTTTGGCCGATGATGGGTTCGACGACGCCGGAGATGGTTTGATCGCCGTTGTGCGAAGAGACGTCAACCTTCATCTTGAGCGAGACTTCGCGGTCGTAATGAACGGTGGGCGTCATGTCGATGGTGACGCCGATGTCGATGTAGGTGAACTGGGTCTGGACGCCGATGGAGCCGACGCCGGTGGCGACGCCGGCGTTGTAGCTGCCAGTGGCGATGGGAATCCGGGAGCCGATCTTGAGGGTGGCGCGCTGACCATCGGTGGCGCGGATGCGCGGGTTCTGGAGGATGCGGGTGTCGGAGTCGGTAAGGAGGGCGTTGACGGCGCCGCCGCCGACGGTGACGGCGAAGTTGGTGGCGTTGAGGTTGCCGAGCTGGTTGAGGGTGAGATTGGTGCCGGTGGTGGTGGCTGTGCCACCGGTGCCGGTGCCGGCGCCGGTTCCTGTACCGGTGCCGGTTCCCGTGCCGGTGCTGTTTCCGCTGCCATTGGTGGTGGTGTTGGTGGCCGTGGGGGTGAGGCCGAAAGAGGTGGGAAGGGTGATGCCGAGGTTGCGGATGCGGTCGCGGTTAACGGAGAGGACGGCGACGTCGATGACGACCTCGGGTTTGGCGCGGTCGAGGTCGTTCAGAAGCTTTTGCGCGAGCAGGAGCTGGTCGGGCGTGGCGCGGAGGACGAAGGCGTTCTGGGTGGGGATGAGGGCCAGTTTGGCGGAGGGGTCTAGCAGGTTGCGGAGGGCGGTAAAGATCTCGTTGGCGTCGTTGGCCTGGGCCGCGTTCGAGAGATAAAAGGTCTGGACGGCGAGTTCGTCGAGGTCGGTGCGCTTGGTGCGGGTGTTCTGGGCGACGAAGATGGTGTTGGGGGTGATGGGCTTGTAGAAGGTGCCGGCGATGGTGCCGACGATGCGGAGGGAGTCCGCGAGGGAGACGGCGGTGAGGTCGACGGGAATGCGCTTGGAGGTGTAATCGGGATCGAAGAGGACGTTGAGGCCGGCCTCCTTGCCGATGGCGGTGTAGATATTTTTGACATCCTCGACCGCGTGGAGGGTGATGGGATCGTTCGAGACGGGCTGGAGGATGACGGGGCCGGAGACGGAGCCGAGCGTGGCCAGGGTGGTATCGGCCGGAGGGATCTGAGCGGTCTCCGGAGCTCCGGCGGCCGGGGGATTCCTTAGCGAGGCGTTCGGAGGAGGGCTTTGCGGAGCGGGGGTGGATCCGGCAGCCGGAATGGAGTTCTGGATCTGCAGGATCTCCTGCTCGGCTGTCTGGTTGGAGGGATCGATCTGGTGGGCGCGGATGAACTCATTGAGGGCGCCGTTGAGGTCTCCGCTCTGGCGGAGGACGCGGCCACGATCGACGTGGGCGACGCCGGCCTGGAACTTGAGGCGCTCATAGCGGGTCTGGTAGCGAAGGTCACCGGGCTTTTTGAGATGCGCCTGGCGAAAGGCCTCGTAGGCCGCGTCGTAGTCTTCGTGGAGTTCGGCGGCTTGTCCGCGCTTATCCCATGTACTGGCTGATTGCGCGGGCGCGGAGGCGGGGAGGCCGGAGAGACAGAGGAAGAGCACCGGCAGAGCGCGGCAGGCCAGAGTGGATCGCGTGAGAGGGGATGATTGGCTTCGGGCCATTCTGCTTCCGTCGATGTCCTTTTCAGCCTGAAGAGTTGTTGACGCGATGCGGTGTCTGGGAAGCGCTACGGGCACTGCGCCAGAACAGGAGCAAGACGGCTTTGGGAGGGTAATCTGCCCGGCAGCTAAGGCCTTTGCGCTCGCGTGAGTATAGCATTCGTGAACTTTGGGAGCGTTGGTTTTGAGGTTACGTTGGGTTGATCTCTTGCTCCTGTATTCGCTTGTCCGCTTGCTATGCGCAGCGGCTACGTCCAGCCGTGCGCGACGGTAATGCCCATTAGACGGGGTCGACGGGCCGGGGTGAGAAAGAGACTGCCGGCGCGTTGCTCGAAGGTCATGGAGAAAGGATTCGGGGGTAATGCCCGAGAGCTCGAGCGTCGTGTTAAGGTTTAAGGTCCGATGCCGCGATCTCTGTCCAACCCGACGGTTGCGCACCTACCGAAGCCGGTGGTGAAGGAGAAGGATCGGAATCCGGTGGCGGCGGGATTTCGCGATGCTTCGTTCAACCGGTCGGCGAGCTTCAACTACTTTCTAACGGATCGTTTTGAGGCAGGCGTGGCGTTGCGCGGGACCGAGGTGAAGTCGATCCGCGAGGGCAAGGCGAATCTGAAAGACGCGTACGGCTTGCTGAAGGATGGCGAGTGTTTTCTGCTGAATGCGCATATTGGTCCGTTTTCGCATGGGAACGCGATGAATCACGACTCGCTGCGAACGCGGAAGCTGCTGCTGCACAAGGCGGAGGTGCGGAAGCTCGAAGCAGCGACCCGGCAGAAGGGGTTCACGCTGATCCCGGTGCGGCTGTACTTCAAGAACGGCCGGGTGAAGTGCGAGATGGCGCTGGCGAAGGGAAAGCAGGAGTGGGACAAGCGGGAGACGGAGCGGCGGCGGGAGGGCGATAAAGAGGCCAAGGCGGCGGTGGCGCGGAGCCAGCGAAGGTAGGGTCGCGGCCGGCGATGATTTCCATGAAAGCGGTTTCACCTTCAAGGGTTACGATGGAGGTCTATGAACACGAGACTTCTTTTTCAGGATCTGGCGGGCGTGCAGACGCCGATGCTTGCTGTTTTCGCGGTTGACCTGGCTATGGGGGAGGACGCCAAGGCTATACCTACGCTGCTTACGGCCTCGGATGCGGTGACGGGAGCGGCGGAGCGGCAGATGCGGGCGGGTGAGTTCAAGGCGACGTTGGGGGAGACGCTGCTGCTGCATGGACCGGGCGGTCTGAGAGCGGAGCGGCTGCTGGTTGTGGGTCTGGGGCGGGCGAAGAAGCTGAGTCCCGACCAGATTCGAAAGGGTGCCGGGACGGCGGTTCGATTTGCGAAGCCGCGCGGTGTGCGGGATCTGGCGATCGCGTTTCCCGAGGATAAGGCGCTGAGCGACGAGCTTCTCGACGAGTTGCCGTGCGAGTCCACGGCGAGAGCGCTGGTGGAGGGCGCGGAGCTGGCGGACCCGGACTACGACACGTATAAGAGAGACCGCGAGGACAGATCCATCGTCTCGCTAGCGGTGGTGGCGGCGGATGCGGAGCGATCGGTGCAGGAGTCGATCCGAAAGGGTTTTTCGGACGGGCGAATCGTGGCTGCGGCGCAGAATTTTACGCGATCTCTGGTGAACGAGCCGGGAAATGTGCTGACGCCTACGGTGCTGGGTGAGCGGGTTCAGGCGATGTGCGCGGAGGTTGGGCTCGGGTGCGAGGTGCACTCGACGGACAAGATCAAGGAGTTGAAGATGGGCGCGCTATGGGCAGTGGCGCAGGGGTCGGAGGAGCCGCCGGCGCTGATTGTGATGCGGTATGAGCCGGAGGGCGGGGCTGGCGAAGGGAGGGCAGCGGGATCGGGCATGCCGGTGCTGGGGCTGGTGGGAAAGGGGATCACGTTCGATACGGGCGGGATCTCGATCAAGTCGGCGGACGGCATGGAGAAGATGAAGTTCGACATGGCGGGCGCGGGAGCGATGATCGGAGCGATGCGGGCGATTGCGCAGATGAAACCGAAGGTGAGGGTGATCGGGGTGATCTGTTCGGCGGAGAATATGCCGGATGGAAAGGCGTTCAAGCCGGGGGATGTGGTGACGGCGATGTCGGGAAAGACGATCGAGATTATCAACACGGACGCGGAGGGAAGGCTGGTGCTGGCCGATGGCCTGCACTATGCGAAGACGCTTGGGTGTACGCATCTGATAAATGCGGCGACGCTAACGGGGGCGATCGGGGTGGCGCTGGGGCGGCTGAATGCCGGTCTGTTCTCGAACGACGAGGAGGCAGTCGAGAAGTTCCAACGGGGGCTGAAGGTTTCGGGGGAGAAATTCTGGCGATTGCCGTGCACCGACGATTATGCGGACCAGATCAAGAGCGCGATCGCGGATATTCAGAACACGGGTTTGACGCGATACGGCGGGTCGATTACGGCGGCTATGTTTTTGAAGGAGTTCGTGGGCGAGACGCCCTGGATCCATCTGGATATCGCTGGGACGGCGTGGGACGACGAGCAGAAGCCGTGGTTGGCCAAGGGGCCGACGGGGATCGGGGTGCGGTCGGTGCTGGAGTGGGTGGGGGGGTATGGGGGGTAAGGCTGTTTCAGGCGCCGACGGTTGAGCGCTGACCGAAGGTGCTGAACATCTCGATGATGGCTTTGTTGAAGGCGGATATGTCCTTGGGGCTGCGACTGGTGACAAGGCCGCGGTCTTCGGCAACCTCCTGGTCGACCCAGTTTGCGCCGGCGTTTCGCAGATCGGTCTCGAGGGAGGGCCAGGAGGTGACGGTTCGGCCGGCGACGGCTTCGGCCTCAATAAGCATCCAGGGACCGTGGCAGATGGCGGCCATGGGCTTTCCGGCTTCGACGAAGCCGCGGACGAAGCGGACGGAGTCTTTGTCCATGCGGAGGAAGTCGGGGTTGAGGACGCCGCCGGGGAGGAGGAGGGCTTCGTACTCGAGGGGGCTGGCGTGCGCGAGGGTGCGATCCACCTTGAAGCTGTCGCCCCACCTAACCATGTCCCAGGCCTTAATCTTGCCGCGCTTCATGTGGGAATGGGGGGAGATGAGGTGGGTAACGGCACCGGCCTTATCGAGCGCCCTGCGCGGTTTAGTGAGTTCTACCTGCTCGACGCCTTCGGTGGCGAGAATGGCGACGCGCTTTCCTTTGAGCTTGGGGTTGCTGCTGAAAAGACCCATGGGGAGACTCCTCTGTGTTTGGATGACAGCCCGGATACCTGTGCTGTGGGGTAAGAGGGCGGCGGGCGGCGATGTGTTGGCTGGAGCCCGGGAGTGAGTGGAGAGACACCCCGCCGAGAGGTTTTCTGAGTAGAAGCGGGGCCTTCGCTGTGCTCTGGATGACAAACTCCAGATGGCAACAGCGCGAGTGGAATCGGTGCGGGCCTTGCGGTACAGAAGCGGGTCCTTCGCTGTGCTCAGGAAGACAACTGTCAGCGACGGTGACACGCCACTGGGAGAGGCGGGGACGGTGCTTACATGACGGAGGGGACCTGGATGCCAAGGTAGCCGAGGGCGCGGGTGAGTTCTCGCTGGGCGACGGCGGCGGTGGCGAGGAGGAGGGTGCGGCGGTTAGGGTCGGTCTCGTTAAGGACGTGGTGGCGATGGTAGAAGTTGTTGAACTGCTGGGCGAGGGAGAAAGCGTAGCGGGCGAGGATGGCGGGCTCGGCGGCGGCGATAGTCTGGTCGATGACGGCGGTCAGGCGCGAGGCGAGCAGCCAGGTCTCCCAGATGCTGGTGTCGGCTTCGGCAGAGATGAGTTGGTTGAGGTTGGCGGGATCGAGGGTGGAGAGGTTGGCGAAGATTTTGGCGGGCGTGGTGGCGGATTTGCGGAGGATGTTGGCCGCGCGAACGGCGGCGTACTGGATGTAGGGGCCGGTCTCTCCTTCGAAGCTGAGGGCGTCGCGGAAGTCGAAGGCGATTACGGTGTTGCGCGTGAAGCGGAGCATAAAGAAGCGGAGAGCGCCAATGGCGATATCGGTCGCGGTGGAGATGCGATCGAGTTCGGGGAGCTCGGGGTGGCGGTTGTCGACCTCGGTCTGGGCGGCGGCGATGAGTTGATCGATGAGGTCGTCGGCTTTGACGCCGAAGCCCTTGCGGCCGCTAACCTCTAAATAGGGGCGGGCGCGATCTTCTTCGCTGACGGTGTATCCGAGGTCGATGGCGCAGCGGGGGGTGAGGGCGACCATCTCGTAGGAGAGGTGGGTGTAGTGATCTGCCTGCGTGGTGAAGCCCAGGCCGCGAAGGGCGGCGACGACGTTGTTTTGCGGGTCGTTCTGGCGAGAGTCGATGACGTTGTAGATGGCGTCGGCGTGGCCGAAGGTGGAGGGTGGGAGTTCGCCGGAAGGCTCGCCGGCCGGGTGGCTCTTCGAGGTCGAGATCCAGCAGGCGTGGGTGGGGTACTCGAAGAAGGTTTGGTAACCGAAGTCCTTGCCCGGGAGGAGGCCGAACTTCCATAGGTGGTAGGCGATGTCCTTGCCGACGTAGGTGACCGTGCCGTTGGAGCGGACGATAGTTTTGGCATCTTCATCGGGACCTTTGAGATCGGGGCTGGCGGGGTCGCTTCCCTGCTCTTGCGGGGCTGCGGGCTCGGCATTTCCCGCGCGGCGCATGACGTAGCAGCCTTTGTTCTTGCCCTCGCTTTCAAGGTAGAGGACGCCGCGGTCGAGCATGAGGGTGCGGGCGGCGTCCCAGAAGTGGAGCGACAGGATCTCGGATTCGCGGGGGAGGAAGTCGTATTCGATGCCGAGGCGCTCCATGGTCTGGAGATGGCGGCGAAGGACGGCGGTAGCGATGGTGTCGGCCATGACGGCAATGTCGTTGCCTGTTGCCTGATCGGTTCCGGCTTCGAGGGCGTGGAGGGTGTCGAGGCGGAGCTGTTTTCGGGTGGCGGTGAGGGCTGGATCGGCGGTGTACCAGTGCGAGACTCGGGCGTAGAGATCCCAGCAGAAGTAGTCGATGCGCTGGTTGGTTTCGAGGAGTTCGGTAGTGAGTTCGCGCAGCTGATCGAGGTTTTTGTTTTCGAGGTGGATGAGGCCGACGACGATGTCGGCGACCTGGACGCCGGTATTGTCGATGTAGTTCTGGACGCCGATCTGATAGCCGGATTTGTAGGCGTCTGGACGGAGGAGGCGGGCAAAGGTATCGCCGAGGATGGCATTGCGAAGGTGGCCGATGTGGGCGGCCTTGTTGGGGTTGATGCTGGTGTGCTCGATGAGGCGGAAGCCGGGGCCGCCGACGTCGGCGTGGCGATCTTCCGCCATGTCGCGGATGAGTTGGGCGCGGTTGAAGCGGATGTTGAGGTAGCCGGCGCCGGCAATTTCTATGGCGGAGATGCCGGGAAGATGGCCGGCGGCGACCGATGCGGAGAGGTGCTCGGCGAGCTCCTGGGCGATGGCTCGGGGGGCTTTGCGGAGACGCTTGGCCAGCTCGAAAGCGATGGGGGTGGCGAGCTCTCCCATGGCGATGTTGGGGGGCTGCTCGATGGTGATGAGGTAGGGGATCTGGATATCGTAGCGATCGGCCAAGGTGGCCTGAATGGCGGTGGTGAGACTTTGCTGGATTGTGCGATACATGCCTGGGTTCACCGCTGGGATGTGAGTGTGGGTTGTGACCAGTTTACGTGAGCGATGCTATGGCCCTTGCGCGTGGAGGTTTGGTTCAGTGCCCCTGCTAGGGGAGCTGCTTGGGGAGCAGGTGGATGTCGTCGAGCAGGGGATTGTGGGGCGCGGTGTGGAAGCGGTGCCAGAGGAACATGGCACCGCCAACCCCGGTAACAGAGACGAGGAGCCAGGCGTGGAGGGCGAGGCCGAAGAGGGCGGCCTGGTTGACGGGGGCTCCGTGGCTGGAGAGCGAGGTTTTGACGGCCCACTCGAAGGTGCCGATGGCTCCCGGAGAGCTGGGGATGAGGTAGGAGAGGTTGGCGACTGAGACGGCCTGCCAGGGGCCGATGCGGTCGAGGGTTGAGCCGCCGGTGGGGCTCGAGGCGGAGGAGCTTGCGAGACCGATGAGATGGGCGGCGGAGACGAAGATCATGCCCTCGCAGAACCAAATGACGGCGGTCTGAAGCAGAAGGAGGAGGGAGCCGGCGATGCCGATCTGGCGGATACAGTCCAGGGCGAGGGTGATCCAGCGCTCGATTTTGGCGAGAATGGGTTTGTCCGGGAGGCGGGCGAAGAACGAGCGCAGGGGCTGCTGGAGGGTGCGGGCTCCGAGCAGGAGGGTGAGGAGGCCGACGGTGGAGAGGACGAGGAGCGACTCGGCGAGGATGCGCGAGTGGTGCGAGACATTGGGGCCCATGAATCGGACGAAGAGCAGGACGAGGATGAAGATGTCGAGAAGTTTCTCAAGGATGACGGAAGAGAGGAGAACGGAGGGGCTGGCGCCGATGTCTGGGGAGTAGGTGAAGACGCGCATGATGTCGCCGATGCGGAAGGGGAGGATGTTGTTGGCGGCGAGCGAGGTCATGAGGACGCGGGCGCAGACTGGGAAGCGAGCGCCGGTGCTGCGGAGCATGCGAGTCCAGCGCACGCAGCGGAGGGTGTAGCTGGCGGCGGTGAAGGCGAGGACGCCGAAAATCCAAGCGGGGTGGACGAGGCTGAGACCGCGGGGCCGGCCGAAGATCTGGGCGAATGAGATGCCTTTGAAGGTGTACCAGAGAAAGAAGGCACTGACGAGGAGCCCGGGGAGGGTTTTGAGTAGACTGCGTCCTCTGGATCTGATCATGCGGACGGGCCGCTTGCGCGGAGGAGCACTGAGACTAGGGGGGACGACATGCATGTCGATTGTATCGTCGATGGGTCGCGATCAGTTTGCCGCGGCGGGGCTGGCCCTGGCTTCGAGGGGCAGCTGAATTTTGAGGATGACGTTCTGTTGGTCCTTGGCCTCCATGCCGGAGTAGAAGGTGCGGAGTTCGGTGTACTCCTTCGGCAGGAAGATGACTTCGCCAAGGGTGTAGTTTCTGCGGATGGTAAAGCTGGTTGGAGCTCCTTCGACGGAGAGGGTGTAGAGAGCGAAGGTCTGGAGCTGGAGTTTTCCGTCGGTGGGCAGCGACTCGACGCTGAAGTCCTTGGGGAAGTTGACGCGGATGGCGTCCTGCTGCATGTGGCTGTAGGGGAAGTAGACGCCGACCTCGCGCTGCTCGTGGGGGAAGGTGGCTTTGGAGTTTGCCTCGAAGAGGTTGCCGGGGAGGATGAGGCGTTTGCCGGTCGCGGAGCCGAGGTTTCCTTTCACGTCGTAGAGGACGGTGAGGGGCTGCTCGTAGTCGGCGAGTTTATCGATGCTGACGATCTTGACTTCCATGCCGTGGGGAAGGAGATCTTCCATGCTGGCGCGGAGGTCGTGCTTGAGACTCTCGTCGTCTCCTTCGAGCGAGGCCTGGCGCCAGTGCAGCGCGGGGGCCCCGATGTAGGTGATTTTGACGGTGCCGGATGCGATGCCCTGCTTATCCAGGGTGAGGTTGGCGACGCGTTGGATACGGGACTGGGTGTACACCTCGGAGGGGGTCTGCGCTATGGCTGAACCGCCATCGATCTGGCGGACGCCGGCAGACATGGTGTGCTTCCACATGAGGTGTCCGAAGGGGCAGAACCTTGAGCCGGGGTCGAAGAAGTGGTCTTTGCCGTCGAGGTTGACGATGGCAAGATCGTCGTCCAGCTGCGTGAGGCTCAGGTAGGAGGGGTAGAAGACGCGGCGGCTTCGGTCGCTAACAGCAACGAGGTAGGACTTCATTCCGGCGGCGCGAGCCATGGCGACGAACAGGGCGGCGAGTTGGTCACCGCTGCCACGCTTTCGGTTCCAGATGTCGTCGGTTGACTTGATCTCGCCGAAGCCTTGCGACTTCTCTTCGGCACCGGAGCGGTTGCGGGTGAGGTCGGTGTTCTCGAGCTTTTGAACGGCGATGTAGAGCTTGCGAAGCTTCTGTTCCTGGGAGTCGGCGGGTAAGGTGAGATCCGCGACGGCAGCTCTGACGGCTGCGTTTGGCCCGATGAATTTGTCGCGCTTCTTGGCCCAGAACTTGCCTTCGCCCTTCCAGTATTCGTCCATGGATCGATAGGCGGAGTAGTAGAAGAGGACACGATAGCTGAAGCTGGAGATGGGCGGCATGTACTCCTCGTCGGGGGCCGGAGGAATGTCATGCACCGAGAGTTCGAGCAGTGATTGCGTTCCGGCGATCTCGCTCTCTTTGACTTTGGCGTCGGGTGGGAGGATGGGGGTCCATGAGATCGAGGTGGTCATCTGTCCGCGTTCGTCGCTCGAGATCAGCTGCCTATCGGTGGGCTTCCAGAGGTAGTGCGCCTTGCGGGTGTAGAGCTCCGACTGGATGAACCACTGGGGTGGGACGAAGTAGCGATCGTCGTAGCGGAGCTTGTAGCGGTACTCGACGATGCTGCCGACCTGGACGTCGGGCATGCTGAAGACCTTGGCCATGTATTTGTAGCCTTTACCTTGTACGATCAGCTTCTCGTAGGGCTTCCCGGTGAACGGGACGACTGTGCCGTCGGGGTGAATCGTCCGTCCGGCGATGTCTCCGATGTTGAAGGCTTCGGGGCCGCCGGCCGCATATTTCAGCTCGACGTCTCCGAACTTCTTGCCGCCTTCGTTGAGGACCTTGAGACGGACATACACGCTGAACATATGGAGCTTGTCTTCGGTGGTCTCTTCGCGAAAGAGATAGACGGCGGCGGCTCCGGGGACCTGCGGCTGCGAGGTCATGGAGAGCTCTTCGGGCGTGGGCGCAGTCCATCCATCGGCGAAGGCGTGCGTGGACAGGAGAGCGGTGGCGAGGGAGAGACGGAGCAGGGAGTGAGACAGGGGGCGCATGGTGGGAGTCCTTGGTTTACGTGCCGGCGTGTTGGAGCCGCGCGAGAAGTTTGCTATTGCTTTTTGAGGATGGCGTTGCTCTGCTCGTCGGCGGCGATGACACCGGCGAGTTTTTGAACGTCCGCGTAACGATCCGCGGGAAGGGAGACCTGGCGCACGGTGTAGGTGCGGTTGTAGTGGAGGATGTTGTTGTGGAGCTTGGATGAGCTCTCGTACGAGGCGAAGCCGAGGTCCAGCTTGATGGGCTCAGGAAGCTCAGCGACGGTGTAGCCGGCGGGGAGTTCGATATCGAAGTCGTCGCTTGCCTGAAGGGTCTGGTTGAGATCGATGGGGACGAGTCGCGGCTCACGGTCGGGGTGGAGGTCCTCCGAGCCGAGAATGCGGGGGCGAACCATGAGGAGGGGCCCCATGACCTTGGCGAAGCGGTCCGCGGAGATGGTGTAGGTGGTGGTGAGGTCCTGGTTGAGAGCTTCGGCGTTCTCGGTGGTGACATTCGCCAGGGCGAAGGCGGGAAGGTCCTGGGCAAGGAGGCGGTCGAGGAACTCGGTTTGCTCCTTCGCGTTGCCGGAGAGGGAGAGGGCACGGCGGTGTTCGGAGAGGTCGCCGAAGCGTTTCTCGGTCACGGTGCCCTTGAGGGATCCGTCGGATTGGAGGTGGAAGCTGGCGGAGCGGCGAAGGGTGTTGAGCTCGGGGGCGAGCGTAGGGAGGCGGATGACCTGACTATCGGCACCTTCCATGAGGACACCGTAGCCGCCCTGGAGATTGTGTTCGAGTTGACCGAAGGCAATCTTCTCCCAGGTGGGATCGAAGATGAGGTAACGACGGCCGGACTTCGCGGTGACGACGCTGCGGAGTTTGGGTGAGTTGTAGGTGAGAGGGATTTCGATGGCGGCGATCATGTGGTCGCCGACGATGGATGGAGCGTCTGGGTCGACGACGCCGCGACGGTGGTCGACCATCATGAGAGCGGAGTGGACGCCAACGGCGGAGAGCATGGCCGAGAGCAGGGTGGCCTTATCCTTGCAGTCGCCGTAGCGATTGCGGAAGATGTCGGCGGCGAAGTGGGGCTGCTGTCCGCCAATTCCTCGCTCGATGACGAAGTAGCGGATCTGCTTTTGAGCGAACTCGGCGATGGGCTCGGTCTTGCTGTAGAAGTCGGTGGCGCTGCCGGCGAGTTCCCTGGCTTTGGCGGCGGCTTCGGGGGATGGGACAAGGCGATCGCTAGAGAGCCGACCGTACCACTGGCCGATGCTCTGCCAGGAGCCGTCAGTGGCGAGAGGGATGCCGGGGCCGGCGTAGTGGATGGTCATGCGGCCGACGGGGGCGGCCTCGGAGGGAGTCATGGGGGTGCGGCCGAGGTCGATGCCGGGGGTGCGGTTCATCTCCCATCGCCAGCGCCCGTGTTCGAGGTCGACGGATTTGACCTCTGGGTGATGGGCCCAGACGGTGCCCAGGGTGAAGCCGGCGGGGAGCTCGAGAGTGAAGGACTGGCTGAGGTGAGGGAGGCTGCTTTGGAAGAACCAGGTGGTCTCGGTGAGGTAGGGGTGGATGCCCTGCTCGTACTCGTAGGCGATGACGCCGCCTGGGTCGCGGCCTGGAGCCTTGGCGACCTTGGCTTTGACGTCTTCGTAGAAGTTTCCCTGGCCGGGATAGCCAATTTCAAAGATCTCGTTGTCCTTGACGGCGAACTCGTGGCCTCCGGGAGCGATGCTCCAGACGTGGAGGCTGCGAAGCTTCGAGTCCTTGTCGAAGGGGACGAAGACGATTCCGGAGTCGCGCCCTTGCGGACGGAGGATCTTGATGACGTGGCGGCGGTGCTCGGTGGCCTGGCCATCGGCGGCCACGGTGTACGTGGTGTCGTCCAGAAGGACGACGGCATCGGTCTCGGGCGGGTAGACGGGAAGGGTCTGTGCGGCCGCGGAGCGAACCCAGTCGGGGACGATGTCGGGTTTGGAGGCGAGGGCCGGAGCCGAGTTGAAGAAGATGAAAGTTGCGAGAGCAAGGCTTGCGCCTGCCCAATGACCAATGCAGATAGCGCGCTCGTTCATGATTCTCCCGGCGCGAAGATAGATCAACAGGAGCCTGCGATGTCCGCGGGCTTAAGTTCGAATGTTCGAGGGATACGTGGAGCGGGAGACCGGAGCAAGACAATTCGCCCCCAGCGGCGGGCGAAAGAGTGGCGAATAAGTTGTAGGGGATGTGGGAGGTAGAAGCGCGCTACGGAACGCGCAGGGGGCGGAAGCCAGTGACCGGGAAGAGGCCGGTGGGGTAGTCCTCGGTGGGCTGCTGCTGCTTGAAGAGATAACGGACAAAGAAGCCGCCGGACGCCGTCTGGTAGTTGTTGGTGTTATTGGCGCTGACGAAGCCGCCGACATACCAGTGATCCGCGATGCAGTAGGAGCCCTCGGAATCGAGCGCGTAGTTGAGGCCGGTGTTGCTGTTGAGCGGGTAGTAGCTGTTGCTGAAGCCGGTCTGGAGGGGGCGATCGAGCGGGAAGTAGGCTGAGGAGTTTTCCTGGAACGTCTGGACGCCGACCGCAGCGTTCACGGTGTAGTGGAAGTCGGATTTGTAATAGCCGTTGTAGGTGACGGGCAGCGAGGCGAGGAAGTAGACGTTAGGGCTGAAGTAGCCGCCGAGACCGTAGGTCATGCCGCGCTGATTGTTGTCGTAGTGCATGGCGAAGAGGCTTCCGCCGACGTTGAGGGTGCCGTAACCGGGCCATCGGGCGACGCGGAAGTAGGCTCCCATGGTGCCCTCGATCTTCTTGTTATCGAGGATGTGATAGCCGGTGAGGGTGCCGCCGTCGGCGGAGAGGTAGAGGCCGGATTTTTCGCCGCCGACGTCGATGCGGGCGCCACCGGTCGTGGAGATGACGCCGCCCCAAATGTTGCCGGAAAAGACGTTGGTGACGGAGCCGGGATCGCGAAGGCCGGCATAGGAGAGCTGGGTGTCTTTGACGCTGTCGCGATCAGCGAACAGGGTGAAGTGGCTGCCCAGATGGACCTGCGCGCGGGCGGTAATGTTGGCGACGAGGAAGTTGTAGGGGGTGTAGCCGCCCGCGACAGAGATGTGCTTGCTGGTGAGCTGAAGTTCGCCGCCGATGCCGCTCGCGAACTGCTGCGCGGGGGCGCTCAGAGCATTTCCGGGAAGGGTGCCGAGGATTGGGACCCGGCCGGTCGAGTTTTGAAGAGATGCGGTGTCGACGGTGCCAGAGTTGAGAAAGACGGGGCGTGGGACGACGGTGACGCGAAGGGCTTTGCCGAGGACGGCGGAGGCTTCTACGGGAGCTTCGATGTCGACAAGGCGGTCGAAACCCGGAGTTCCGCTGCGGTACCGAGCGGATCCGGTGCCGCCTATCCAGGCGCTATAGGAGGCTTCGAGGGAGGCGAGCTCGCGCTCGGTCTGGTCACGCTGCGAGCTGCTGCCGGTGGGAACGGTACCTGAAGGGTCGTAAGAGCCACGGAGCGGAGGGAGGTTCTTGGCCGCTAGGTCGGCGTCTGTCGGTGGAGTTCCGGTCGGAACTGCTGGACCGATGGTGGGGTACGGTTGCGAGGCCATGGGCTGCGAGACGCTCGGGTAGCTCAGCGGCGCTGAGGACGGAGGTGTGCTGCCAGAGCTTTGCGCAGAGGAACCGTAGCTGGCGCGGCGGCGGGTGCTGCGTGGGGCGGAGCTGGCAGCGACGTCGGGCTGCGGATACTGCTGGCCGGTGCTGTCGCCGGTTTGACGAGGCTGGGCGGTGAACTGGGTGTTTCTGGTTGGAGGCGAGCTGTATCCGTCGGCTGGGGGGTGGCTGAGTCCGCTCATGCGACCGTTGTTGCCGGCGGTTTGGGCGTTGGGCATGTAACGCGCGGTGGGGAGAACGTCGGTGACCTCTCGCTGGGCGGGGCCGACCTGGGGCGAGTTGTCGCCGAGCTGAACTGGAACCGGCATGGGTGTGAAACCGGCGTTGGCGGTCGATGGCATGAAGGGGACGTAGGGGCCAAAGGCTTCGCGCTGGGGGGGCGCGGCGGTCTGCTGAGCTTGGGGCTGGGGGTAGCCCTGAGACGGCGTACCGCCGGGCGTGGGGGCGGTTGGAAAAAGTGGAGCGAAGCTGGAAGCGGAGGCGGTCTGAGCTGGGGGCGAACCGAGGTTGCCGACGGAGGGTGGGTCGAAGCTGGCTTGGGGGACGTAGTCCTTGAGGGTGGAACGGGCACCGGCGCGCGGCTGATTCAGGCGATAGGACGGGTTTGCCATGTATGACGGAACGACGTTCGATGTACCGTTGTAGGCGGCGGGGCCGACGGAGCCGGGGAGCTGATTGGGAAGCTGGACGGGAGCCTGTCCGCTGATGTTGTTGTAGCTCGGAAGGTAGGGATGGGCGGCCTCGGCGCTTTGAACACCTGCACTGGCGAGATCGTCCGTGCCGCCGCTGGAGAGGAGAGAGGCGAGATCCTGGGACTGGGTGGCGGAGGGCAGACGGACGGCGGGCGCGGCCTGGCTGAGTTCGGTGGCGAGTTCGGCGCCGGGATCTCCGGGCGGGAGGGCGGCGAGTGAGGCGCGGAAGTAGTCGGCGGCGCGGCCATTGTTACCACGGGCCTGCTCGAACTTGGCACCGAGGGTGAGCATCCCGGCGTCTTTGGGGTAGGCGTCGAGGCCAAAGCGGAGCCAGGTTTCGGCGGTCTTGGTATCGCCTGAGGCGAGAGCGGCGCCAACGGCTGACTTGTAGTCGGAGGCGGTGGCGGCGGTCATATCCTGCGCCTTGAAGATGAGGACGGCCTGCTTGGACAGACCGGCGCGGGCGTATCCAGCGGCAAGGGCACGGAGGACGCCCGGATTCTCGGGAAAGGCTTTGGCGGCCGCGTTGAGGATGGCGAGCGAACGTTTTTCGTTTCCGGCGGCGGCGGCCTGATTGGCGCGGCGGACCGCCCAGTTCGTCCAGATGGTCTGGACGGTGCGGCGCTGCTCATCAGTGAGATCCTGGCGACCGCCGAGGAGCATGAGCTGACGGTAGAGGCCGGCGTCGTTGGTGCCGTTGAAGAGCAGCCAGGCGTCTTGGACGTCGATGTCGGAGGGGGTGGCGGCGTGCTGCGCGGAGTAGTGCTGCTGGACGCGGTTGATGAAGACCATGGCCTGTTGGGGCTGGCCGAGGCCGTTATAGACCGCGCCGAGGGTCTGAAGGTATTCGGGATCGTTCTCGAGCTGGAGGCGGACCTGCTGCGGGATCTGCTGGGCCTGGGAGAGGGCTTCCCCGTCGCGATTGGCGCCGTGGAGGACGGCGAGAAGGCCCTTCCAGGCGTCGGGGCGGTCGGGATTTTCGGAGAGAACCTGGCGGTAGATGGGGTAGGCCTGCTGGGTATTGTTGCGGGAGAGGTAGATGCCGGCGAGCTGAAGCTCGAGCGCGGTGGACGGCTTCTGGTTGGCGGCGGTCTGCTGCGCGACGGCGCGCTCGATGATCTCCTGCGCGGCGTCGAGCCGGTTTGAGCTCTGGTAGATGGAGGCGACGGTGGCCTGGAAGCCGGGGTCGCGCATGGTGGTCTCATAGATGGCGGGCGGCATGCTGGTGAGGGCCTGGAGCGCGTGCGGATCCTGCTTGAGGGCGTGCTCGACGCGGACGATTCCCTGCCAGGCGGAGACGTTGTTGGGGTCGGCGGCGAGGACCTGGCGGTAGAGGCCGGCCGCCTGGTCGAGGTGATTGGCCTGCTGGAGGAGGCCGGCGTACTGGAGCTGGGTCTCTACCTTGAGGCCGCCAGCGTCGGCTGGGAAGGGTAGATCGAGAGCGCTGCGGAGGACGCGCTGGGCGTCGGCATCGCGGCCCACCGAGGAGTAGGCGGAGGCGAGCGTCCGGAGGAAGTCGGGATCGTGCATCAGCTGCGCGCGGACCGGTGGGGGGATGCGGCGTTCGGTGAGGAGGGCCTCCGGAGCGTTGCCGGCGCCGTAGTTGGCCATGAAGAGACCGCGCCAGGCAGCTGGGGTGGAGGGTTTGACTTTGACGAAGCGCTCGAACACCTGGACGGCGGCCTCGGGCTGCTGCGCTTTGAGGAGCGTTCCGCCGAGACCTTCGAGGGCTTCGGGGCTGGTGGGGCGCAGGGCGAGGGCGGCCTGGTACTGCTGCTCGGCGGTGGTGAGGTCGTTTTCGTTGAGGGCGACGGCGCCATCGCTCATGGTGGAGTAGAAGCGAGCGGAGGTGAGGGCGCTGTCGAGGCCGGCATCCTTGGCACCGTTCTGCTTGGCCTGCTCGAGGAAGCTGATGGCGGCGCCGAAGTTCGACTGCTGCATGCGGATATAGCCGAGACCTGCGAGGGCGCGAGGGCTGGCGGGATCGTTAGCGAGAATGGCCCTGAAGCGGGCCTCGGCCTCTTCGATGTGTTTGGCGTTGAGGGACTTGTAGGCCTCCTCCAACTCGGCGCCCTTGGCGCGGCTGGCGATCACTTCGGGCGAGTCTTCGACGGGGGCGGGAGGAGCGCCGGGAGCGCCGGGTGCGCCGGACGTTGAGGTACGGACCTGAGCGGAGGGTTTGGGCTGGTTGGCGAGGGCGGCGGCGAGTTGAGGGTCGCTATGTTTGGCGAGGTAGGCGCGGAGCTCGGGGGCCGATGCCGGGTTCTGTGAGTCCCAGACGAGGGACTGGCGGAGGGCCTTGAGGGCATCGGGGCTGTTGGGGTGGCGGTCGAGGTAGCGACGACCTTCCGAGCGGGTCTTGGGGTTGTAGGTGAGGATGCGGCCGAGGGCGATCTGGTAGCGGGAGTCGGCGGGGTACTTTTCGGTGAGGGAGCGGAGACCGGCTACGGCGTGGGGTCTTCCCTCTTCGGTGGCGGACTCGGTCTCGTAGTAGGCGAGGGCCCAGTCCCCGGGGGGTGGAGTGTTGCCGAAGACCTTGCGGTAGATGGCCATCGACTGCGCGTACTGCCCGGCCTCGGCGTATTTGCCTGCCTGCTGGAGGGCGGCGGTCTGGCTCTGCTGGGCACCGATGCTATCGATGCGGGCGAGGCCGGGATCTTTGGGATTGATGGCGCGGAGGCGCTCGATGTAGGTGTTGGCGAGCGCGAGATTGCCGCTGAGCTTTGCAGACCGGGCGAGGCCACCGAGGGCTTCGGCGTTGTTGGGGTCGGAGAGGAGAACCTGCTCCCAGGTCTGGGCAGCCATGTCCATCCGGCCGCGAACTTCGAGCGTGTGCGCGCGTTCGAGCAGGGTCTGGGTCGCGCCCTGCGGAGTTTGCGCAGCGGCCGGGGCAAGCGATCGTTACGCAGGCGATTACGCCGCCGAGGAGGGCTAACGCAAGGTGCCGAGTTGGCCGAGGGCTCTTCATAAGGGTCTTTTAGAAAGAAGGGTAACCAAAAATGGTAACCCTCTTTCTCTCCGGAAGCTTACCGCATCTCTTCCGGTTTGCTCCGGATTATCTTGACAATCCAGGACGGAATGACGCGAAGGTTGTACCTGGTTAGTCATGGAGTTACCTCCAATGGGTTACGAGTTTGCCGTCGCGATCGAAACGGAAGCGACCTTCAGTCCAGCCGGTGGCGAAGAGGATGAGGTTCTGGTCGTAGTAGGCGGTGCCCTTGCCGTAGAGGCCGGAGGGCTGGTCTTTCATGGCACCGATGCGGTCCATCTGAGTTTTGGCCTGGGATTTGAGGCCCAAGGTTTGGAGGTAGGGGAGGACGGCGGCGGAGAAGCCGACGGGGGCGTCGGTGGTGAGGACTCTACCGCCGCCGTCGACCTGGTGGGGCGGGGTGACGTGAGTCTTGAGATAGGCGGACATGCCGGAGGTGGCGTCGAAGAGGCTCTTGAGGCCGGGTGTGGACTTGTCGGAAAGGCCGAGCCAGAGGTAGACGCGAATGGCGTCGTAGCTGCCCATGGGGGCGACCGTGTAGTCGGCCGAGGCTAACTGGGCGGGAGAGACGGAGGGGAGGATGGCGGCGCCGGCGGCGATCCAGTCCATTGCGAAGCCCTCGGGCGAGCCCCGGGCGAGGATGGGTTGGAGGGAGGCGAGGACGGCGGACCAGGGACCTTCGGGGAAGGCGGATGCCAGGCGGGCGAGGACGGGTGGAGGGAGGTAGCTAGGGTTGAGGATCCAGGTGTAGGGGTCGGGGTGGAAGCCGATAGCGCCAGGGAGGAGCGTGGTTCCGACGCCAGGGACGGAGACGACCTCGACCTGGGCGATGCGGGAGGTGACGAGGGCACCGAGGCGTTCGTAGCGGGGCTCGCGCCAGAGCCGGCCGGCTTCGAGGAGATCGTAGGCGAGCCAGAGGTCGGCGTCCGAGGCAGGGTTGGGATCGAGGATCTTCCATCCGCCGTCGGGGTTCTTGCCCCAGCTCCAGGCGGGTAGATGGACGGTGAGGTCGCCGCCGGCGAGGTTGGCTTCGGTCCAGTTGAGGAGCTTGTCAAACTGCGGGCGATCGTTCGCGACCAGGGCGAAGAACATGGCGTAGGCTTGGGCTTCGCTGGTGGTGCGATCGCCGGCGGTGTGATCGAGGACGCGGCCGTCGCCGGCGATCATACGCTGGCCATAGGCCTGCCAGAGGGGCCAGGGCTGCTCGGCGCGGCAGCCGGCCTGGACGCCGAGGCAAAGAGCGATCGAGAGGGAGAGGAAGAGGCGGAGGGTGGGGCGGGTGCGCTTACGGGTGCGGGTGCGGAACCCTGAAAGCGAACGGGTTCGGGTGCGCGGCGTAAGGCGCGGTGTGGAGACGAGTAGGTTCATGCTGGGCTATTCGTTCCCCTGAAGGCGGGCGCGGGCGCGGCGGCGGAGCATGGCGCGGATGAAGGTTGCGAGGAGGAAGAAAAGGAAGAACGAGGCGACGACGATGAGCCAGGGGTACTCGGAGAAGATGAGGTTGAGGTGGACCCACAGGGAGAGCGAGCCGACGTGGTAGACGTCGTTGCCGATGCGATAGGAGACGAAGCGGGAGCCGTGGAGGACGCTGACGGACTGCGCGATGTCGGAGGACTGCGAGTTCTTGAGGAAGACGGAGAGGAAGTTGGGAATGGCGGCATGGTCGCGCACGGCCATGACGAGGACGGAGTGGGCCGAACCGGAGGGCCACTCGATGCCTTCGATGAGGGCGTCGGGGAGGCCGCCGGCAGTTTCGAGCTGGCCGGACTGCACGTGGTCGGAGCTGCGGACTTTCCACCAGGCGTGCTGGACCTGAGCGAAGAAGCCCTGGGTGTCCTGGATGTGGAGGCCGCTGCCGTCGATGACAACGGGAAGGGACTGGTTGAGGCGGGTGAGGGCGGGCTGGTCCTCGACGGTGCCCATGACGAGGTAGTCCTTCTGGCCGTCGGACTTCATGCCGTCGTTGTTGGTGACGGAGACGTTGAGGACGGGGTAGCCGGTCTGTGCGCCGAAGTGCCCCATGAAGGTGAGGTACATCTCGATCTCGTCGGCGCCGGGGGTATCGGGAAGGACGACGGCGGTGTCGGAGAGGTCGGCTTTGCGGGTGAAGGGATAGCCGGCGTTAGCGAAGATCTCAAGGTTGGGGAGGACGGCCCAGTGGGGGATGTCCTTGAGGTCGAGGAAGGAGTCTTTGAGGATTGCGCCTTTCAGGTTGTAGGGGGCGGTGTCCTGGCAGCGGCCTTTCTTGGGAAGGAGGAAGATGAACTGCATCATCAGCGAGTTCGAGAAGGGCCGCATGTTGACGACGGGAACGGGGACGACGGTCTCGAGTTGAGCGGAGGCGCGGTCGGTGTGCGGCATGGGGGTGGAGCTGACGTAGGCGTCGTTGACGTAGACCTGGAGCGAACTTTCGTTCGAGATCGGGATGCCGTTGTAGCGGTAGTTCATGTGGAAGCTGAGGTTCTGGTGATTGCCGTAGTAGAGATCGGGCGGGACGCGCATATAGGCCCGGATGGGGACAGCGCCGTCACCCTGGAGATCGCCGGTCTGGGCGATATCGCCGAGGTGGGTGATCCCGTCCGTGGAAAGCCATCGGGGAGCGTCGTCGGGCTGCCTGGGAGCAGGCGGTTTGAGATTGGCGATGCGCATCTGGTCGCCCTGGAGGACGTCGCGCTGGAGGGTAAGGGCCATGGCGGCGATGACGAGGTCGTCGGGGTTGTCGCCGGAGAGGATGAGGAGTTTCGAGTAGGGGTCGGAGGGGTTCGGCCGCATGGCGATGGTGGGGCCGGAGCTGCCGCTAATGTTGAAGCTGGTGGGGAGTTCGGCGGAGTTCTCGCTGATGATAATGGCGTTGCCGGCGGGGATGGAGCCGAAGGAGACCGGGAAGCGGACGGGGCGGAAGTCGGTGAGGATGCCGAACCAGGAGGCGATGATGCCGGCGGCCTGCATGGCCTTGGGCGAGGGCTGGGCGAGGAAGACGATGGGGACGACGGGATGGAGGTTGACGGAGGCGTCGTAGAACGGGAGAGGGAGGAGTTTGAGGTCGTTCTGGAGGGGGAGGAGGGCGCCGGCGAGCTCGATGGTGGAGGTGGTGTCGACGTGGCTCCAGAGGGCGGACGAGGAGGGGTCCTCGCACTGGGTGGTGTAGTGACCGATGAACTCGAAGTTGAGCTCGTTCTGGTGGACGAGCATCTCGGCGGGCATGGTGAGGGTGGCTTCGAAGATGGCGCTGTTTTCGGAGCGGGTGATGCTGACGCTCTGGCCTTCATTGGAGGCTGCCTGGTCGGCCTGCTGGGCGGCTTGGACGGCGCCGGGAGCGGGCTGCTGCGTGACTGCGAGCGTGGCGAAGAGAGTGCCATTCAGCGAGACCTTGAGATGGCTAAGCGACGGGATGAGGCCGGGCGAGAAGTGGTAGCGGATGTGCATGGTCGCCGACTTGACGACCTGGGTCTGAGGGACGGAGAAGAAGACGGAGTGGTAGGCGTCGACGCCGCGGAGGACGATTGTGTCGGGAACGCCGATGTCGGCGAGGGTGAAGATGTTGTCAAAGCTGCCGGGGGGAACGTCGCGGGCCTGGATGCCGCCATCACGAACGGGGGCTGCGGCGGAGGTCGAGGTTTGGGCGGTCTGGAGCTGGGTCTGGCCGGACGGCGCGTCGGCCTGGGCGGGCGCCATGGCGACGAGAGTTGTGGAGGCAAAGAGGGCTAAAAGGAGGAGAGGGACGATGCTGGTGGCCAGGCGCCCCTTGGGCGGGGGGGATGGGCGGGTTTGAAGAAGCTGCGGAAGGTTTTGGTGAGGCCCATGATGGAGAGCTGGAAGATGCGGCCGAGACTTCGCAGCGGGCGGTCGGTCTCGCGGGACTCGCCCCAACCGAGCCAGGTGTCGGCGCGGGAGTGAAGGACCATGGTTAGCTGCTCTTCCTGCTGGAGGGTGAGCGGGTCGAAGTGGGCTCGAAGAACGTTTCCGTCGGCCTGGACAATGGTTGCTGGGAGTTCGGCGTCTCCATCGAGGACGGGGAAGATGAGCTTGACAGACTCGGCGGGGGGGAGGTGGAACTCGCGGTCCATCTTGACCATGACGCCGCCTGGAGACATGTTCGCGGTAACTCCGTGCAGGACGGTTCCGCTTCGGGTGACGATCTTTGCAGGGACGTTCATTTCGATGCGAACGGTCTGACGGCGCTGCTGGCTCTCCCAGGCGACGGCGATGGCGACGCCGAGGATGACCATGTTGAAGCAGACCCAGATCATGTTCATGACGATGGTGCCGAGGTGGTCGGCGTCGTAGAGGAGGCTGAGCGGCCAGAGCGGGATCTGGAAGTGGCGGGGGATGGCCATGAGCAGGCCGAAGATGTTGAGGCCGAGCATGAGCATGAAGGGCTGGGCAATGCGGCCGTCGAAGAAGGTTTTGTTGACGACGCCTCCCTTGGCGGTGACATTGAAGCTGCCGAATTTGGGATTGACGAGGGCGAGCATGGTGGGAAGGAAGATATAGGGCGCGAGGACGGTCTCGTAGATTTCGTTCCAGAAGGAGTGGCGGTGCTGTCCCTGGATGCGGGAGTTGGTCATGTTGGAGAGGATGAGGTGGGGGAAGGCGTAGGCGAGGATGGCGGCCCAGTAGCCGGGGACGTTGGTGTGTCCGAGGACGAGATAGATGAGCGGGGCGGTGAGGAAGATGAGGCGGGGAAAGGCGTAGAGGAAGTGCGACATGGCGTTGAAGTAGCACAGACGCTGAGCGGGCTTAAGGCCGCGTGCGAAGAGAGGGTTGTCGGTGCGCATGATCTGGATCATGCCGCGGGCCCAGCGGATGCGCTGCTTGACGTGGCCGGAGAGGCGCTCGGTGGCGAGGCCGGCGGCCTGCGGGATATTGAGGTAGGCGGTATTCCAGCCGTTCATCTGCATGCGGAGTGAGGTGTGGGCGTCCTCGGTGATGGTCTCGACGGCGATGCCGCCGATCTCGTCGAGCGCGGAGCGGCGGAGGACAGCGCAGGAGCCACAGAAGAAGGTGGCGTTCCAGAAGTCGTTGCCATCCTGGACGATGCCGTAGAAGAGTTCGCCCTCGTTGGGGATAGTGCGGAACTGGTGGAGATTTCGTTCAAAGGGGTCGGGCGAGTAGAAGTGATGCGGCGTCTGGAGCATGCCGAGTTTCGAGTCGCGGAGGAACCAGCCGAGGGTGACCTGCATGAAGCTGCGGGTGGGGACGTGGTCGCAATCGAAGATGCAGACGAAAGGCGAATCGAGGCGATCGAGGGCGCGATTGATGTTGCCGGCCTTGGCGTGCTGGTTGTCGTCGCGGGTCATGTAGCCGATACCGGCCTCTTCGGCGAAGGCCCGGAACTCGGGACGCTTGCCGTCATCGAGGATGTAGACGTTGAGCTTGTCGGCGGGCCAGTCAATATTCATGGCGGCGAGCGCGGTGTAGCGGACGACGGAGAGCGGCTCGTTATACGTGGGGATGAGAAGGTCGACGGAGGGCCAGGCGTCGGGATCGTCGGGAAGGGGGACGGGGGTGCGGCGGAGAGGCCAGAGGGTCTGGAGGTAGCCCAGGAAGAGGATGATAAAGGCGTATCCCTCCGCGAGGACGAGGAGAGAGATGAAGAAGGCGTCGAGCGGTGTCCACTGGGTGCCGGGATCGAGAAAGAATTTGATGGTGGTGGAGATGCGCCAGTAGCCGTAGCGGAAGGTCGAGAACATGGAGACGAACATCAGCGTGAGCGTGACGAGGTAGGAGCTCGAACTGCGGTCCATCCAGATGGCGATGAAGGTGGTGAGAAGGCCGAGGATGATCTGCTGCGGCCAGGTGAGCTCGAGAATGCCGGTGAAGATGAGGAAGAAGACCCCACCGACGATCAGGAGGATGCGGAGTGCGCGAAGACCGAGACCTTCCCCGGATTCGAACTCACTCCAAGCGGTGGATCTGGTCATCGTTCGCTCCAGCGGACGTTTCGGAATCCTGCGGTAGCGGGTGCGGCGACCGTTCTGAGCCAGGTTGCGGCGTTGAGGTAGTCTTCGGCGACGGGCGCCTCGGGGGCGTAGTCGACGATGGTCATGCCCTCGGCGAGGGCTTCGCTGACGGCGGGGGCGCGGCGAATTACGAAGGGTAGAAGACGATCGCCGAGCTGGCGGCGAAGAACTTCGCGGACGTCGAGGTGGAGCGGAAGCGAGGCGTCGAACTGGTTGAGGAGGTAGAAGAGCTTGAGCGGACGACCTTCGGGATCGACGACTCCGTTGAAGAACTTCTCGACCGACTGGAGGCTGATGATGGAGTTCATGTCCGGAGCGACGGGGACAAGGATGGTGGGGCTGAGGCGGGCCATGCGGCGGACGATCCAGGCAGAGCTGACGGTGAGATCGAGAAGGACGCGGTGGGTGCCGCGGCTGCTGGTGGTGATCTCGTCGACGAGAGCGTCCTGAGCGGCCTCATCGGAGCTTCTGCCGTCGATGTCATAGCTGACGAGGTAGATGGGAGCGTCGGTGCTGCCGCTGGGTGGGGAGAAGTTGCGAACGGTTCCCTGCCGGAGTTCACTGGCTCCGAAGTAGAACGGAAGGAGGCCGTGCGAGGTGGTGTCGGTGAAGAGGACCTTCTCGCCGAGCAGGGAGAGCGATCGGCCGAGGGTGGCGACCAGTGAGGTCTTGCCGACGCCGCCTGCCATAGAGAAGATGGCGAGGATGGGGGTGCGAGTCTCCTTCTGGCGAACGGGCGCGGGCTCAGCCTGCTCCTGTCCGGGCTGTTCGAAGACACCTTTGAGGGCGTACCAGCGGGCGGCGACGCGCTCCCGGGAGTGCTGGAGGGTGTCGGCGACAGAGGACTGCGGAGGAGCGGACGCCGGAGCGGGAGCGGGCGGGACCTGGGGCGCGGAGGCGTAGAGCCAGGCGGGTCCGGAGGGCTCCGGAGCGGAAATTCGTGGAGCGGGATCATCGTTGGGCCGGCCGGAGGTGAATGCGGGTGGCTGTTGCGCTCCGCGATGGGGAACGACGTCCTCCCGTCGACGGACCTGGCCGGGCATTGCAGGCGATTTGGGGTCGGACGGATGCTCCTGCTTGTATTCCGGGGAGTCCTGGCGACGGCGGCGAGGGACGGGGTCGGCGACGCGCTCTTCCGGCTGCTGTGAGGCGGATTGGCGACCTTTTGGCTGCGGGTCAGAGGGGCGGCGGCTAGCAGCGTCGGGTGCGGGGACAGCTGGGGCGGACTGTCGGAGGGGGTTGGCCGGCACCTCTGGGTGAGCGTTTGCGGCGACACCGTCGGCCCACGCGGAGGCTCGGTCGCGGGCCGGGGCAACTGGCAGTGAGGGGGGCTGAGACGAGGTCCGGGATCTCTCCAACCCCAGGTAGTCTTCGGCGCGAACCCTGGGATCGTTGGCGGGGGCCGGAAAGGGAGGCCGAAATGAAGAGTGTGGGCGATCCTGAACCGGGATGATCTGGCGGGCAGGCGCTGAGCTGAGGTTGGGGCCAGGTTGCTGGAACTCTGGACCACGATAGATCTGGCGCACACCGGAGGCGTCGTCGGGACGATATCCCGGGGACGGCGGGCGGGCTGAGCCGGGGTGGTGGGAGGAGCAACAGGCTGAGGATCTGGAGCGTATGCGGCAACGGCCGGAGCGGCGGGCGGTTGCGGGCGCGTTGGGACCGCATTGCGGGGCGCAGGGTTGACGGGAGCGGCGTGCTCGTCTTCGCGATAGTGCTGGTCTTGTTGGTCCGCCTGGTCTGCCTCGGCTGTGGAAGCTGTCTGGGCTGTGGAGTACGGAGGGTATTGCATGGGTCTGCGGTCCGCCGGCATCAGGGAAGCGGGGACTTGCTGCGGAGCGGGAACTTGCTGGGTGGACGCGGCCTGGCGCGGCTGGGCGTGAGACTGGGGCGTATAGGGGTCTGAGATCTCGCCGGGGACCTCTTCCGGCAGCTCCGATGCGATATCACGTCTTTCCGCCTGGCGCCGGCGCAGTTCAGAGTCGGCGTACTGCGCGGCCTGACGGCGTGCGGAGGCGTTAGCGTCGGCGATCTCGCGCTGTTCGCGGCGGGCTGACGCTTCGGCGAGTGCGGCTGCGTCGGCGCGGCGGGCTGCTTCGATGCGTTCGGCGGCGGCGACGCGGGCAGCCTCCTCGGCATCACGAAGGGCTTGCTGGTGGGAGTACTCGGTCTCTTGTGCCCGATTGGACATGGCGAGTTCCTCAGCATTCCGGGCGGCTCTCTCGGCGAATGTTGCGGCGTTCTCGGCTTTAGCCTGGGCCCTGAGCTCCTGCTCGCGGGCCTGCTCGGCTGCGCGATGACGGAGCTGGGCGCGGTATTCCCGACGAGATGCGGAGAAGTCGCGGTATTTTGCGCCATGGAGGTTTGCCCAGGAGTAGAGGACGGCTACGTCTTCCGGAGTTTCCACGGCGGGCAGCTCGTCGAATCTCTCATTACTGCGCATATCCATAAGTGGCCGGTCCTAGGTTACTGGTAACGAATTCGTGAAGTTTTGCTGGTTGTTGCCTGGTGACTTACGTGCTGCGAGCGCACCGGACTCGATGCGATAGGCTGAGGCTACTGTGAGGATTAGAGCAAGTCAATGAAGGAGCGATGATACTTAAGTGTCACGTCTGCACCGATTTCCAGGTGGGATTCGGGGCGGATGCGCCCCTGTTCCGGTGCAGCGGAGGTGAGAAAAAGGCGTGTCACACGGAATCGGAATGGGAGGTCTGGCCGGCTTCTTTGAGGAATCCTTCGTAACCTCTTCGGGCTTCTTTTGACGTCATGGTGGGAACGCAAAAGGGTGAGCTCCGAGGGCCGGATCGAGGCCGTCTTTGTGCTACTTTGGAAGAGGTCGAGAGCGTGTAGCTCAGTTGGTAGAGCATCGCCCTTTTAAGGCGTTGGTCCTGGGTTCGAGCCCCAGCGCGCTCACCACTTCTTCCCTTCCCTGTTCCTCTCCCTATAGCCATTTTGAAGCGGAGGGCCGCGCTCGTCGACCGGGCGGATGGCTTCAGGCCGTGGCCTTATCCGGAACGGGCATGTTGGCGCAGAAGTCCTCGAGAAAGCGTTGCGCGTACCCGGCAGTGAGGGCTTCGATGCGAGAGGCTGAGGGCGACTGCACAATCACCCCGGCGTGATGATGCTGGTGCAGGCGACGCACGATTTCGGGATCGGTGTAGGCGGAGGTGTCGGGCTGCCCCTGCCGGGCCAGACAGATGACGCCGCCGGCATAGGCATGACGAAGCTCGGGCAGGGTGTAGGGGCGGCCGAAGAGGGCGGCGGCTTCGAGGCGGGCCCATTCCACCCACGGATTGAGGCCAGTGGCATACTCGACCACATCGGCGATGTAGGCTCCGCCGACGCGTGCCGCGGTTTCGAGGAAGTAGAACTGGTTGTCGGCGTGCGAGCGGATGAACTCGGTGTGGGTGACGCCGGAGATCAGGCCGAGAGCGCCCAGAACGTCCTTGTGCATGCTGCCGAGGGCGAGGGCGTAGGGGATCTCCGGTCGAGGATCCGAGTGGTGAAGACGCCGCCCTCGTGCATGGTCTGCATGGGCGGCTGGCCGTATTGGAAGGGGATGGAGAAGAGGACCTCGCCCTTGGAGACGGCGCCTTCCATGTGAAAGATGTCACCGGGAACGAAGCGCTCGAGCAGGTAGTGACTTCCGAGGTCGGCGAGCGAGTCGAGCAGCGGCCAGAGTTCGGCGGCATCGTGGAGCTTGTGGATGCCGATCGCGGAGGCGTTGGTGCGTGGCTTGAGCAGCCAGGGACCGGGAACATTCGCAAGGAAAGCGCGGATGTCGTCGTAGTGGAAGACTGGCGTGAATTCGGGGACGCGAACGCCGGCTTGCATGGCACGGACTCGCATGGCGAGTTTGTCGCGGAAGAAGCGGGTGGCACTCTCTCCCATGCCGGGCAGGCGGAGGTGTTCGCGGAGCAGGGCCGCGGTCTCGAGGTCGAACTCGTCGAGAGCGACGATGCGGTCGATGGGCTGGGTGCGGGCGAGGTAGGTGACGGTGTTGAGGATCTGCTCGAGTGAAAGGGCTTCCGGCATGGTGATGAGGCGGGAGATGGAGCTGCGCGGCCAATCGGCGTTCTCGAGCTTATCGATGGTAAGAAGGATAACGTTCGCGCCGGGGCGGGCGAGTTCGCGAAGAAAGGGCTGGCCTTTCTCGTAGGTGCTGAGACAGAGGACGGTGGGCTTCTGGGGTGGTTCAGACATGGAAATCGTCGGGTTCTCCGGAGCAGGTCAGGTTGCCTGGAATGTTTGGTCCGGAGAGACAGTATGCCTCAGGTTTGCGCTGCAGGTTCCGAAAAGGTTTGCCGGGTTCCCTCTTCGAGTGTCGTGAAGGGGTCGGTGTAGCCGGCTTTTCTGAGGCCGGAGACGTCAGCTTCGGTGAAGTGCTGGTAGCGGTCTCTGAGATCACCGGGGAAGGGGATGAACTCAATGTGCGCGGGGTGATGAACCTCCATCAGGGCCTCCGCGACGGCCTTGAAGGTGCGGGCCTGCCCGGTGCCGGCGTTGACGATCGCCTGAAGGGGTTGGCGGGGGCTACCGGGGAGGAGCCCGGCGAAGAACAGGTTGATGCGGGCGAGGTCATCGACGAAGACGAAGTCGCGGCGCTGCTCGCCGTCGGCGTACCCGCCCGAGCCCTGAAACATGCGGATGGCGCCGGTTTCAAGAAGCTGCCTCGAGAAGTGGTGGAGGACGGAGGCCATGCGACCTTTGTGGCCCTCTCGGGGGCCGTAGACGTTGAAGTAGCGGAGGCCGACTACGGTGGAGGTGAAGGTCGAAGCGAGGCGGCGGACGTAGTTGTCGAAGACTAGTTTCGAGAAGCCGTAGACGTTGAGAGGGTGCTCGTTGGCGGGATCGACGGCGAAGCTGGTGCTGGCACCGTAGACGGCGGCGGTTGAGGCGTAGACGAAGGGAATCTCACGCTCGGTGGCGAAGTGGAGCAGCACCTTGGAGTAGTCGAAGTTGTTGCGCATCATGTACTGGCCGTCGTCCTCGAGGGTGTTGGAGCAGGCACCCTGGTGGAGGACGGCTTCGATGGGCTCGTCGTCGAAGTCGCCTGCGATGAGGGAGTCGAGGAAGTCGAGCTTGTCCATGTAGTCGGCGTACTGCGCGCCCTGAAGGTTGAGAAATTTGGGACGGGTGAGGCGAGGCGCGGGCGCGAGATTGTCGACGACAAGGATGTCGGTTTGCCCGATGCGGTTGAGCTGATGAACGAGGTTGGAGCCGATGAAGCCGGCTCCTCCGGTGACGATGATCAAAGCTGGACCTCCCCGGTGACGAGTTCCCCGGTCGTGACTTTTTCAGCCACGACTTCGCCGGTCGCGGCGGCCGCGACGGGCGAGGCGGTGAGTTTTCTGACGATGTGGGTGGTGGAGAAGCCTTGGACGATGGGGACGATCTCGACACGGCCGCCGGCGGCGATGACGTCCTGGTGACCGACGACGGTATCGATGGTGTAGTCGCCGCCTTTGACGAGGACGTCGGGGGCGAGGGCGCGGATGAGATCGAGCGGCGTGTCCTCCTCGAAGAGGACAACGGCATCGACGGCTGCGAGTGCGGCCATGACGCGGGCGCGTTCGCGCTCGCCGACGATGGGACGAGTGGGGCCTTTGAGGCGGCCGACGGAGAGGTCGGCGTTGAGGCCGAGGACGAGTTTGGAGCCGAAGCGGCGGCAGTCTTCGAGCAGCGTGATGTGGCCGACGTGGAGGAGGTCGAAGCAGCCGTTGGTGAAGACGATGGTCTCGCCGGAGGCGCGCCACTCGGCGACGCGCTTGAGGACGCGATCGAGGTCGAGGATCTTTTCCCCGGCCGTGACGCCGGAGCTGGGGGTGAGCTCGGCGACCAGCTCGTGGGCGGAGATGGGGACGGTGCCGGTTTTGCCGACGACGATGCCGGCGGCCAGGTTGGCGAGATCGACGGCGGTGTTGACGGGCAGGCCACCGGAGATGCCGGCTGCGAGGGTGGCGATGACGGTATCGCCGGCGCCGGAGACGTCGAAGACCTCGCGGGCGCGGGCGGCGTAGATCTCGATACCCCCGGGCCGGTCGGGGCTGCCCGGCCTGTCAGGGCTGCCCAGAGGCTCGGGGCTGCCAGGTCTAAGGATCGCGATTCCCTTTTCGCTCATGGTGACTGTGAGGAACTGGAGGTCGTGATCGGCGGCGAGGGTCTGTCCGGCGGCGAGGAGTTCAGCGGTCTGATGCAGGGGGATGCGGGTGGCGAGCGAGAGCTCGTGGAGGTTGGGGCAGATAGTGAGAGCGCCGGTGTACTTGCTGAAGTCGTGGGTCTTGGGGTCGGCGAACACGGGGATGCTGTGCGACCGTGCGAGGTCGATGACGGCTTGGCACAGGTCGTCTGTCAGAACGCCTTTGGCATAGTCGGAGAGGATGACGGCGTTGACCTTTGGGACGAGGCCGATGACGCGGTCGTGAAGCCGGAGGGCGACCTCGGCGGAGGGGAGGTCGCGGCTTTCGATGTCGAGGCGAAGCAGCTGTTGATTGCGGCCGACGATGCGGGTCTTCGAGGTGGTCGGCATGGAGGTGGAGACGACACCGAGGGTATCGATGGCGGAGCGCTCGAGGATGGCGGAGAGCGCGACCTGCTCGGCGTCGCCGCCCCAAAAGCCTGCGAGGAAGGCCTGGCAGCCGAGGCCTGCGAGGTTCATGGCGACATTGGCGGCGCCGCCGGCGCGCTCGTAGCGTTGCGCATGGCGGAGGACGGGGACGGGTGCCTCGGGCGAGATACGATCGACATCGCCGCTGATGTAGCGGTCCAGCATGAGGTCGCCGATGACGAGGACGCGGAGGTCGCGAAAGCCGCCTTCGAGCAGGTTGAGGACAGCATGGAGATCCGAAAGCATAGGCGGTGAGTGCGACTCCTCAGTCTGCTCTCTATCATCGCATCCCTGAAGCAGGTGAACAGATGCCGGGAGGTCAGCGGAGGACGGCTCTGATTTCAGCTAGGACCTCATCGACGGTGATGGAGGTGAGGCACTTTTTCTTCTGGACGATGCAGGTTTCGAGCTCGCATCCGGCGCAGTCGACGTGGTGATAGAGGACGCGATGCTGCTTCCCGTAGGGGAACCAGACGCGCGGGATGTTGCGAGCGGCAAAGATGGCAACGCAGGGCGTTTTGACAGCGGCGGCGAGGTGCATGGGGCCACTATCGTGGCCGATGAAGATCCGGGACCGAGCGAAGACGGCGGCGCTCTCGCGGGGCGTGAGCTGGCCGCAAAGGTTTATTACGGGGCTATCGGAATGTTGCTGCCAACCGGTAGCGGCGAAGTCGCTGGGATCACTCTCTTCGGGAGCTCCGCAGAGGGCGAGGGCGTGCCCCGGGTATAGCTCGGCGAGGCGGCGAAGGAGGGCGCGCCAGTTCTCGCGTCCCCAATCTTTGGCCTGGACCTTCGTGCCGACGCTGAAAGCGATGAGGGGAAGGCCGGCAGCGGGGGAGAGGGCCTCCTGGGCTCGGATATGCTCGGCGGCGGTGAGGTGAAGATCCCAGCTGGAAGGATGATCGAGATCGGCTGGGCCGAGCTGGCTGAGGTTGCGGGCGAGGCGGCTGCCTTCGAGCTCAAGCTCCTGCCCGGGTCCGGTCGGGAGATTGCGCTGCATGTCGTCGGTGAGGGGGACACCGACCTGACTGCTGATGCCGCAAAGGCGGAAGAAGAGGGCGTCCCGTTTGGCGGATTCGACTCCGCGGGCCCCCCCCATGTAAATGAGGACCTGCGGCCGCCAACGGAGGAGTTGCCACCAGAGCGACATGAGCTTTCGTGGGCTGCGGGTGCCGACGGCATAACGAAAGAAGCCGTGAACGAGGCCGGTGTGCTCGAGAATGGCAGCGGCGGGCGGAGCTTTGACGTTGACCGGAAAGTTGGTGAGCAAGCGGCGCTCGGCGTGGGGAAAGGCACGCGCCGTGAGATGGATGGCGGGCAGAGCGACAACCGTATCCCCAAGGCTTCCGAGGCGATACAGGAGTACCCGCTGGATGACTTTGGCCATGTGTCTCTCTAGTCTGCTTGGTCTCTGCCGCGATCGCAACCGGCTCTGAGGGACTGTGGGATAGAGGAGTGAACAGGAGTTAGCTGATAAAGTTTCGGTGCGAGCCAAGCGATGATCGATACGGAAGATATACGACGGATGCAGGATGCCTGGACAGTTCGATGGCACGAGGTTGAAGACGCGGGCACAGTCGCCGAGGGGGCGGCCGAGCTGATGGCGAAGAACCATCGGGCCAATTTCGATCTGTGGCATGAGGAGGATAAGGCGCGTGATCCCAGGGCTTCGAACATGGAGATTGCGCGCGTGAAGAGGGCGATCGACGGTTTGAATCAGCGTCGAAACGACCTGGTGGAGGAGATGGACGAGCAGCTTTTGCGTGGGCTTCCGACCCAGGGGGCGGACGCTCCACTGCACTCGGAGACACCCGGCATGATGATCGACCGGATGTCGATTCTTGCTCTGAAAATTTATCACACGAGGGAGCAGGCCGAGCGGGAGGATGCAACGGTGGCGCATCGGCTGAAGAGTGCGGATCGGCTGCGGGTTCTTGAGGAGCAACGTGGGGATCTGGCGAGGTGCCTCGATAGCTTGTGGAAGGAGGTGCTGCGAGGAGGGCGGCGCTTCAAGGTCTATCGCCAGATGAAGATGTATAACGATCCGGAGATGAACCCGGCGATCTACGAAGGGAAGAGAGAGGAAGCGAGAGAAAAGGTTCGGAAGCTCAGAGAGGCCACGCGAAACCGGAGGGGTGAGGAGGGAGATGAAGGGGGCAGGGATGGCCGGCATGACTGAGAAGGGATTGACCTCAGGGCCGACTCTGCGTATAAAACCGAGACGAGAGCTGGTAGGTGTGCAAGCTGCTTTGAAGCGGGGCTGGGCAGAGCACCACCGGCGAGGATCCCATGGCCCATACGAAGAACACAACGATAGCTACGAAGAAGATCGGCCCGCGCACGCTGGCGGGCATTGTTCCGCCGGCCGCTGACAATGAACGGATGCAGACTCTGGCGTTGTATGAGGTGGCGATCCGCCTGATGCAGGAGGGCAAGTACGAGAAGGCGCATGCAGCCTTTGACAAGATGCTGGCTTCGAGTCCGCCAGACCTGGCCGACAGGATACGAATGTATATCAACGCGTGCCTGCTGCAGGTGTCGAAGGGAAAAGCGACCTTTACGAGTCATGAAGAGCACTACGACTATGCGATTTCGCTGCTAAACGATGGGCACTACGAGGATGCGCGGGAGCAATTCAAGGCCATTCTGAAAGAGAATAGTAAGGCCGACTACGCGTTCTATGGCCTGGCCGTGCTGGCGAGCATGACGAGCGATGCGCACACGTGTCTGGAGCACCTGACGGAGGCCATCCGGCAGAACCCGCGCAACCGCATCCAGGCACGCGCGGACTCCGACTTCCAGGACATGGCCGATGATCCGAGATTCACGGAGCTGCTCTACCCTGAGGTCTAGCCGCTAGCGAGGATGTAGGCTCGAGACAGCGGTTTCAGAGTGAAGGGATGACGATCCACCGATGAACTTTGCACAGCCGATCCGGCAGGGCGAACGCTCACTCCGTATCGTTGCGATTGGCGGCGGGACGGGATTGTCTACGCTGCTGCGCGGTCTGAAGCGGTATGTCGCTACCCCTGCCTCGCAGGATTCAGGGGAGTCGCCCTGTCTGGACAGCCCGTGCCTGATCCGGGACCTGACGGCGGTGGTGACGGTTACGGACGATGGCGGGTCGTCCGGACGACTGCGAGAAGACTTCAAGATGCTGCCGCCGGGAGACGTGCGCAACTGCATGGTCGCGCTATCCGAGGATGAGCATCTGCTGTCGAAGCTGTTTCGGTATCGATTCGACCAGGGCGAGCTGGAGGGGCACAGTTTCGGGAATATCTTTTTGGCTGCGCTCTCGCATATCACGGGTGATTTCGCGCAGGCGGTGCAGATGTCCTCACAGATTCTCGCGACTCGGGGGCGCATCTTCCCGGCGACGAATACCAACGTAACGCTAGCTGCGCTGATGGACGACGGCAGCCTAGTTCGAGGAGAGACGAACATTACGGGGAGCAAGCGGAGGATCACGGAGTTGATGCTGGAGCCGGCGACAGCCGATCCGCTTCCGGAGACGCTTGAGGCCATCGCGAGCGCCGACCTGATCACGATCGGGCCGGGGTCGCTGTACACGTCGCTGATCACCAACCTGCTGGTCCGGGGCATACCGGAGGCGCTGAAGGCGTCGAAGGCGACGAAGGTGTATGTGTGCAACCTGATGACGCAGGCGAACGAGTCGCTGGGACTGACGGCGTCGCAGCACATAGAGAAGCTGAGCGAGCATGCAGGTACGGAGCGGCTGTTTGATTTCGCACTGATCAATACGGCTCCCATCTCGGCGCGGCGGATTGAGCAGTACGAGCGCGAGGGGCAGAGGCCAATTGTCCCCGACCTCGATCGGGTCGAGAGGATGGGGGTCGTTCCGGTGACGGGCAACTTTGTCCATGAGGGCGATGTTCTGCGGCACGACTACGACCAGGTGACGGAGAAGCTGCTGACAGTGGGATTCCGGGAGCGGAGGGCGGCTTCGAGAGAGGCTCCGGTGGGCTAGGCGGACAGTGTTCCGATGGCGATGAGCGCTGGCGAGACGAGAGATGGAGGGGGCGTCTGCGAGTCGTCGAGCGTTCGCTTGAGCTGACCGCAGGCGGCGTAGATGTCCCGGCCTCGCGGACGGCGGATGTAGGTGGGCATGCCGGCGGCGATGAGGGTCTTCTGGAAACTCGCGACGGCTTCTGGGGAGGGCTGGGTGTAGGCGATGCCGGGGCCGGGGTTCCAGACGATGAGGTTGAACTTGGCGCGCATACCGTTCAGAAGAGCGAGAACTTCGCGGGCGTGGACGGGCTGGTCGTTGATGCCGCCGAGAAGAACGTACTCGAAGGTGACCCACTCGCGAGTGCGCAGGGGGATGGTGCGGACCGCATCGACAAGCTGGGCGATGTTCCACTTACGGGTGATGGGCATGATGCTCTCGCGGACGGAGTCGTTCGAGGCGTTGAGGCTGAGGGCGAGCTTGGGGCGGATGGTCTCGGAGGCGAAGGCGCGGATGGCGGGCTCGATGCCGGAGGTGGAGACGGTCATGCGGGATTCGGGGATGCCGACGCCCTCGACCAGGAGGCGGACGGCCTGCATGAAGGCGGCGTAGTTGAGGAAGGGCTCGCCCATGCCCATGAAGACGAGGTTGATGCGCGCGGTGGTGCCGTTGCCGCGGGCTGCCTTTCCAGTGCCGCGGGCTGCCTTTCCAGTGCCGCGGGCTGTGTTTCCAGTGCCGCGGGCTGTGTTTCCAGTGCCGCGGGCGCTCCCGAGATTCACGTTATGCCGATTGAGGACGGCGGTGACCTGTCCGGCGATCTCTCCGGCGGAGAGGTTGCGGCGAATGCCGAGCCTGGCGGTGAGGCAGAAATGGCAGTTGACAGCGCAGCCGACCTGGCTGGAGACGCAAATGGTGGAGCGGCGGAAGGACGGAGTAGCTTCCTCTTCTTCGGAGCCGGCTGGGCTGCCGTCGCCGCGCTCACCGCCGTCGCCATCTGGCATCCAGACGGTCTCAACGGTCTCGCCATCGGCCATCTGCATAAGGTAGCGCTCGGTGCCGTCGATGGAGCGAGCTGTCTGAACGATCTGCGGGGTACCGGTGATGTAGCCGGCCGAAGCGATGGATCGGCGGAGATCCGCGGGGAGAACGGAGACCTCCTCGAGGGTGGAGATGCGCTGCCGGTAGAGAGCTTCGAACAGCTGGCGCGCGCGGTAGGGCTTCTGTGCCAGGCCGGCCATGATGGTAGTCAGGTCTGGAAGGCTCATGCCTAAGAGCGACTTGGGGACATTGAGGCGGGCCGGATTGGAGTTCGTTTCCATGGTGAGGAGATCAAGCTTTGCGTGGCGATTGCCTCTGCGCAGGACGAGGCGGGGGGGCTTTGAATCTACAGTTTACCCCTTGGGCGGAGACGGGAGGAGGCCGGGGAGAGAGGGTCCGCTCCCTGGCTGGCGGACGGGAGGTGGGCTCGCTATGAGAAAATGGAAGTAAGGAGCTGCATGTCCGCCACCCTCATACAGGAACTACCGATAAGCCGTAATTTGCCGAGAAACATTCGAACGACCCTTCTTCCCAACGGATTACTGGTTCTGACGGAGAGCATGCCGCATGTGCGCAGCGTCTCGATGGGCGTCTGGATCAACTCCGGATCGCGGGACGAGGCGGTGGAGATCAACGGGATCTCGCATTTCGTCGAGCACATGGTGTTCAAGGGCACTACGTCACGGTCGGCGCAGCAGATTGCGCGGGAGGTGGATACCATCGGGGGGAACCTCGACGCGTTCACCGGGAAAGAGACGATCGGGTTCAATATCAAGGTGTTGGACGAGAATGTTGCACCAGCGCTTGAGCTGCTTGCCGATCTTGTTCTGCATCCGACCTTCGCGCCCGCGGATGTAGAGCGCGAGCAGGGCGTGATCCGCGAAGAGATCAAGATGGACGAGGATAACCCCGACTACCTGGTACATGAGATTTTCACGCAAAGGTTCTGGAGGGGTGATGCCCTGGGTCGACCGATTCTGGGGACGGTGAAGACGGTATCGAGCTTCGACCAGAGGATCGTGTTTGACTACTACGCTGACCGTTTCACGCCGCGCTATATGGTCTTCTCCGCGGCTGGGAACCTGGACCATGATGAGTTTGTGGCCGAGGTGGAGCAGCACTTTGGCGGGTTGAGCGTGGGCAGGCAGGCGGCGCCCGATTTCCGAACGACACCGGTCGCGACGCCACACATCACGCTCCGGAAGAAGAAATCATTGGAGCAGGTGCAGATCTGCCTGGGGGTCGAGGCGCCACGGGTCAGCGACGATCGCCGCTATGCCGTTTACCTGTTGAACACTATTTTGGGTGGAGGGATGAGTTCGAGGCTGTTCCAGACGATCCGCGAGGACCGGGGGCTGGCGTACTCGATCTATTCAGAGATGAACCCGTTCCGGGATAGCGGATCGATCTGCGTTTATGCCGGGGCGTCGGTCGCAAATACGGAGAAGGTTGTACAGCTTACGCTCGAAGAGTTGAGGCGTCTGAAGAGGGAGACTGTTTCTGAAGCCGAGCTCAAGAGGGCGAAGGATCAACTGAAGAGCAATATCGTGATTGGGCTTGAGAGTTCGGGGAGCAGGATGTCGAATCTGGCGCGCCAGCAGATGTACTTCGGGAGATTCTTCGGTGTGGACGAGATCACGGCGGACGTGGACCGGGTGAGCGTCGGCGATGTGCAGCGGCTGGCAGGAGATCTGTTTCAGACGGATGCGATCGCGCTGACTCTTTTGGGTAACTTGAAATCGATGGAAGTGTCACGCGAGGATCTGGCCTGCTGAGGTGGCTGCTGATAGAGTCTGCAATGCCCGCCGAATGAGATCGAGAGAGTAGAGGCACCCGAAGCATGAAGATCTGGAACAAGAGACGCAGGCAGGGCGACGAAGGCTTTACGCTGATTGAGCTTCTGATCGTGATGTCGGTGATGCTGATTCTAATGACGCTGGCGATTCCGCAGATGTTGAAGCTGAGGAAGCAGGCGTACCAGACGTCGGCGATTCAGTCGCTGCGTGCCATTGCACAGGCGGAGTTGCAGTACAACTCGACCTATCCGGCGAACGGGTTTGCGTGTTCGATTTCCGCGCTGGGGGGCGAGCCTGGGTCGGGAGCGCCGACAGCGCAGAGTGCGCAGCTGATTCCACCTGACCTGGCGACGGGGCAGAAGTCGGGGTATACGTTTGCGATCACCAACTGTACGAAGGTGAACGTGAACAATCAGGATATGTATACGTCGTACCAGGTGACGGCGGTTCCGCAATCGCTGGGGAAGACCGGCGACCTGGGTTTCTGCACGGATGAGAACAACCTGATTCGTTACGATCCGGCTGGCGGAACCAACTGCACGCAGCCGCTGCGGTAGTACGCCCAATGGTGCGCGCGGTGGCAATGAGAGCTGCGTGTGGGCTCCTGGCGCTCCTGGGGGTTTCCGGGGTCTTTACCACGGATGCGCGGGCTGCTGGTCCTACGACCGAGGCGGACACCGCGATCCTTAACGCGATCGTCAAGCGGGTGGACGATCACTACAACCATCTTATGTCTCTGCGGTCGCAGTTCACGGAGCGGTATGCCGGGCTGGGTATGGACCGGTCTGAGAGTGGGACTCTGCTGCTGAAGAAGCCGGGCCGGATGCGGTGGAGCTACACGACGCCTGCTGGGAAGGTTTTTGTGCTGGACGGCAAATACGCGTGGACTTACACGCCCGGGGATGCGCAGGTGCAGCGAATTCCGGCCAAGCAGGTGGATGATCTGCGGTCGCCGCTGCGGTTTCTGCTGGGACATACGCAGTTGAAGAAGGAACTCGATGGGCTGTCGGTTGTGCCCGAGCGTGATGGGTACCGGATCTCGGGGATCCCGAAGGGGATGGGCGAGCGGTTCCGGCGACTGACTCTAGAAACGGCCGCAGATGGGCGAATCACTGCGATCCGGATGGAGGAGATCGACGGCTCCAGCACGGAGTTCAGCTTCAGTGGATCGGAAGAGAACGTGGCTCTGCCCGACAGCGAATTTCGTTACCTTCCGCCTCCTGGGGTTGCTGTGGTCGAGGGGTTGCCGCCGGTGTAGGTAGCCGGCGACGTCGAGATCGTCAGGGCTGAGATAGCAGGTGCTGACTTAGCGTGCCTGCTGCCTTCCGAAGTACGACTATTCTCTTAGCTTTTCAGGTTTACGGTTCCGGTCTCGCCGAGATCGACTTTGCCACCGGTTGCCGCGGCGGCGACGTACTTGAGACCGCGAAGGAGTTTGCTCGAGGAGGCCTCCCAGTACTGGGCTTCCGAGATTTCGACGCGAAGAACGGCAATGTGGGGATCCTCTTCGCCCTGCGGGAACCAGGCCTTGAACATGGGGTTCCAAAGCTCTTGGATCTTGGCGCGGTCGTTGTTGACGGAGGCGCGGCCTTTAGCGGAGACGAACTTCGAGTTCGAAGGATCAGCGTAGAGAAGTGAGACGTGGGAGTCGGCTTTAATCTCCCCGACCTTTCCGGACTCTTCGCGGGTCAGGAACCATACAACGCCATCAAATTCGGTCTCCTGCGTTGCCATGGGTCTGCTGTCGAAGGACCCGTCTTCGGCTGCGGTGGTCATCATCGCGATGCGAATGCTCTTAATGAGTTCCCCTATTTTCTTCTTACCCTCTGCTCCTTCAAGGTGCTTCTGTTCTGGCATCATTTCCCTCCGACTCTTTGGATGCAGGTGCGCGGTGTGCCGGCTCCCCAGCACAGACGTTCCACTGGATCACGTAGAATCCGGTGAGGCGATTGGCTCTTGTTGTAAGAAGTGGAGTTATTCCGTGGCGGACCTTTTGACGGTTGTGTCTCTCTCAACCCCCGAGTTCCTGGAGTCGGTGCAAGATTTCGCGCCGAGGACCGCCGTCTTCGACTGCGATGGGACGCTATGGTCCGGTGATGCTGGATCCTCCTTTATGAAGTGGACGATCGAGACGGGGCTGGTCTCTCGCGAGGTGACGGATGCGATTGACGCGCGCTACCGGAGATATCTGCGCGGGGAGGTCTCCGAGGTGGAGATCTGCGGGGAGATGGTGCAGATGTACCAGGGTCTGCGCGAGACGGAGATGCGGCAGGCGGCGCGGCAGTTTTTCGAGCGTGTGATTGAACCAAATCTCTTTCCGGAGATGCAGATTGTGATCGCGGCGCTGCAGGCAGCCGAGACCGATCTATGGGCCGTCAGTTCCACGAATGACTGGGTGGTCGAAGAGGGCGTGAGGCGGTTCGGCATACCGGCGGACCGGGTGCTGGCGGCTCGCGTTCGTGTCGAAGCTGGGGTGGTGACGAATGAGTTGATCGACGTGCCGACGGACGGGGGGAAGGTGGAGGCGCTGCGGCGCGCGGGGGTGACGGAGCCGGATGCCGTCTTCGGCAACTCCGTGCATGACGCCGCGATGCTGGCGATTGCGAGAAGGGCGTATCCAGTGAACCCGTCGCCGGCGCTGGTAGAGCTGAGCGTTCAAGAGCGGTGGGCGGTGTACTATCCGGCGTCGGTCCGAGAGCCTGCAAAGTAAGCCGACGGAAGCTTTGCGGGCGCTTTAACGTCTAACGGTGTAGACCGGTGAGAGAGCCCATTCGCAAATTAGACGGCCGTGAGAGCAGCAGCAAGGGGCCGAGGCCGGTGCGCTTCGTGGTGGCGGGGCTGATTCTGCGGGAGGGGGACGGATGTGCGAAAGAGGTTTTGATCTGCCAGCGCAGGGCGGACCAGCCGATGAGCCTGAAGTGGGAGTTTCCGGGCGGAAAGATCGAGCCCGGTGAGAGCTCGGAGGCGGCGCTGGCGAGAGAGCTGAATGAGGAGCTTGGGATTGCCGCGGTGATCGGACAGCGTATCGCCAATGTGCGGCATACATATCGAAATGGAGGCGCGATCGATCTGCAATTTTTCCTGATCGAGAGTTTTTCGGGTGCGATGAAGAATCTTATTTTTAATGACGTTCGCTGGTCCCCGTTATCTTCGCTTCCCAAGTACGATTTTCTGGCGGCTGATCTCGGGTTGATTCGCGATCTTTCTGAAGGAAAACTGCTGCCGGACGGTGCGCTCTAGAATTCGAAACAGGGTCCCGTGAGCCTCAAGAGAGGCTGTTGAAGACCATCACCGCGGAGAGGCCGATCACGATGACGGCCGTCGTCCAGGCGACGACGTTGAACCAGCGCGAGTTGGTGTGGGATCCCATGAGCTCGTGCTTGTTGATGAGCTTCAGCATGAACATCATGATGACGGGGAGAAGAACTCCGTTGAGCACCTGCGAGAGGATGGTGATGGTGACAAGCGGGAAGTTGGGGATGAGAACGATGGCGGCGCCGAGCGCGAGGAGAAGGGTGTAGAACCAGTAGAAAAACGGGGCTTCCTTGAAGTTCTTGTCCAGGCCGCTCTCAAAGCCGAGCCCTTCACAGACGGTGTAAGCGGTGGAGAGCGGAAGGATGGACGCGGCGAAGAGCGATGCGTTAAACAGACCGGCGGCGAAGAGGATGAAGGCGTACTGGCCGGCAAGGGGCTTCATGGCTTCGGCGGCGTCGGAGGGAACGCCGATATCGCGGATGCCGTGAGCGTAGAGGGTGGCGGCACAGGCGACGACGATGAACCAGGCGACGACGTCGGTGAAGATGGAGCCGACGATGACGTCAAGGCGCGAGGTCGCGTACTGGCGGACGCCGATTCCCTTCTCCACGATCGAGGACTGGAGGTAGAACTGCATCCACGGAGCGATGGTGGTGCCGATGACACCGACGGTCATGTAGACGTAGCTTTTATCGCTCCAGACGTGGCGGGGAGGCAGACGAACGGTTTCCAGTAAGGCGAGGTGCCAGTCCGGCCCGCTGAGGACGCCAGCGACGATGTACGCGATGTAGAAGACACTGGCGACCAGGAAGATCTTCTCGACGCTTTTGTAGTCGCCTTTAACCACGAGGATCCAGACGAGGAAGGCGCAGACGGGAACGCTGGCGTATTTGCTGATGTGAAAGAGTTGCAAGCTGCCGGCGATGCCTGAGAACTCCGCGACGACGTTGCCGAAGTTGACGATGACGAGCAGGAACATCATGACGAAGGTCATGCGGAGTCCGAACTCTTCGCGGATGAGGTCGCTCAGACCCTTTCCGGTGACGGCGCCCATTCGCGCGCACATCTCCTGGACGACGATGAGGGCGAGGGTAATGGGGATCATCGTCCAAAGCAGGGTGTATCCGTACTGCGCTCCTGCCTGGGAGTAGGTAAGGATGCCGCCGGCGTCGTTATCGACGTTGGCGGTGATGAAGCCGGGGCCAAGGACGGCGAACATCAGCAGAAGAGAGGTTCGCCAGCGGCGCCACCACGGGAAGCGCGAGGTTTTCGATCTGGAATCGACCGCCATAGATACACCTTACCGTTTGCATTGCGGAGGACTACTGCAAAAGGACCATTCAGCGCAACGTCGCTGCACGTGTTCGAGCGATCTGCTGGATACGATCTATGATGAGGCTCACCTGGTGATCATTGTCATATCCGCTCCGCCGGGCGCGTTTGCAGCCGGCCGTTGCGATGCGATCGCGGGCCTGCTCGTCGGGAAGGTAGAGCTGAATCTTTTCGACGCACTCTTCAAAGGTAGAGAAGAAGACGGCTTCCTCATCTTCGACGAATCGTTCGGAGTGTCCGGCTGAGCGCTCGGCCAGGAGAAATCCTTGGCAGGCGGCGATCTCGAAGCTCTTGTGGACGAACTCATCCTGGTTGGAGTGAGTGAGGAAGCTGAGGTTAATTCTTGATCGCCAGATGGCTTCGCGGTACGCGGATTGGAAGAGCTCTCCGTCCCGGTAGATAGCCCCGGCCGCCTCGGGCCCGAGCGCCGCCTTCCACATGGAGGCACCGGAGACGATCACGGGCAGAGCTGCCTGCTTCCAAAGGCGGGTTAGGAACTGGGGGCGCTGATCGTATGGCGTACCGATGAAGGAGACGCCGCGATCGCGATCCTTGTCACTCCATCCGGCGGGTGGGGGGAAGTGGATGGTGGGCTCGTAGGCGGTCTGGATCTTCATGACATCACGAGCGCCCTCTCGCTTGTACTGCTGGAGGCTTACCTCTCTCTGGGTGACGTGCAGGTCGTAGAGTTGCAGGCACTTTCTGTACAGGCGCCAGCCGGGGTCGCGGCGCGGACCGAAGGCGTTATCGATCATGTAGCTGACGGTGACAACACCCCTGTCCCTGAGACGCTGGAGGGTTTTCGGCTGCATCCCCAGCATCTTGTCGGCCCAGAGCGCATGGACGCCTTCGTGCTCGGCGAGTTGAAGAAGATCGCGGTTCATGCGGTCGATATGGGGGCCGGCCGCGAGCCGGAAGGCGATCTTTCGGGCGAGTTGAGATTTGGGCTGGTACTCGAGGAGGTTGAAAGGTACAGGGATATGGCCGAGCCGCTGAAGCGCCCACATCCGGTACAGGGTTGAGTCGTTCGGTGTGATGGAGCCGGCGTACAGAATCTTCATCCGGAGGTTTCGCTTTCCTTGAGGGACTAATGTTTCGTTCGCAAGGAGGCGATCACCTGCTCAGCATGCACGACGCCGACGAGCCGCTTGTGTTTGTCGACGACGGGAAGGGCGCGGAGGTTGTACTTGTCGAAGAGTTCAGCGACTTTTCGTCCCCCCTCGTCGGGTCCGCAGCTGACGAGATGTCCGTGCGGTAGGGAGTGGAGGATGGCATCGGGTTGAGCAAGGAGGATCTGCACGAGGGGGATGACGCCGGAGATACGGTCGACATCGTCGGAGAGGTAGATGTCTGTTACGAGTTCGACATCTCCGTCGAAGTTGCGCAGCAGATCCAGGGTTTCGTTGACGGTCGCGCTGCTGTGAAGGAGGAGGTAATCGGTGGTCATCTGTCCGGCTGCTGAATCTGGCGCGAACTCGAGGAGATCGCGAACCTCGCGCCTCTCTTCCGGGTCCATCTCTTCGAGAATGGCTTCGGAGCGCTCGTCTGGAAGTTCCGAGAGCAGATCGGCCGCGGCACCAGGATCCATCTCCTCGACGATGCCGGCGACCGTTTCGGAGTCCAGAGCCTCGATAAGGGTCTGCTGCATACGAGGCTTGACCTCCTCGAGAGCCTCGGCGGCGACCTCGTCGTCCAGGCTGCGGAAGAGGGCGCGACGCTCTGACGGCGCCAGCTCTTCGAGGATGTCGGCGATGTCCGATGGGTGCATTTTGGAGAGCCGATCCTGTTCGATCTTGAGCCGAACGCGGCGAGCCGGATCGCGATCGATCAGATCGACGAATTCCCAGGGAATGGCGTTGGATCGAAAGCGTGTCGCGACGCGCTCCACGGACTCGGTGGGCAGGCCCTTGAGGAGGCGGCGGACGGCCCCGCGAAGTCCGATCTCCACCTCCTCGATGCGGAGCACGGTCGAGCCGTCCCGGTCGGAGGAGTGCTCCCAGACGAGGCAGACATCGTTTACGCGCACGACTTTGTGTCCGTTGACATCGATAATCTGCTGATCGAGCAGATCGCGCTCCAGCATGAGGAAGTCGTTGCCGGGCTCGAGGGGGACCGGATGGGCGCCGCCACGCAAACGAATGACACCCGCCTCCGTGAGAAGAAGGTGCTTGAGATCGACAAGTACCCGGGGCTCGCCGCGTCGGGAACCTTTGGGGCGGAGCACCAGGTTCGAGACGTGCCCAGCATCGATGGCCGGGGAGACGGCGAACTCCTGCACCTGTCCAAGAGCGGATCCGCGCTCATCCTGCACGGTCGCTCCGAGTAGCAGAGCGGCACTCGTTTTGTGACAGCTTCTCGTCATAGCTTCGGTCAGATCCCGGCCAATTGAACCTGTTTGCTGCCTCCTCTCCGACTCTACACTCGGGGTGCATGGGAGGGCAGTGGAGGAGCGAGTTCCGGGGTGCCGGACGGTGTGCCAGGAAGCGTGAAGCGGGTAGTTCTGAAGGGGCCGAGGATGTTTGCTTGACTTTCAAAGTTTGTGCAAGCACACTGCCTTCATCGTTTCGCCCCGTTTTGAGCTTTCACCGGCACACTAAGGACAGCTCTTGGCCGACCCCATGACAAGCCGTGTGAGTTTCACGCTTGACTCTAATTTAGAGACCGTCAACAAGATCGAGGAGACGGCGGAGCAGTACGCGGAACGTGCCGGATTCGACGAGGACACGGCGGCGCACATTGCCATGGCGGCTCGTGAGGCTGCGGTGAATGCGGTGATGCATGGGAATGCGTATGATCCCGAGAAGCAAGTCAGCGTCTCGTTCGAGACAACGATCGAATCGCTCGTGGTTCGTGTAGCCGACCAGGGTCCCGGGCTCGATCCTGACACCGTTCCCGACCCGCTGGCGCCGGAGAACATCCTCCGCGGATCCGGTCGCGGCATCTTTCTCATCCGCGCCTTTATGGATGAGGTACACTTTCGCCAATTACACCCTGGCACGGAACTCACCCTCATAAAACATCGAGCGCCCGCTCCGCCGGGGACCTAAGGAGACGCAACGCATGAGCATGAAAATCAATACTCGCCAGGTGGACGGTATCACCATCCTCGATCTAAGCGGCAGGATTACTCTCGGCGAGGGAAGCGTCACGATCCGAGACGCTGTTCGCGACGCAGCTGCCAAGGGAGCGAAGAACATTCTGTTGAACCTAGGCGACATTAACTACATCGACAGCTCGGGAATCGGAGAGCTGGTGAGCGCCTTCACGACGGTGAGGAACGGCGGAGGCGAGTTGAAGCTATTGAACCTGACGAAAAAGGTTCACGACCTGCTGCAGATCACGAAGCTCTACACCGTATTCGACATCAAGGATGATGAGGCTGCGGCGATCTCGTCTTTCACGAAGTAGACGGAGGCTTCGCCGATAGAAGCAGATGTGGAAAGGCCGTCGCGCAGGCGACGGCCTTCGTATTTGGCGCCGACCTTCGTATTTGGCGCCGACCCTATTTTCCGAAGTCGACCTTGGGCGCCTCGCCGTTGGCAGGATTTCCTTTGAAGTACTCGTCGCGAAGGTGATATCCAGCCATGTTGGCCCAGATGCTGTTGGGGAACTGCTGGACGTAGACGTTGTAGTCCTTGAGCGTCCGGTTGTAGCGGCCACGCTCGACGGCGATGCGGTTCTCCGTTCCGGCGAGTTCGTCGGAGAGACGGGTGAACTGCTCGCTTCCCTTCAGATTCGGATATTGCTCCTGCAAGCGAAAGAACGGTCCCAGGGCAACGTCGAGCTTGGTGTTTGCCTGGATGCTGCTGGCACGATCCGTGGCTCCGAGGACACCGGCGCGGGCGTTGGCGATGTTGGTGAGAACGGTGGTCTCCTCATTCACGTAGCCCTTGACGGTTGCAACGAGGTTTGGGATGAGATCCAACCGGCGCTGCTGCACGACATTGACCTGCGAGTAGGCCTGGTTGACGTCCTCATTCTTCTGCACCAGGGTGTTCTTCGCTCCGATGTAGCTTCCGCCGACGAAGAGAAGCACGACGATGAGGAGTCCGACGATCCCCAACACGATCCACAAAGATTTCATAGTTCTTCCTTTTCCTTCCCCAAGTGGTACGTTGTTCGCTGATAAGGAGTTCACCGCTGTACTCTACCATCCGGGCGCGAGGGAGCTGGCGCGGACACAGGCGGTCTAGAAGTCACCGCTGGCTCCTCCACCACCGGAACTCCCGCCTCCGAAGCCGCCAAATCCTCCGCCGCCGTCGCCATCACTGCTGCCCCCGCCGCCTCGGCGACCGCCACCGCCAAAGCCGCCGGCCCCTCCCATCAGGTTACCGAGGAAGAACCAGAGGAGGGGACCGCCACCGCCGCGGATGAGGAAGAACAGAATGATGAGAACGACGATGCCGGAGAGGATGGCTCGGCCGGGGCTGATGGAGGCCGATGCGGCTGGTTCCCGACGGTACTGATGCACAATCGGTGTGATGGTGACGCCTGCGTCGGTGGCGATGACGCGGGCGAGCTGCTGGACGCCCAGAGGGACGGCGCGGTCGTAGTCCCCCTGTTGAGCTGCCGGCGCCATGGATCGGCCGATATCGCCGACCTTGGCATCGTTGAGGATGCCTTCGAGGCCGTAGCCCACCTCGATGCGGCCTTTGCGCGGGCTCATGACGAGGAGCATGAGGACACCCCGATCGGTTCCCTTTGCGCCCACCTTCCATTTGTTTTCGAGCTCGGTTGCGAACTCCTCTATGGATTGGTCGCCGTCGATCGTCTTGATGGTGACGACGGCGATTTGTGCGTGGGCCTGGCGGTCCACCTGAGTGCACAAATCATCGACCTCCTGCCGCACGGGGGCGGAGAGGACACCGGCGAAGTCATTGACATAGCCGCTCGGAGCGGGAAGGGTCGCGACGCTTTCGGCCGATGCAGTGAGCTCTGCATTGAGGCACACAACGACGATAACGAGAGACAGCCAACGCACGAACGACTTCATTGAGGCCAGTCTACGCGCGTGAGCGGCCGCATCAGCAGCCGCCCAACGCCATGAGAGCTATGAGGGAGGAGAGAGAGGACTATTGCGCGGACGGAGCAGATGGTCGCGGGCCGCGGGTGGGAGTGGCGATTCCCTTTGACTTGGCGAGTCCTTCGACCATGGTTAGGTGCTCGTGAATGACCTTCTCGCCCTTCTCCACAGCGGTCTTCAGGGTGGGATCGGTGGTGCTGGCGGCTTCCATCCGGAACTCGCGGAGATCCATGTGGTGATCCTTGACCATGTAGGTTAGGTATTCGGTGTCGAAGTCGTTGCCGGAGAGCCCGTTAAGTTTGTCGTACTCGGCCTGATCTTTCTGGCTCGGCTTCTTGGGGAGCATGACGCCCATGGACTCGGCGATGGGTTTCATCTCGTTATTGAGATCGGTGTGATCCTTGACCATCTTCGAGCCGAAGTCCTTGACGTCTTCGCTGCTCGCCTTCTGCGACGCCAGTTGCCCCAGCTGCACCTCGGCCATGCCGCCTTCGGCAGCTTTTCGGAGGAACATCTTGGCCTTCATCATCTGGCCCGAGGTCCCCGAGCTCGGAGCCGAATCCTGCATTTCGTTCCTTGCCGCCTGATTTACACCCGGCTGCTGCTGTTGAGTGGTTTGCTGAGGAGCGGTCTGGTCCTGCGAAGGATTTGCTTGCGCCTGGAGAGTGCCAGCAGAGAGCAGAGCTGCGCCGGCGAGAGCTGCGTTAGCTAATCTTTGTGTGGTCATGTGAATCTCCTGTTGGATCGCCTGTGCGAGCGCGGAGGGTGCCTGGGCAACTTTGCCGCACCCTCAGTTTGGTGTTGCGTGCGACGGGTAGGTTGCCTCTGGACCCGTGCGCAACACTGTATTCTCGTCAGTGGGGTCCACGCCATGCCAGAGACACTTTTGAAGCCTCCTATAGCCCGGGAGGAGCTGACGCAAACGCCGCTTCACGGCCATATTCTCGAGGATCGTTACGGGTGGATGCGCAACAAGACTTCAGCAGAGGTTCTGGCTCATCTCCAGGCGGAGACCGCCCATACAGACGCGGTTCTGGCGCCTACGGAGGGGCTGCAGAAGACGCTCTATGCGGAGATGTTGTCGCACATCAAGGAGACGGATGAGTCGGTTCCCTATCCCTATCGGGGGTGGGTCTATTCCACGCGGACGGTTGAGGGAAGCCAATACCCGATCTTCTGCCGAAGGTCGGCGGCGGGCGACGGCCCGGTCGAGGTTGTGCCGGAGCAGGTGATGCTGGACGTAAATGAGCTCGCGAAGGGGCAGGCCTTCATGTCGGTGGGGACTATGGGTGTGAGTCCGGACGGCAGCCTGCTGGCGTACTCGACGGACAACACCGGATTTCGGCAGTACACACTGCATGTGCGCGACCTGCGATCGGGGCAGGATCTCGCGGACACGGCGGAGCGGGTGGG
>JAABVA010000356.1_pt1 | contig 59331 bp, 50 predicted proteins | sample 5560331 | NCBI WGS metagenome assembly JAABVA01 (sample SAMN12812661, study PRJNA571458) | rock metagenome | isolation source: Antarctica rocks | place: Antarctica: Victoria Land, Mt New Zealand sud | collected 2016-01-07
GTTCTCGATACTCGGTGATGAGCTGCACGACCAACTTGTTCATCGTCATGCCGCGGTCCAGGGCGTCGCGCCGCAACCAGCGCAGCAGCGCCGGGGACATGTAGAGCGACGTGTGCGCCGATTTCTCTTGCTCGGCGCCGTCACGCTTTGACGCTATAGCGTCACCACGCTGTAGCGTCGCAGCGTCATCGCGCTGTAACGCTATAGCGTCATCGCGTTGTGACACTATAGTGTCGTGACGCTGTGGCGCTACAGCGTCATTCTGACGGCTGCCTATCTCTCCGCGCTTGGCCCGGTCGAACGGGCTGGCAAACTCCGTCCCCTTGCTCATGCTGGGGGTTTTTGCATAACCCCTCGAAAACTGTAGTTAGGCAGTTAGTGGCGTTGGTCAGGACGCTCTGCCATAAGTCGCTTGACACACACTTGCACTCGACCGTGAGACGCCCGTATCGGTGTGAAACCGGATCTTGCCGGTCGTGGACATGGGCAGGGTAGGAGACCCGGGATCATGCGGCTAGGTTTGATCCACGACAGGCGCGGCAGCTTTTTTCGGCTCGCCCTGCGCTGCATTCGAGACAGCCTCCCACGCCTCCCAGGTGGCGAGGCGGTCCGCATACGTGGTACGCGCCCTGGGCAAGGTCCCGGAGCCAAGGATGAAGCGCAGCGGCGGCGTCTCCGCGTCCACAATCTTCAGGATGGCTTCCGCTGTCGCGTGCGGATCGCCGCGTTCTGCGTGCGAGAGGCCCCCAAAAACCCGCTGCCGAAGATCGGCGTACGCGTCCATCCCCGGCGCGATCTTGAGCGACGAGGGGCTGCCGAAGTCGGTTGCATAGGCTCCGGGCTCGATCAGGGTCACGTTGATCCCGAAGCCCTTAATCTCTGGTGCCAGGCTTTCGTGAATCGATTCGATTGCTGCTTTCGAGGCGCAATAAAAACCGATCAGCGGCATAGGGACAATCCCAAGGGAACTTGAGACGCTGACGATGTGTCCGCTGCCCTGTTCCCGCAGCAAGGGCAGCGCAGCTTGCAGCACGCGCACCGTTCCGAAGAAGTTCGTGTCAAACAACGCGCGAACGTCGGCCTCGCTCGCCTCCTCAACCGTGCCGACCAGGCTGTACCCGGCATTGTTGAGGATAATGTCCAGCCTGCCGAAGTGCGCGTGAGCCCGCTGAACGGCCTGCCGAGCCTGATCCGCATCGGTCACGTTGAGCGCCATGGGGAGAACGGCGTCGCCGAAACGTTCCGTCAGGTCCGCAACGTCTGCGACAGTGCGGGCGGTAGCCGCAACCTTGTCGCCGCGTGTGAGTGCGGCTTCGGCCCAGATGCGGCCAAGTCCGCGAGAGGCGCCGGTGATGAACCAAACTTTGCTCGTCATGGGTAGTGCTCCTGTAGCTAGGGGTTGACACGAGAGTCCTCACGACCTACTATTTGAGTGTAGGCTCGTATAAGGATAGTATTTGAGTATTTCCTCACATAAGTCAAGCCCTAAAAGCAGCCGGGGTATTCAGGCACCGCAACGGTCCAACGGCAAATTGCGCGTGGCCGCCATAGTGGAGGCGGCGGCGACCGTGATCGCTGAGCATGGGTACGAAGGCGCGACGATGGCCGAAATCGCGGCCCGCTCCGGCACAAAGATCGGCTCGCTGTACCGCTTCTTTCCGAACAAGGAAAGCCTTGCGGACACCATTGTCGTGAGCGCCCGCGACAACCTCGACGCGGTCTTCGATACATTTGATGTCAACGTTAGTGCGCTATCGATTCAGGCGCTGGCGGGCGCTCTCCCGGCCCTGCTCGTCGAGCAGGTGTTCACCAGGCCCGCTCTTATGCAACTTCTCGATGCCAGCCAGGACTGGTCGGTTAAACGTGAGGAATTCCGGAGTGCCGCACTGCGGCGCATCACCAAAACACTCATGATCCACAGCCCAAACCTGCCGAAGGAGTCCGCTGGAGATATCGCTCTCATCCTTCTGCTCACCACAAAGGCGAGGGCAACGCACCAGGAATTGCGCGATAGCGCCGTAGATGAGTTTCGTGACATGATCCGGCTCTATCTACAAAGCAGGTTAGGAGCATCACTATCCGATAAAAAGGATATCCCGTCATGACAGTGCACACCTGGCCCTATGCCTTATGGCAGAGAGTCTTAGCCAGTAGGGTTGGCGTGATCAGGGGTGACGCCGCCAAGGTAGCGATAGACCGTCGATTTTGAGACTTTGAAGTCTCGCATTAACGTCGGGATGAGGGTCCCCTGCTTCCGTGCTGCGCGGATCGTGGCAATCTGCTCGGGCGTTAAGGCCTGTCGACGGCCAAGGAGCACGCCGCGTGCTTTGGCGTTCTTGATACCGTCCATCTGCCGCTCGGCGCGAATCTCCGTCTCAAATTGCGCGATCACTCCCAGCATGTTGAAGAGCAGCCGTCCGGTGGGCGTGGTCGTGTCGACAGACTGATCCAGGACTTGGAGGTCCACGCCTTTGCGCTCCAGCTCCGCGGCTATCTGGCACAGATGCAAGATGGAGCGGGCCAGCCGATCCAGACGCGTGACGAGGAGCACGTCGGCCTCGCGCACATACTCCAGGCAGGCCTGAAGCTGCGGCCGCTTCATAGTGGAGCCGCTCTGCTTCTCCTGGTAGACCTTGTCGCAGCCCGTGAGTTTGTCGAGCTGCACCGCGAGACTTTGGCCGGTGGAGCTGACCCGCGCGTAGCCGATGCGCGCCACTGGGTGGTTCCTCCTGTCCCAGAATCTGTAAGATACCGTGAGAATAGCATTTTGCGCCATGAATTGGCACACAGGGGGAACTGGTCCTGCAACGTCTACCTTGCGAGGCCCCATCTTGGGCAGCAAAATCCTGGAATCGCCCTACTATCTGCTCGTCCCGACGACGGAAAGAACCTACTGCACCTTTTTGGGGGGATATGCAGAAACCCCGTATTGGGCAACAGGTTGTTGCACACGGGCCGGACCGCTTGCTGCCCCTGTCTATCCGCAGGGCAGTACCCGGCACGCCTGCAGCAGTCCCTGCGGTCAGCCAGCAGAGAGTAGGCCGGTTGTGCAACTTGTTGCTGCCCAATACAGGATATGCAGAAACCCCCAACCACCGCCGCGCCGCGATCATGTCCAAGGCTGATTGAGCGTCGCTTTGCTTAGTACGCAGACTCAGGTAGGGACACGATGAGGGGACATAGTAGGGGTGACGAAGAGGGCAAATCATACACGTTCCGTAACATAAGGGTGCCTACACACCGCGGCCTTACACTGGTGTACCACCAGCTACCACCTAGCTAGGATGATCCGGCCCCCGCGCGACTGGTCCTCCCGTTCTAGCGCCCGTCCTAAGGAAGCCCTAAACGTGGTCACCCAGCCCCGCGTCGACTGAGTGCCTTGGGGCACCGATAGCCCCACGCTTACAGACTGTCTAAAAATGTGCAATTGTGTTTGACAATGGTAGGTGAAACGTACTACCCTACCACCATGATATCCTCCGATGCGCCCGTCGACCTCTCGCCGTACCCCGCGCTGTTGACCGTGCAGGACGTGGCCGCGCTGCTGCAACTCTCCGTGCCGGCGATCCGCGCGCGCATTCGTGCCCGCGAGTTGACAAGCATCAAGATGGGCCACTCCGTACGCGTGCCGCGTGCCGAACTCGCGCGCTACCTCGCGGAGCGCACCGTGCCGCGCCACGAGCCGAGGGCTCCGGCGTGAACAGCTTGAATGTGCTGGCGATTTCGGCCCAGAAGGGCGGCGTCGGCAAGACGACCACGGCGCTCTACACTGCCAACTACGCGGCGCAGCTGCTAGGTGCCACGGCCGAGCGGCCTCTGGTCGGCATTATCGACCGCGAGGAGACGCGCAACCTCTCGATGCTCGTTGAGATTGGCGCGGCTGAGCTGGCACCCGGTGTCGCGTTCTTGCCCGGTTACGACGTGCCGCGCGACCACCCGACGCTCAAGCTGGTCGTGGTGGACACGCCACCCGGATACATGGCGATCAAGAGCCTGGAGGAGGCCAATCTCGTCGCGATCCCGGCGATCCCCGAGTCCAACGGTATCGTGAACCTGATGCGCTACCTAGAACTGTTGGACGACGCCAAGGTGAGCGTCAACCCGCACATGCGCCTGGTCGCGGTGCTGCCGACCATGGTGATGTCCAACGGGCTACACCGGCAGCGATTGGGCGAGATTAAGACCATCGCGGAGCGACAGCGGCCGCCGCTGATTGTGCTTGACCCGATCCCGCGGCGCATCAACATCGCGCGCTACGAGCCCTCGCCCGAGTACCGGGCGGCCACAGAGGAGATGATGCGCTATGCCGCGATCGGGTAAGCACGACAGCGCGCTCCTCCCCGCGATGGAGGCCCGCGCGCGCGCCGAACAGACGGCCGACGATATCGCGAACTCGACCGAGATGTTCTTCGACGCTATCCCCGGCGGCAAGCTCATCCCCATTGAGCGGCTACACGCGTGGGGGGCACAGCCTCGCAAGCGATTCGATGATGCGCGCATGGCCGAGCTAGCCGCGTCCATCGCAGACACCGGCGTGCTCGAGCCCCTTATCGTGCGCCGCAACCCAAGGAAGCCCGGCGACTACATCGTCACTGCGGGTATGCGTCGCCTACTCGCGGCGCAGCGGGTACACGGCTCCGATGCCCCTGAGCAACGCACTCGCGTCGTGGCACTGCCTTGTGTTATCCGCGAGGCGGCCGAGTCCGAGGCCTTCGCCGACGCGTTGGTTGAGAACTTGGTGCGCCAGGACCTCACGCGACGCGAGGTCATGGATGCGGTCATCGCCCTGCAGGACGAGTACAAGTGGAGCGTCCGCGAGATAGCCCGCCGCACTGGGCGCGACGACGGCGACCTGTCCCGCCTGATCCGCGTCGGTCGTGATCCGGACATCGCCGCCCTAGTTGTCGAGGAAATCGTCGCACCGACGACGGCCTACTACATCGTCGACGTCGGCAACGCAGAGGTCCGCCGCGAGATCGTGGCGCTCGTGCGTAGCGGCGTGCTGCGCACTGGGTCCGAGGTCCAAACCGCGATTTCGGCGGAACTCGACCAGCGGGCCCGTGGGCGCGTTGATGTCCGGGATAACGCCCCGCCGTTGCCCGGACCGCAGTCGGTCCCGACCCAAGGCACGGCGGTAGACGCGGGGACGCCGGCACAGGAGGACATTGCCCTTGACACTCAAATTTATGGCCAAGTGCTGCATATGCAGCACCCTCCTCAATCACCATCGCCGACTCCAGCGCCCGCAGCCCCAGGGATGAAGACTGACGAGCGCATCCCCGTGCAGGCGCACACGCGGCGCATCGGCGCATCGGCGCGGCTTGATCGCTTGGCTGTCTACATCATCACATCACTCAACCAATACGACAAGGACCCGGCAGATCGTGCGTCGCTGATCAAGCTCAAAGAGGCGCAGGATCGCATCAGGCGGTACATGGCAGAGCACGGGACGCGACCAAGCGGCGGATAGCGGTGACGAGATCGGATAGTGAGGTCATTCAGCCATGGGGATCGCGCGGGTCATGCTTCGGCAACTATGGGAGAAGCAGGTGTGTCACTGCAAGGCAGCTATTTGATGGCACCAGAAGTTGAGCCAGCGCGCGCGTTCTTGGATGAAGCTTACGCAAGTCTCGATTACAAGAACGGTGTGCTTCTAAATGCGACTGTAAAACCTGATACTGCCAGCACTGAGGCTAGTGAATGGCTAGAAAAGGGCGATTGGCTCGCTTTAGCCAATCGCATTGGCGCACAGAAAGTTTTCTTCGTCAACAATGACCCTGTCATTGTATTTCACGAATATGCTAATGTGCCTACTGCAAATGAGCTTCTGACAACCTTCCAACGTGCATGGTGTATGGCCCGCCCCCCCTGCCTCTTTGTAGCCCAGCCCGGTGAGCTTAAAGCTTACGACCTAAATCAGTCGCCACCCAGACATGTCGAGGATTGGCATCCTCTCGATGCCGTCCGTCGCGTGGCGGATGTCGCAGTCCAGTTTCACAGGTATCGGCGGGATCAAGTCGAGTCGGGGAAGCTATTCGAGGATGCGCGCTTTGGGACCATAGACGAACGCGCAGATCGTCGCTTAATCCACGACCTTAAAACAGTGCGAAAAGAACTGTTAGATACCGGTTTGCAACCTCGGCATGTTCATGCACTGATTGGACGTTCCATCTTTATTCGTTATCTTGAGGATCGAGACATCCTAACTCCCGAGTACTTCGAGGCAGTTGCCGAGCAGAATCCTGAGTGGCAACACTGCCTCCAAGAAGAGGATGAGAAGCCGGACTTTACTCAAAGTCACACAAATCGTCGGTTCCACCATGTTCTGAGAAACAAGGAATTCACCTATGCGCTATTCGAGAGACTAGCGGAGCATTTTAATGGTGACATGTTCCCGCTTGATAAAGACGTGGTGGACAGGCAAGGAAGGGAGCTTGATGAAGTGCAGCAAGAACTGCACCTCACTCCACTCCGCCGTTTTCTCCTCGGCGACCTAAATACTCAACAGAGCGTTTTGTTCTTTTGGGCGTACGACTTTAGTGTGATCCCAATTGAACTTATTAGCAGCATTTATGAAGAGTTTTATCACGAGAGTCAATCTGATGATAAGGGGACATACTACACGCCTATTGCCCTAGTTGATTACGCACTTTCACAAGTTTTACCGGAATCGCGGCTTGCTGAGAATCCAAAAATCCTTGACCCTGCCTGCGGCAGTGGTGTTTTTCTCGTAGAATCATTTAGAAGGATTGTGCGATATAAGATGCGCCAACTTGGCCGCAAACTGCAGCCAGACGAGCTCCGCTTGATCATCCGTGATCATCTGACCGGCATTGAGATTAATGAGGATGCCGCTCGGGTAGCTTCGTTCAGCCTGTACCTGGCGCTCCTACACTATCAAGAGCCACCGGATATTCTTGCAACACCGAAGCTACCACACCTGTTGTATGTGAACGGCGCACAGCGAGACAACGATTATTATCAATGCATCATCAACGCGAACACTTTCAGTTTGATGCTTGAGGAACGCAAGGTGTTTGAGCGGAAACTTGATGCTATCGCTTCCTGTCACAGGTGCGAGGAAGCTCAAGACTTGTATGAATCACTGGATGCACTACCCCTGGAACCACATTCATTCGACCTTATCGTTGGCAATCCACCGTGGGGGTTCGATAGAGCAACATCAGCTGAGACGAAGGCGGCTCAAGAGCAAGCGGAGAAGTGGTGTATTGCTTCTGATTGGTCCATCGGCGATAGGGAATTTGCCCAGGCATTTATTGCTCGCACTTTTACCTTGCTTAAACCACAAGGACATTGCGGCTTGCTCGTGTCGACAGGTGTATTCTTCAAGGATCAAAACAAGAGTAAGCTATTCCGGCAGCGGTGGCTTGCCGAGTGCACCTTACACGCGGTTATCAACTTTGCTCACGTCCGTCGCTCTTTCTTCAATGCAAATTCGCCGTTCGCTTTTGTTCACTATCAAACGTACCCTGCTAGCGATGATCATCGTCTTCTGTATTGGTCAGCCAAGAGAACAATTGCTGCAGCAAACAAGCATGTTCAAGCCGTCATCCTTGATCACGCTGACATGAGGCGAATACAACAGACACAAGTTCAGGTCAACGACTACCTGTGGAAGATTCTCTGGTGGGGTAATCATAGGGATGCTGCACTAGTTAACACGATTCGCTTTAATCCCACTTTATCTCACATTGCGACACAACGCAGATGGCCCAAGCCTGGAAGAGGATTTCAAGGCCCACTTTACTCACAAAGCACGAGAGACCCAAATAGAGAGAGTGATTGGCTGAGCAAGTACAAGGAACTACCGATTGGCAAATTTCAGCGCTACGGGCACATAATTGAAAGTAATTTGACAGCAGTACCTCCCAAAGTTCAGTTTCGTGGAGACAAAAGTATCTACGAGGGGTGGCGACTGCTAGTCAAACGTGGTATTAGCCAAGCTAATGGTAAGAATGGACAAATTATCGCGCGGTTAGAGAATGTTCCTTATTGCGTGCGTAATTCTGTACATGGTTGGAATATGGATGGTGCGAGCAACTGGGAGCGCAAAGTATTGACCGGGATTCTATGGTCGTCCTTAGCCCGTTATTACTTCTTCTTGACCGCAAGTTCCTGGGGTTTATGGCATGATGAGATTCAGCAGGAGGATGTTGCAAATCTGCCTATCCGTTTCCCCGATTCACCGCATTTGAGGAATAGAATCGCCAATATCGTCAGTAAGCTGCAAGAAAGTCGTGAACTGGGTGAGCTGCCGCCTTTGTTTGCCTTGCTCGAGAATGGCGCTGGGTTAGAGCAGCGCACAAAGCTTGAAGATCAGCTCGATGAAGCTATCTTTGACTTATACAAATTAGATGAAACCGAGCGTGATCTTATAAGAGATATGTGCCAGTATGGCCTGGAGTTTTTCTATAGAAGGGTAGGTAATAATAGTATAGAAGCTATTCGAGACGGTCGCCCATTGCACGGCCGCATCACCAGCCTTTCCGCTAATAGGAAAAGGGAGACTGGTCTTGAGGGTTACCTCTATGCCTTTTTAGAAACATGGAATCATGAACTGGTGAGGCAAAATGGTGAGTTTGTTTGGCATGTTGTACAACCCACAAACAATCCCATGCTGGCTGTTCAATTTGAGGTAATTAATAAAGATGAAAGGACACCTCGGATTACATCGTTAGGGGACGAAGCATGGAGCGATATTCTCAAACGTTGTGAAGCTGTCTTAGGTGTGCCGGTCAGCCAACGAGTGTACATTGATGGGTTGATACGTGTGGTGACCGATACTAGCATTATCATTATCCGTCGTAATGAACGACGTCTCTGGACTCGTAGCAGTGCTCGAGAAGACGCAGAAGCTACTCTTCTGCAAGCTATGTATTTACAGAAAGCTGTGGTGAATTAGGTCGTGGAGCAGCTTGAATCGTTTACAGCGTCGCCACGATTGTCTCTGGCATATACTTGGGACGACCATATATCGAGCGTAAAGGAAGTTATCCAAGATGCTCTATATTTACTTCGTAAAGAAATAGCTGCTATCAAACCTACGATTTGGAGTCATGAGGAGGATGATATTAGCTTCATACTGCATGATTGCCTGAAGGAAGCTAATGCAAAACTAAGGAAGGGTGGCCGTGGTGTACCTCACTACTTTATATATCAAGGACAAAATCAACCGAGTCCTGGGGATAGATCAAGAGATCGTCATCTAAAGAAAAGGCCTGATTTCCTATGGGGTATGTTGGATGATACACAAACTGACGTACGTCGCAGTCAGCGATTCTATTGCATTGAATGCAAGCGTTTGGGTAAGTATCTACGGGCCGACCGAATCTATAACCAGTTCTATGTTGAAAATGGAGTCGCCCGTTTTGTGTTGGAGGAATGGGGCTACGCCAAATCAGAGCAAGAAGCTACAATGATCGCTTATGTCCACAGTATGGAGTTTGACGACATCTTAAACGAGGTAAATGTAGCTGCAACAACTTTCAATGTAGCTGCAACAACTGTTGGTATTGCGCCTCTACCTGCACCAAGTGGGGGCTGGGTGGACAAGGGACTAAGTATTATGGTCCAGCCATTAGTCCGCTGTTGGGCACCTTTCCCTTTCGAATTGCATCATTTCTGGATTGACCTGAGAGATTGCTACCGGGATGAGCCCAAGCCACGTGCACTCCGATCTTCCCGTGCGACGACGAAACCTACTTAACTGGATGAGCGCGTAACGGTCGCTGTGCTGCCGTTATAGACTCTTGAAGGATTGTGTTGCCCCGATTCCAAGTGCCGAACAGCGATAGACGTGATTCTTGGAGACGTTCCATCAGGCATATCATAAAAGCTTTCGCAGGAGCAATGATGAATGACAACGACCTGATCGAGCCGCCCCATCACCTTCGCAAGAGTTGCTTTATCTATCCTGCGCCGTCGTATTCTATTTATTACTTGGCCACCCAACACGGTACCTTTGCGGGCTAAATCTCGGCACTCATTAGCGTCGGGAAGTGGAGCGTGTCGGCCGCGCGGCGCATGACCTCCTCGCCGCGGCGGTCGTAGCGTTGGGTCGTCGTCACGCTCGCGTGCCCGGCCATGCGCTGCACGGCGCTGATGTCGTTGCCCGCCGTGAGCAGGTCGCCCACGAAGGTCCGCCGCATGTCATGGGGCGTCAGGGGCGGGACGCCGGCCTGCTTCGCGCGCTTGGTGAGCATCTTGTAGATCGCGTGGGCTGTCATCCCCTTACCGTCGCCCACGGCGGCGATGCGACCGGCCTGGTCGATGGGCACGAACAAGGCACCGGGCTCCCGGCCGCGCAGGGCGATCCAGCGGTCGAGGACGACGGCGGCGCTCGCCGGGATCGGCACGACGCGCTGCTTGTCGTTCTTGCCGTGCAGGACGCGCAGCGCGGGCGGTGCCGGAATGTAATCATCGAGAGCGAGCGCGGCCAGCTCGGAGCGGCGCAGGCCGCCGGTGTAGAGCGCCGCCAGCATCGCCGCGTCGCGCACCCCGGCTGGGCTCCTGTCCCGTGCGCACGCCCGCACCAACGCGGTCAGTTCACCCGTAGGGACGGCGCGGCCGCGTGCCAGGCGCTCGCCCTTGTCGGCCTTGACCTCGCAGATGCGGCGGTACTCCTCGTCGCTCATGGCGTTGGCGTTGCGCGCCTCCCGCGCGATGCCCCGGAACACGGCGAGCGTCAGGTTGACCGTCGCCGGCGCTGCCCGCTTATCTGTGGGGCCGTAGGGCTGCATGAGGCGCTGCCGGATGCGCGCGACCTGGGCGGCGCGCAGGTGGTGCCAGGGGAAGGTCGCCGGGTCGGGTATGTCGAAGAGGCGGGCGACGGTGCGCAGGCGCTTCCAGACGGCCTCCTGGCTCGCCGGTGACAGGCTGTCAATGTAGGCGTACACCGGGTCAGTCAGCGGTTCCGGCCCTGGCGCCGGCTGGTCTGGTCCGTCGAAGAGGGCGAGTGAGCGCGCCGCGCCTCCGTCGTTCTGGTCAGTGCTCATCATGGCCGCTAGCGGAAGAGGCGCGCGATCTGGTAGGTGAAGCCGGGAACCACGTCCTCACCGTCGAGCGTGTCGTCAACACCACGCGGGGTCGGCGTATCGTCCCCCGGGCGCCACACGTCTACGCGCTTGTAGCGTGGCCAGATGACCCACACCAGGCGCGTGCCGAAGGTGAGGTAGGTCTTCGCTTTCGCGCCCATGCCCGGGGCGTACTGGTTCTCAGACGCCACCTCGACGGCGAGATCGGGGGCCAGTTGCGGCGCGTTCTTGTAGTAGTCGGGAGACGTCGCGGGCGGCAAGCGGTCCGCGCGCACAAAGGCGACATCGGGGGCGAGCTCCGTATCGAGCGGGTGAGCGGGGTCGAGGCGGTAGCCGCCCTGCTCGCCGGTCACGGCGCCCAGGCCGTTGTCCTCGACATAGGCGCCCAAGCGAATAGCAAGGCGCATCCCGACATTCGACGCCCCAAAGCTGCTTAGGGGCATGCGCACCAGGACCCCGTGCACCAGTTCATAGGTCCACCCGTCGTCCGGGAGGGCATGCAACTCGTCCGTCGTCATGGGTGGCCTGTGGGGCACGACCTCGGCCCACGGCGCCACGGGACGCGGGGAACGCGGGGAACGCGGGGAACGCGGGGAACGCGGGGAACGCGGTGGATGTGCGCGCAGTGCGGCCATGGGTCCAGTGTCCTCCGTTCATCGCGTTCATCAGGTGCGGTTAATCGCCATCGGTTTCCCTCCAGTATACCCGCTCCAAGCGGTCACGGTAATGGACCTTACCGTAACCACTACCCCGCCCCAGTCTCGCCCGCGCCGTCCTCATCGGCCGCGCTCGTCGGCTCGTTCCGCGCGCCCCTGGGTCGCCCCCGCCGCCCCAAGTGCGCGCGGCGGTACTCCTCGATGGCCGCGGCCGTGACCATGTTGAGCCGGGCATGGATGCGCACCACTTTCAGCGTCCCCAGGGTGATCGCCGTCCTGACGGTGGCCTGGGTGATCCCGAGCTGGGCGGCCGCCTCGGCGGTCGTGAATAGGTCTCGTCCCGCGCCCTCGTCCTCTGCCACGCGCGCCCCTCCCTCCGTAGCGATTGCATCCTCGCCACTAGGGTACCGCGCCGGATAGGAAAGGGCCGCCCCTCTATGCGCATCGGTCATGAGGTTGATATTTTTTACAACTGGGACTCCTCGACTCCCTCTAATCAGGAAAATCCTAATGGTAGGGTGCGCCTGGAAATACGGATGCAACGGGATACGCATGCAAAAGACGCTGCCTTTTATTTCGACCTCCCGAACCACTTAGCGGTGCTATCTGCTGTTGCAGAAACACACAAGCTCGTGCTACTGCCAGCAGAGGCTACGAGCGGCCCGAATCAGGCTGGCCTAGCATTAGCCTTTAAGGATGACAACAGGTTCACCGCGTTAAAGGTAGCCATAGCAAATTACAACCATTTAGGCTTATCGTTCGCGCAAATCTAAAGCGAGTTTGGCGCTGGAAGGTCGTTGGTGCCCACAATCGCCGACGGTCTGTGAGTAAACGGCCTGGTGCGGTGGTTATTGTCAACAAAAGGCAACGATTGCCGAGGAGTCTATGGTCGTGACGGATAGTGCGTTGCCAGGCATCCTGCTCTTCCTTCGGCTCAACAAGTGACGCTTCCTACGTCTAGTAGCGCCTCTACCATGAACACTATATGTAGTGGCGGATCTGCTCTCGAACTGACTTTCAATTTGCGCGAACGATAAGCTACATGACCTATTGGATGCCGCTGTGCAGTCGTGTTTGGCAAGAATCAGCCTCGTGGAATAGTTTGATTAAGCGTGGCAGGGACTGCTAGCAGCCTATTTTCTTTTTCTTGCAAACACGACTGCACGGATACGTCCAGGAAGCTGTGACTCGGCATGGCAATGGTTCATTCCGGTGCGCAACGACGCACAATCTATTTATGCACTTATGCAGCAAAAGGGAATGAATGCCATGGAGAGACACCTTTGACAGCAAAGAAGCATAGTGCTACGCTGCCATCCATAGCGAGATCGTTGCTGATGTGAAAAGAGCCTCTAGGGCTCTTTTCATCGGGGGGTGACTGCCGCAGCGGCCTTGGGAGACTAGGGTGAACAGTAGAAAGGAGTATCTCACCGACAGGGTCTCTACAATATGCTCAAGCAGGGTATCGCGCTTTATGATCGGTCGGGACATGTAGAACGGGACGGCCGCACCTATAATCCCGTTCTACATGTCCCGACGCGTGCGGTGGAGCGAGACCCTGGTAGAGTGGAGGGTAGAGCGCCGCCACGAGACGTGCGCCGCCATGACAGGAAGAACAGGATGAAGATCGTCGTTTTTGGAGCCAATGGTCGCACGGGAGGCCTCGTAACGGCACAGGCCCTTGCCGAGGGACATGCGGTGACGGCCGTCACCCGTCACCCGGAGGCCTTCCCGCTCCGGCACGACCGTTTGCGGGTGATGCGTGGAGACGTGTTCGATCCCGCGGCGGTTGAACACGCGGTGGCCGGGCAGGAGGCCGTCCTCTCCGCCCTCGGCGTCCCCTTCGGTCGCACACCCATCACGCTCTATTCACAGGGCATCGCTCATATTGTGCAGGCCATGCGCCACACCGGCGTGCGTCGCCTCGTCTGCGTGAGTTCGAGCTCGACCGATCCGCGGACACGCGACCACGATACGGGGGGCGGGTTCATCTACGAGAAAGTCATCAAGCCGCTCGTCATCGCCACGATTGGGCGCACGCAGTATGCCGATTTGTGGCGGATGGAAACGCTGGTGATGCACAGCGGCCTCGACTGGACGATTGTCCGGCCCTCCGGTCTCTTCGAGACGCCCGCGGTCACGGACTATCGGGTGGCTGAAGCGTCCATCCGCGGACTGTTCACCTCCCGGGCCGATCTGGCGGACTGCCTGCTCCGCCAACTCACCGCTGACCAGTATCTGCACAAGGCGGTGGCGGTGGCCACGTTCTCGGCGCAGCCCACCTTGTTCGCGTTCCTGGCGGCAGAGCTGTTCCAGCGCCAGCCTCGGTCTAACGCGGGTCCGACCACGAAAACGGCCTAAAGCAGCGATGTGAACAGGAGCGGAGGACGACATGAACCACCAGACGAATCCGTACCGAACCCCCTCTAACCCCCTCATGGAGGCGCTCATGCGCTGGGTGAGCGGCACGGGGGGGTGGGACAACTAAAGCTTCGTAGAACAGCCATTTGACCAATAACGGCCGAGAGGCGGCGCAACTGGTCCCCAAACGACGATTAGCGGTCGAGTTTGGGCAATCCACGTTGTGTTAACGGCCCAGCGGGCGATGCGATCCGGGTAAAAACCGGGCCGCTAACACGACTGAACCGCTAATGAAGCGTCGAAAACACAACGTTATGTAATATGGCTGTTCTACGAAGGGGTCGTTGTCTGACCCCCACACGCCCCGCCTCTTTTACGGAAACGGGCGTTCTCGGTAAAAGACGGGCTCGCCCTTTTCCCCGGTGCCCCGCGCCGCCCTGTCAGGGTTTCGCACTTGATGGCTGACCGGGACATATAGAACGGGACTGTCAAACCGTTGACCCGTCCACGCCTCCGTCCGTCGCGCGCCCATGGCCCGGCCGCCGCTTACTCCGGGCGTAGTGGCGGGCCGACCACGCGCGATTCATGCACACCTCGCTGCACCAGCGCCGGGTCGCGCTCTTGCTGGTGTCGTAGAACAGGCCGATGCAGTTCTGGCAGTGGCGCAAGCGGGTCCGCTCACCCTGCGCGATGAGCCGGAAGGCGGAGAGGGCGACCGCCACCAGGAGGCGCTCGACCCCGGTCCCCTCGGTCCCATACGCCGGACTGACATCGCCGCGTGGCGTCGCGTCCAAGCGATGATACGCACGCCGCAGCAGCCCATTGAGCGGGGACAACTCGCCCGCGCTCAATGGGCGGCCCTCCGCGAGGGTGCCGAAGACGAGGCGGAGCGCGGCGCGCGCCTCTTTCACCGCGCGCAGCCCCTCCTCGTCGCACCGCAGCGGCGCCGCGTCCCGGCCGACGAGATCGGCATCGGGCGAGCGGGCCTGCGCGGCGCCCCACCACGCCGCCACGGCGCCGGGCGCGGGGAGCAAATCATGAGGGCGCTTGCGCACCAGGACCTCCGTGTTGACGAAGTCGAGCGCCAGCGCGTTGCCGACGAACGGGAAGGGGGACCCCGGCGGCGTGTCCGGGCCCCCCGCCGCTTCCCGCCCCCCATCCGTCCCCGTGTCCGTGTCCGCCATGCCCCCTGCCTCCTGCCCCCATGCCCCTGACATTGCCCAGCGGTACCTCGGGCGCGCCGTCCCCCGTCAGTATACGACTCAAAACGCCTATTGACACCTGCAATCCGGCCGTGTTACAGTCTTCTTTGTATGAGTCAAAATAATTATAGACTCATATACAAGCGCCATTGGATGAGAGGAAGGCGACATGGACATGGGCCTGCGGGACAAGGTCGCGGTGGTGACCGGCGCGAGCCGGGGGATCGGGCTCGCCGTCGCGACGGCGCTGGCGCGCGAGGGCGCGCGTGTGGTGGCCGCCAGCCGGGAGCCAGGGGCGGCCGTGGCGGAGCTGGCGGACGCGTTCCCCATCCTCCCCGTGGCGGTCGACCTGGCCACGCCGGACGGGGGCGAGCGCCTGATCGCGGGGGCGGTTGCCCGCTTCAGCGGCGTCGACATCCTGGTGAACAACGTCGGCGCGCTCGACCCGCAGCGCGGCGGCGGCTTCCTCGCCGTGGACGACGCGGACTGGCGGGAGGTCCTGGACACGAATTTGTTGAGCATGGTGCGGACCAGCCGCGCCGCCTTGCCGGTCATGCTCGATCGGGGCGGCGGGGTGATTATCAACATCTCGTCGCTCAACGCGCGGGTACCCAACCCCCTGGTCGTCGCCTACGGGGCGGCCAAGGCGGCCATGACGAACCTCTCCAAGGCCCTGTCCGAGGAGTTCGGCCCGCGCGGCGTGCGCGTGGTCACCGTGTCGCCCGGCCCGGTGCGCACGGCGATGTGGGAGGCCGCGGGCGGGATGACCGACACCTTGGCCCAGGCGACGGGGCTGGATCGCGCGGCGGTCGAGGCACAATTGCCGCAACTCGCCGGCATCACGCTCGGGCGGGTGGCGACGGTCGACGACATCGCCCCCCTCGTCGTCTTCCTCGCCTCGGGGCGGGCGGCCATGGTCACCGGGGCGGACTACACCATCGACGGCGGCATGGGGAAGGGCGTCTGAGCGCCCCGCCCGAAGCCGATTGCCCGCGCGGGCAGGGGTCCTCGGCACCGGCGACCGGGCCGACGCAGGGCAGGCTGAGTCACCTCAGCGGTTGCCCGCCGCTCGGCTTGCATCAGCCCGACAGCGCGATGGGGGTGACAAGGTATGGACGAGCAGGTATCCACGGCGGGGGGACGCCGGGCCGCTAAGGCGCGGCTGGTGGCCGGGATGGTGCGCGGCCTCCCGTGGCGGGAGGCAGCCGAGGCGGCGGGCCTGCCCACCGGCCGGACGACGGCGTATCGGTTGCGCCGGGACGCGCGCCTCCGCGGGGACGCGGCGCTCGACGAGGGGCGACATGGCCATGCGTCCAAGCTCCGGGAACCGGTGCGGGGCTGGTTAGAAGCCTATTGTCGCGGCGCCCCGTCCGCGTCGGGCTCCATGGCGCAAGCGGCATTGCGCGACCGCTTCGGCCTCGACGTCAGCGTCCGCCATATCAATCGCGTCCGCGCCACGCTCGGGGTGAGTCGGATCTCCCCCCAGGCGGGCGCCGGAGGCGCGGGGGGGGGACAGGACCTCTCTCGCGCCCCCGACGTCCCAGCCGGCGTGGCGGGACGGCGCCGGCGGCCTGCTCCTCCTCGCCGCCGTCCACGAGACCGGCCTGCTCCCCGCGCTCGACACGGCCGTCCCGCGCGCTGATGGCCCCGTCGCCCCGTCGCATGCGACGGGGACGCGGGCCCTGCTGCTGACCCTGCTCTTCCTGAACGCGGTCGGCCTGCGCCGGACCTGGGACCTGCGTGGCTATGCCGGCGACGGCCTCGCGCTGCTCACGGGGCGGGGCCGCGCCTACGGCTACCGCCACGCCGAGCATTTCCTGTCCGACCTCGCCCGCGCAGGCGCCGCCGACCCGCTCGCCGACGCGCTGGTCGGGTGGACGACCACCTTGTGGCGACCCGGCCACGCCCGCGAAGATGGTCAGCCGGCCATCTTCTACGTCGACGGTCACCGCAAGCCCGTCTACAGCGATCGCCTGATCCCACGCGGCCTCGTCGCCCGGCGCGGGGCCGTGCTCGGCTGCCGCGCGCTCACGCTCCTGCACGACGCCGACGGGCACCCCCTGCTCGCCACGACCGACCGCGGCGACACGCACCTGACCGCAGGCGCGCCGGCCCTGCTGGACCGCTACGCGCGGGCGGCCACCGCCCCGCCCGTGCGCCGGCTCGTGATCGACCGCGAGGGCATGGCCGCCGCCTTCCTGGCGCGATTGGCTGACGACGGCTGCGACGTGGTCACCGTGCTGCGCGCCGACCAGTACGCCGGCCTCGCCAGCTTCGCCGATGTCGGTCCCTTCGTGCCGTTCCAGTACGACCGGGCGGGGGCGCTCGTGCGCGAGGTCGCCCCCGCCCGCTTCGCGCTGGCCTTGCCCGACCACCCGAACGAGCAACTCGATCTGCGCGTGGCCCTCGTGCGCGACCTGCGCGGGCGCGTCCCCTGCCCGCAGTCCCCGGCGACCCCGCGCGCCCCTTATGCGTGGCTGGAGGATCTCGACCCGGCGGACACCGCCTGGTATCGAGAGGGTTGGGTCGCCACTCCGGCCCCAGCCGTGCCGTCCGAGCCCAAGCTTATTCCCATCGCGACGACGGCTGCCGACGTAGACGCGGCCGAACTGGCGCGGACCTACGTTGATCGGTGGCCCCAGCAGGAGAACGTCATCAAGGATTGGCTCTTGCCCCTGGGCCTGGACACCAATCACGGCTACGCGAAGACGCCGGTCGAGAACTCGGAAGTGGCCAAGCGGCGGGCCGTGTTGGAGAAGCGCCGGGCGAACGCCGCGCGGTGGGCGCAGGGCGCGCGCGTGCGCTACGACCAGGCGACCAAGCGGTACACGCGCTTTTGGGAGGCGGCGCGGGAGCGCGAGCGCGCCCTCTACGACGAGATGGACCGGGGATTGTGTGACTTGCAGGAGCGCGGCGCGCCGGAGCAGGTCTACCGCGCCGAGGCGAAAGCGCGCAAGGCCGTGATCGACGCGGAGGTGGACACAATACTCCGGCGCGCCTACAAGGCGCACGACGCCTACCAGACCGAGTGGGACAAATGCGAACGGTATTGCAAGGAGCAGCGGACGCTCTTGCGCGAACTGGAAGACCTTGCGGCGCGCGAACGGACGATGCACGAAATCGACAACGGCAAGGATCAGGTCATGACCGTCATGAAAGTGGCGCTGGCGAACCTCGGGATGTGGGTGCGCGACCAGTGGTTCCCGGCGACCTACGCCCACGCGACGTGGCGGCGCCTGGAACCGTTCTTCCGGTTGCCGGGCCGGATTGTCTACGGGGTGGATGCGGTCCACGTCGAGTTGCGGCCCTTCAACGACCGGCAACTCAACCGCGACCTCGTCATCGTCTGCGCGAAGGTGGCCGACGCGCAGCCGCGTCTCCCCGACGGGCGCCGGCTCGTGTTTACGGTCGCCGGCGCAGCCCGTCCCGTTCTAGATGTCCCACAACGGAGCGTGGCGTGACTCCCTGTCAAGGTGCGACGCAATACGGTTAGCATAGTCAGATGGCCTGCGACCTCTCGGAGGGTCGGGCTGGACACCTGTAGTTCAACGCAAGGAGGTAAACATGCGTCGGCGTATGATACGGTCGATCGTGTTCGCGGCGGTGATTAACGCGGCCGTGGTGCCTGCCATAGGGGCAGTCGTCCATGTGCCGCTCGCATTCGCTTGCAGTGGTCAGGGGGTGGTCGCGGGGCCGGGTAGCCTAGGCAATGGTAGTAGCAGTACGATCTCGGCGACGCGGAATTTCTGCGCGTCCGGCACCTACATCCAAGGCTTGCTGAACGAGCAGGACCCGTTCTGCAACTGGTCCGTCACCGACCAGAATACGGTAAATGGCTACGTGGGGCGCAACAGCGGCTACACCATCAATGGCGCTGGCCTCCAGTACTCGCCCGGTCAGACAGACACCTCCCCTCAAATGGTCGCCCGCGGCGCGGTCGATCGCCCTACCTATACGTCCGCCGGCTACGGCGGTTTGTAGGCGCTTCAACGAAGGTCGAATCGAGGAAAGGAAATCTCCGATGAAAAGAGCGATTAGGAGTGCGGCGGGACGGCCGCGTAAGATATTCCGTGTCGTACGCGTCGGCGCTGTAACAGGGTCCGTGGGCATTGCCCTCGCCCTCTCCGTAGCCGCGTCCGGCGTCCTGTCTACGGGCTCACGCGCGTCGGCTGCTTCAGCGACACTCACCATGGCGGCCCACAGGTTGCACGCGATGGTTGGCAATGGCGTCTTGCATGCTGCCTACTCGCTGCAGCAGGGCAGCGCGAACACGACGCTCGACCTGTGGGCACAAGTGGGCACGGCGGGCAACATCGAGAAGACGGCCCTCGAGGGGCGCGATCCGAGCGGCGCCCTCCTCTTCCGCACTATCCTCGCAGGTGGTACCGCCACGACCTATACCGCGAAGACGAACACCATCCAGCAAGTGCAGGAGCAAGAGGTTACCCCCTCGCCTATCGACGTGTCAGGGCTGAGCCAGCTCGTCCAATCGGCCCAGGCTGGCCAGACGGCGGCTAGCCTGCTCAACCCTCAGACCATCGACGGTCATGCCGCAGACGGTATTTCTATCCCCGAGGGGCAGGCGCACCTGCAACTGTATGTCGACCATAACGACGGGGTGACGCGCCGGGAAACGCTTATCGACCAAAACGGCCAACCGCTATGGACGCTGAACGCGATAACCATCGCGCCGCTGGCGGCCACGGCCGTGGCGTCGGATGCGTTCGCCCTCAACGCACCGCAGTCCGCGCAGCGGGCTGTGACGCCGGACGGCAGCCCCAATATGAGCACACAAGAGTTGTCCGTGTCCCAGTTGCTCGCTTACACCAATCGGCCGGGACTGGTACTCCAAGGCGATCCGTTGGGCCTGACGCTGCGCGATATGCGCTACACCGGGTTCCCGCACGACGCCATGTTGAACTCGGCGTATCAGGCCGACGCTCGAGCGTTCTATGTGTCAATCCTGACGACGGATCATGGCTTGGCAACAGCGTCGGATGAGCTTGGTGGGCTAGCGAAACCCCTTGTGGCGACACAGAACACGCAGGCCGTTTCCCTCTTCGTGGCGGGGACAACGGTGCAGGGGCAATACTACGAGGTGCCGACGCAGGGCTCGTCACAGGTGTCGCGCGTCGTCGACTTCGCCCAAGGGGTGGTGCGCGTACGCCTGACGGGGGATGGCATGTCGCGCGACGAGTTCTTCTCTGCTGTCGGTGCCCTGGTCGACGGGCGCGCTCATCTTGACGCAGCTGCGCGCCTGCAGCAGGAATTGACGAGCGCGAGGCCGGGCGCGCTACGCTAACCCAGACCGATATCCATGGGGCCACGAGCCCCGCCCCCACGCGATGCGCCCTGTCCGATAGCACCGGACAGGGCGCATCGCGTGGGGGCGAATTTGGGGATAAGACCTGACCCCGCGTCCATCGCACGATGGACAATCAATGGTGTATCGGGTCGAGCACGGTCACGCTGGCCGACGGGAGCATTGTTGGCGCCGAGGGGCGTTGATGGGGGACGAAAGGCAACACTGAGCGTAGCGCTGGGGGAATCCACGCCCAGGCATCAGGCTGCTTGGAGTTAAAGCTAGGAGCGCCGATCTCCTCGACGGCTAGGTGACCCGTTCGCCCGTCGAGGGCGAGGTACTTAGGAGCGGAACCCACCGGGATCGCGCGCTGCACGCGCCCCTGACGCGTGTCCAGAATGATCACGGTGTTGGCAAACATATCCGCGATGAAGGCGTGCTGACCCGCCGGGTCGACGACAATGGCCGATGGAGATGTCCCGATCCGGCCGAGCCGTATTGTGCGCACGATATGCCCGTCGGTCCCGTCGACGATTCCCACCCCACCAGGCCGCACGAGGGGACCCCCGAGCGTCCGCCTGCCGCTGTCAAGGATGAGGACGTTCCCGGTGACATCGTCCGTCGCCGCCGGATTCCCCTCGCCGAAGGGAGGCATACCGCGGAAGCGAACCATGCCGAGGGGACGCCCATCCATGTCGTTGAACATGCGCACACGGCCGCGTGCGTCCATCGCGAAGACACGATGGGTGCGCTGATCTATGGCCAAAATGTCGAGCACATTGGGCACGGCAGCAATGGCCAGCCCCGTTGTCGCATCGAGGATATCCACGCCCTGCGCGCCTGTCACGAAGATGCGCCCGCTCCCCGCGTCGACGATGACACGCTGCGGGAATGGCCCTATAGGTGTCGTCCGCAAAAGGTGTAGGGCCTGCGCGTCGAATATCTGGACAACTGGGGGGTGGGCAGAGCATCTCTTCTGTGTACACACCCGCGCACCCTCGCCGGCCACGAAGAGGCGGTTTGTGAGCGGGTCCATACCTATTGCAGTGGGTGCCATAGAAATAGGAACGGAGCGACGGGCATCGCCTGTCGTCGCATCGAGCGCGTACATGGTCCCACCATTGCGCCGCGTCACGCTGCCGTCCGCCAGGAAAACGCGACCGGCGCGCTCGTCGAGAGCCAAGACGGCGAGACCTGTCCCGAAAGCCCTGACCCGCTGGAGAGCGCCCGTTCTAGTGTCGAAGATGTTGAGGCGGCTGCGCGGCAGGTTGCGCATGCTAGGAGAGGAGGTATACAGAGCGGCGGTCGCGACGAAGATGTGCCTGGTCGACGCATCGACAACCATCGCATCCGGACTAATCGGCTGATTCAGCGAGGCGCTCGACAGGACCGAGTTGGTGGGAACGAAGCCGCCCGTGAGCCCATAGATCGCGACCAGCACCACGACCACGGACATCACAAACGCGACGGTGAGGTGACGACGCGCTGTCGATTGGCGACACCGTGCCTGCTCGGGGGTGATAGAGTTCAATTCATTTTTATCCTGGTTCGTCCAGTATCATTCCTACATCCTACATCACTGTATCAAGGCGAGTGGCATCTGCTCACCATCGTTTAGCTCGATGCCAGAGAATACGCGTTATCTAAGCTAGACTTTGGCCAATCGGGGCGGGCATAGGGGATGCAGGCAGACGAAGCAAACGACCACTCCTGAGAAAAGAGGTGCGCCATGCGTCGCCTGCCCACGTCCATTATGACCCACCTTGACCCGTTCGCGCCAGTCTTCTCGCGCCGCGTCTGGCGGCATGTGCCCACCTTGGTCGGCGGGGCGATCCTGGCCCCTGGTCGCCGGATGGTCAGTTCGACCTTGCGTGTCATGGGCCTGGGCCGGTGCGCCGCCTTCTCCACGTACCACCGCGTGCTCAACCGCGCGGTCTGGTCGAGCCTGCGGGCGAGCCGCATCCTGCTTGGCTTGCTGGTCACCGCCTTCGCGCCGACAGGCCCGCTCGTTATTGGCCTCGACGCCACGCTCGAACGCCGCCGCGGCCCCCAGATCACGGCGGCGGGCGTCTATCGCGACCCGGTGCGCTCCTCGCGCAGCCACGTCGTCAAGGTGCGCGCGTTGCGCTGGGTATCCATGATGCTCCTGGTGCCGATCCCCTGGGCCGGCCGCACCTGGGCGTTGCCGTTCCTCACCGCCCTCGCGCCCTCCGAACGCTACGCCCAGGAACACGGGCAGCGCCACAAGGCCGTGCCACGCTGGGCCCAACAGATGATCCTCGCGCTGCACCGCTGGTACCCCGACCGCCCCCTCGTCGTCGTGGGCGATCAGGACTACGCGGTCATCGAGTTGCTCGCCGCCACGCGCCACGTCGCCACCCTCGTCACGCGGCTGCGCCTGGACGCGCGCTTGTTCGATCCGCCCCCGCCGCGCCAGCCCCACGCCCAGGGGCGTCCCCCCGGCGTCGGCCGCCGCCTGCCCAATCTGGCCGCGCGCGTGGCCGATCCCGCGACGGAGTGGGCGACGGTCACCGTGCCGCGCTGGTATGGGGAGGACGCGCGCGTGATCGAGATCGTCGCGGGGACGGCGCTGTGGTACCACGGCGGCAAGCCTCCCGTGCCCATCCGCTGGGTCCTCATCCGCGACCCGCGCGGGGTGTTCCCCACACAGGCCCTGCTCTGCACCGACCAGGAGGCGACCCCGGCGCAGATCGTCGCCTGGTTCGTCTTGCGCTGGCAACTGGAGGTCACCTTCCATGAGGTCCGCGACCACCTCGGCGTCGAGACACAGCGCCAGTGGTCGGACCTGGCCATCCGCCGTGTCACGCCCGCCCTCCTGGGCCTGTTCTCCTTCGTCACGCTCCTGGCCCACGATCAGATCGCCGCGGGGGCGCGCCCCGTCCCCGTCCGCCAGGCGGCCTGGTACCCCAAGCCGGCCCCCACCTTCGCCGACGCCCTGGCCCTCGTGCCCCGCTCCTTGTGGGCCGGGACCACTTTTTGCATGTCGCCCCCGGAGGAGGACCTCATTAAAGTCCCCCGCGCCCTCGTCGATTACCTGAGCGAGATGCTCTGTTACGCGGCCTGAATGGCCAAAGTCTAGCTAAGAGCCTGTCTAAAAAATAATGGACATAGGATGACCGTTTGAGTAAGGTGGAGATAGAGGCAAGCATGATCCAGGACTCGACGTGCCAGGGCAGGCGCTCATACTCCTTGCTCAGGAGCCGGTTGGCGGTGAGCCAGGCGAAGGTGCGCTCGACGACCCAGCGGCGGGGCTGGACGACGAAGCCCTTTGTGCCCTCGGGCCGGGACACGATCTCCAGGTCGAGAGCGGGCCAGTGCTCCGCCAGCCAGATGGTCAGGCGCTCGGTGTGGTATGCGCTGTCGGCCCACACCTTGCGGATGGTCGGGAACAGATCGCGCGCCCGCGCGAGTACGGCCTCGGCCCCGACGGCCTCGGGCACATTGGCCGCGTGGACGAGCACGGTGAGCAACCGGCCGGCCGTGTCCACGAGCAGATGCCGCTTGCGCCCCTTGGTTTTTTTTCCCCGCGTCGTAGCCGGTCTCGGCGGTGACGGGGGTGCTCTTGGCGCTCTGGCTGTCGATGATGGCGGCGGTCGGCTCCGAGTCCCGCCCCTCGCGCGCCCGGTCCTCCGCCCGCAGCCGGTCGTGGATGCGCTCAAGCGTCCCATCGCGCGTCCACGTGCCGAAGTAATAGTAGACGGAGCGCCAGGCGGGGAGGTCGCGCGGGAGCCAGCGCCACGGGCAGCCGGTGCGCAGGCGGTACAACAAGGCGTCGACCACGCGGCGCAGGTCCACCGTGCGGCGACGCCCCGGCCCCGTCTGCGCCGGGAAGAACGCCGCGATGCGCGCCCACTGCGCGTCGTTGAGATCACTTGGATACCCGCTCATTGGTGTCCCCTTTCGGTTTCTTCAGGCCTCTCTACCGAAAGAGTAGCGTAACGTTGGATTATTTTTTAGACAGGCTCTAAAGGTAGACAACGACGTAGCCATAGTAGCTCACGACACACAGGCCCGCGATGCGGGAGAAAGAGCACCAGGCACTACAATATGTGGTAGTCTACGTCGAATACGTTGTGTACGTCGGCCACCCTCACATCGAACTCCAGTTAATACGCAAGATCAGGCAAACGCTGGCCCACGACACGGCCATTCCCGCTCGGAGCGAAAGTTCCATCCTGACGAATAGCTGGATTTCTCAGGCAATACAAAGCTTAGCGTACGATACGGGTCCAATGATAGTCGAACCCCTGCCAGCGCCGGCCCCTGTTATCAGAAGCCGTTTGGACCGCCTACCCCACCCTTGGGAGGTGTCTATCGGACGTAACGGGACGTAGCAACGTACCACGACGGAGCAGGACAGAGGGGGGCCGGATGAGTGATGACGGACGAACGGACGAGGAGCGGCGGTCCGCGGCCTCGTGTCGCTCGCCCTCCATGTCGTCGGCGAGCGCCAGGACCGCGGCGATCTCCGCCCGCAGGCGCTCCCGCGCGTTGACCAGGCGCAAGGCGGCGCGCCGTTGCGCGGGCGGGCGGGCCTGCGCCTCCCAGCACCGCGCCTGCGCCACATAGTGCTCCAGCACGGCCTGCTGCCGTGGCCCCGTGTACAGCGCGACCATCCCCTCCAGGGTGGCCGCGTCGAGCGTGGAGGGCTGTGCGGGCGGATCACGTCCAGCAGCGCGCGGTGCTCCGCCATCATCTCCCCGAGGTAGGCGATTAACGCGACGACGGTGGGGAGCTGCGAGATCGGCTGCCACGAGGATGGCCCGTCGCGGGATTAGTGCGCGGTCTAACTGCGCACGTCCTCCTAAGGGTGGAAATCCTTCGCAATAGCCCCGATGGCCTGCACGATGCTGGCGATAGTTTGTATGTTTTTGCCCCAGTCCAGCTTGGATTCGGACAGCGCGCCCCCCGGCAAATCGAGTATGGCGTGAGCCTCCCCATCGGAATTGAAGTACTCCAATGTCTGCGATCCGCTGCCGGCCACGCCCAAAGCTAGGCGCGGACTACCGTCGCTGTCCGTAAGGGCGATAGTTGCGGTGTCCTCATCCTCTAGCGTGCCGACAATGGCCCGAGGCTTGCCATCCACGCCCATCAAGCCCATGACGGGCTTATCGTCTGCTGTCACCCCGACAATGGTGCGCCCCCTCTGTTGCGAGTCATCGAGGATCAACGCGCTAACATCATCGCCCACAACGAAGCTGCCGCGAGTGCGCCCCAACTCATCAAGGAGAATCAGGCGAGCAGTCCCATCCGAAACAGTCATGAGGCTCGCTCGTACCTTTCCCGCTTCATTGAGGAGGGTGAGACTGGGGTTACCATCGGCGTCCAGGCGAAGCCCGGCGCGGCCGTGCCCAGTCTGGTCGATCAAAGTTAGTCCTGGGGCACCATCGTCGCTGACAGATAATAGGGCGCGCCTCTGCCCCAAGGTGTCGTTGAACACCAATCCGATCCTGTCTTCGTACAGCGAGAGGGTTATTCGAGATCTATCGTTCCTGTCAACGATGGTCAGGCCCGGATAGTCTCCGTCGAAAGATAGAACTATCTTCGCCTGCCCCTCTCGACTATACAAGATCAAGCCTGGCCTTCCATCGCCATGCAACGACAGACGTGCTCTGTTCTTACCCTCCTCATCGTACAGCGCCAAGCTCGGCGCATCTTCTACCGGCAGTCCAAGTTGAGCTCGCATACGCCCAGCTTCGTCCACCAACTCAAACTTGCGCGCCCGGACGACTGGCTGCACGTTATCGGCAGTCGGCGTGTCATCAAAGCTATCGGACATTACAGTCACCTTTCCTTGCATCACGCGTCACCGCGCTCTATTCCTTGGTCCCCTAGCGGCCGCCCTTTCACCCTGCGCCGGCGCGTCGTATGCAGACGGCCACGCGGCGCACAGGGCCGCCCTGCGGGGCCGGGAGAAAGGCGGAAACGCGCGTCCTCGCGTTTGTCACGCGTGCCCCCCAGCCGCGTCCCCGTCGTCGGCCCAGGCCCGCGCCTCGGACCCTCGCCGGCCCGCCGCGATCAGCCGCTCCACGTCGCCGGCCACGACCGGCCGGTACGCGCGCACCGCCGCGCGCACGGCATCCAGCGCGCCCGCGTCGGCCTCGCCCAGCAGGCGCGCCAGATCGTCCAGGTCGCCGGTCGTGCCCGAGGTCAGCTTCATCACGACGAGATAGGGCAGCGCCACCACAGGCAGCCCCGTTGGACTCGGCCGCACCGTCGCCAGCGCCGGCCCCACCCAAGGCGCGGCGAGGGCTAGCACGTCCAGCCGGCACGGCATGGCGTCCAGGTCCGTCCCCGTCATGCGGGCCAAGGCCCGCCACGCCGGCGCGGCCGCGGGCAGGTCCGCCGCGACGGTCGAGGGCAACGCCCAGCGCGCGCCGCCCGCCGGGTGGCCCCTCAGGCGCGTCGCGCCGACGCGCCCCAGCGCCGCCTCCACCGCCCGCGCGTCGTCCGCGTCGATGAGGATGTCGAGGTCCGGCGTGGCCCGCTCTTGCATGTAGAGCCGCGTAGCCACGCCGCCGACGATGGCGAAGGGCGCCCCCACCGGCGCGAGCACCGGGCGCAGGTCGGGGACGGGCAGCGTCCAGGTGCGGCGGGCTGCGACCTCCGGCGCCGTCCCGCCGCCCGGCCGCGCACGACGCGCGGCCATCGCCAGCAACGCCGCGCGCCGCCCCTCCGCCGTCGCCAGGGTCGCCTCTCGATGCATCGCCGTCCCCCTCTTTCTCCCGCTGCGGCGGCCCTATGTCCCCCGCTTCCTCGCGCCCCGCGGCCGCGACTCGACCCGGTACCCGCTCGCGTGCGCGCTAGCGGCCGCCCCGGTCGCTCCGGTCGCCCCCCGCACGGTCTCGGTCCTGGCGTTCTTGCTCCTGCCGCTCCAACTGGCCGATCACCAGCAGGCTTTCCAGGTCCTCCGCGGCGTCGGGCACGTAGCGGCCCACCGCCGCCCGCACGTCTTCAAGAGCCGCCTCGTCGGCGTGGGCCAGCATCGTGGCCACGTCGCGCAGGTCGCGCTCGCGCCCCGCCTCCACCTTCATCGTCACGAGGTACGGCAGGGGGATGACCGGCCAGCCCTCTCCGCTGCGCGTGGGCTGCTCCACCGCCGCCCGCGCCCACGGCGCCGTCGACTCGAGCACGTCGAGCGCGAGGCCATCGGGTAGGTCCCAGCTGCTCCCGCCCACCGAGAGGTCGCCCGTGCGCGTCGCCCCCATCCCCTCTAGCTCGCGGTGCAGGCGCGCGGCGTCGGCGACCACGATCAGAATGTCGAGGTCCTGCGTCAGACGCTGCGGCATGTACAGCGTCGTCGCCACTCCGCCCACGATCACGAACGGCGTCCCCAGCCCGCGTAGGTCGTCGAGGACCGGGCCGCCCGGCACCGTGTCGCCAGTGCTATCGCCCGGCGTCATCACACGCTCCCTCTCTCTCAGCTTACCGCGGTGTGTGTCGGGGCCACACAGGGCCGGCCCCCACGAGGCCGGGAAAACGCAGGCACACGCGTTCCCTCACGATCGGCGCTCACCTGACGACCTGGCACTGAGGGACGCGCCACGGGCTGATGTGGGGAGTCTCGCCGTGGGCCTGTGTCATCCGTCCTGTCCTCCTGCAGAAAGGTCCTCCACGGGCGCGGTCGTCGCGGTCTCATCGGTCGGCCTCGGTCGGCGTCCCGTGCCGGGGCGGTAGCCGCCGCGCCGGCCCAGCCGCTCGCGCCGGTACGTCTCGATGGCCTCCGCTGTGATCATGTTCAGGCGCGGGCTGATCTGTTCGTACGCCAGGACGCCCCGCTTGATGGCGTCTTGGATCGTACTGAGCGACACGCCCAGCATCTCCGCTGCCTGAGTCGTCGTATACAATGGATGGCCCTCCTTATCAAACACGCAGAACCTCCCCCTTCCTGCCCTCTATCGTAGCGCATGAGGGAGGCCGGGGGCGGCTCCGACCCACAACGATGCGGCGACGCGGCGACGCGGCGACGCGGGGAGGCCGGCGCGTGACCGGCCCCCCCAACGGCCCCGTTAGGCGTCGTCCTCGGCTCTGTCCTCCTCCTCGCGCGCGGCGTCTTGGTCCACCCCCTCGGCGGCGGCGGGGTCCTCCTCGGCGGCATCATCATCGCCCGGCGCCCGTGCGGCCATGCTCTCGCCGCCAACAGGGGCGCACGTCGGAGGCAGGGGGGCGACCGGCGCGGTGGCGGGCGGTACGGTGGCGCTGGTCTGGTCGCCGGTGTAGAGCTTGAACACCGGATCGGGGCCGGCGCTGTGGTCGTTGTCGGGCTCGTAGTCGCGCGCCGCCTGGGCCTGTCGGATCAGCAGCGCCTCTAGCGTCGCCTTGACGAGGCCGAGCGGGTCGAGCGTGCGCAGCCCCTTGATATGGTCCGCGCGCGGGCGTGTGCTCCCGCCCGCGCGCATGAGCGCGCCCGCGTCCACGCCGTGCCGGCGCGCGATCTCGCCCCAGTCCTCCTTGTTCAGGCTGATTTTGGCGAGGGAGTACGCCGCCAGCGTCGCCAGGTCGTGGATTTCGATAGAGGGGATCAGGTCCACGGAGCGGCGCACGGCCAGGACGTTGGGCATGTAGTCGGCCTTCTGCGCGAGGCGGCGTGTCCTGGTCTCCTTGCCCTTCTGCGCCGCCGTCTTGTGGTCGTTGTGGGCCGCGCTGGTCTGCGTGAGCGGCGCCGTGACAGCGGCAGGGTTGGCGGTGATCTCCTGTTGGCGCGCCCGCTCGGCCGCGTCGTAGCGCGCCTGCCCCTTCGCTTTGAGAGCGGCGTAGTGGTCCGGCATGAGGCAGAAGCCTTCATACTCATAATCGCCTGCGCCAACCCTGCGATAGGCCGCGAAGGGGCAGGCGCGGCACACGGCATGGGTGTCAAAGAAGTTGCCGCCCCAGCGCCCATTAGTGTCCTGCCGGTCATGGCTGAACCGCTGCACGAGGCGCGGGTGATGGAACGCGGCGTTAGCTAGGGTCGGCTCGTGCGCCGTCCCGCTCGCCACGTCCTCGGCGAGCGCCGCGATCAGCGCGGGGAAGCCTGTGTTCTCCTTGCCGCCGCGCGTGTACTCGTGCAGGGCGAGCATCTTGGTGAGCGTGAGCCGCCCGCCCGTGTCTCTTAGATAGAGGTCCTGCGTCGCGGCGGGCAGGTCGCACAGCTTGAGGCGGTCCTTGACCCACTCCTTGCCGCGCCCCAGCACCTTGGCGATGTGCTCGACCGTGTAGCCCCGGCCGGCGCGCAACGCGGTCAGGCCGCGCGCCTCTTCCATCGGGTGCAGGTCGCGCCGCTGGAGGTTTTCCAGCACGGTCGCCTCTAACGCCGTGTCCTCGGTTAGGTCGTGGCGCATGATAGCCGCGATGGTGCGCCGTTTGAGCACGTCCCTGATGGCGCGCAGGCGGCGCTCGCCGGCCACGAGCAGGTAGGGGGGCGCGCCCTCCCCCGCGTCGAGGTTCGCCCGCACGGTAATCGGCTGCACGAGACCGTGCGCCGTGATCGACGCGGCCAGTTCGTGGATGCCCGCCTCGCCGTCCAGGTCGAACAGGGTGCGCGGGTTACGCCCATCGGTGGCGATGTCAGTTACGGCGATCTCGCGCAACTCGGCCAGCGCGGCGGCGGTGGGGATCGGCGCGGCCTGTGTGGTCGCGGCCTCGGTGGCGGTGTCCGTGATGGTGGGTGCTGTCCGCGCGGTCGTTGTCCGTGCCATTGGTCGTTTCTCCTTATCCGCTAGGGGGGGAGGGCCGGCATCCTGGGGTGGGGCCGGCCCTCCGCGCTGCCGCCTTTAGGCCGCCTCGGTCTCGGTCGCGTCGATGAGGGGCGCGATCTCGCCCATGATGGCCGCAATGCCGCGCCTGATGGCGTCGAGGTTGGACGCCAGCACTTCCCGCGAGACCCGATACAACGCGAGGTAGGTGGGCGAGTTCGGACACGGGATCGAGAGCGCGGCGCACACGCCATACGCCGTCGCCTCGGCTTGGCACTCGACCTGCTGCGTCGTGAAGGTGCGGCGCTCCTCGGCCCGGTGCATCCGTTCGTGACATAGCTCGTGGATCAAGGTCTTGCAGAGGTTGCCGGCCGGGTTGCCCTGCTTCAACTCGATGCGGCCGTCGCCGTAGCTGACGCCGTTGGCGTCCCGCACGAGGCGATCCTTGAAGGTGACGGAGAGGCCGCCGCGCTCCGCGATCTCGATAAGCTGCCGGAGGAGCGTGTCGTAGCGGTCGCCTTCGACGGCGTGAACGGTCAGCGCGGGGAGGTCGTCCCCCTCGGTGTCAGCCACATCGAAAACCCAGCCGGTACGGAATCTGAGCGCGATCACGGCGTCGTCGCCTGCCTCGGTCTTGCCCTTAATCGGGGCGGGGCACAGGATCGCGATGCCCGTCGCACCCTTCTTCACCTGCCGGCCGAGCGTCTGCCACGCGCGGTAGCCGGCGACGCGCGCGGCGTCGGGGCGCTGCATGGCGATCAGGGCGCAGTTGTGGGCGCTGTAGCGGTAGAAGCGGCTCACGGTCTGGAGGTAGCGGGTCAGTTCGGCGCTCTGCGCGGCCTGGTCGGTCTCGTCCGCGAGGCGCTGCATCCACTGGTCGATCTTGGCGAGGTTCGCCGTGGTCGGGTTGGCCGTGGTCTTGGTGGTCATGGTGGTGTCCCTCTCTCGTGCTCATCGTGGAGGGGCCGGCGAGCACCGCCGGCCCATGGCGAACGGCCCTACCGGCCCCAGCCGTACCAGGGGGCGGGCAGCCGCATCGGCCGCGCGTCCTCCTCGGTCGCGTGACGGTAGCCGGCGCGGTAGCAGGTCAGGCGGGCAATCGCCGCATCCAGCAGGTCCAGCACGCGGGCATCCTCGACCGGTTCCAGGTCGATGACCACCTCGGTCAGGCCGATGGGGTCGCCGGGCCGAAAGGTGACGTGCATGGTCACGTCGTCGCCGGCGTCGAGAGCGGGTACAATGGGTGTGGCCACGGTTGCGATGTTCATTGATTCGGGTGTCCTTCCGTCGTGCTGCTCATGCGGGCGGGGGGCTCTATCCCCCGCCCGCATTTCCTCTTTAGGTTTAGGCCCCGAACGCTTCTTGTAACGCGGCCATGCCGGCCGGGCGCGTGATCGTCGCGGGCCGCTGCCGCCGCGCCGTGTTGTGCGCCTTGTACTGCTCCTCGGCCCGTTGGTACCACTGCTCGGCCTGGAGCGCGAGCACCAGATGCCAGCAGCGCAACCCTTTCGCGCCCGCCTCGCACGAGCATTTGAGGTGCAGCACGTCTTGTGTATGCGTGACGCCTGCCCGCGTGCGGCTCTTGGTCTCGAAGATGTACCGGCTGGTCCTGCGAATGGTGGGCTTGGCGTCTGCCGGGGTGGTCGCCTGTGCCATGTCTGACGCTCCTCTCGTAGCCTCGTCGTTCGTAGGAGCTATCCGCCCCTCACCCTCTAAGCATACCATGCGCGCGCTCTGTTTGTAAAGAGGTAAATGCTATTTGTGGGGATAACAGGGCTGGTACACGCGTATTATAGCGGTCAATAGTGACCGAACCATACCCGTCTCCGTCTTTTCTCCGCGCGCCGCAGCGCGTGCCCTGTGTGATGCGCGGCGCGCGACGTGTAAGAAAAGGGGGCGCGCGCACGTCTTTTTTGAGTCGGGCGCGAGGACGGACGCAGGCCGGCGCGGTGGGGCACTCTGGCTGATGGGCGTGCCGGGCCGTGAGCTTCCTGTCCGTCCTCCTTGCCTACCGCTGTCCCCAGAGGGGCGTACCGTCGCCGTCTTTTCTCCCGCCGCCGCAGCGCGCGCCTGTGTGGCAGGGCTGCGACACGGCGGACCCTTCACGTCGTAGCCGGCGGGTATGGGCGCGCCACACACGGCCGCCTGTCGGCGGGGGAAATTGGGGGGCGTCGCCTGCGGATGCGGAGAGCGTGTGTTTGTCAGGGCGGGGAGCGACGCTGCGGCCACGGTGTCACGCCCGCAAGCAGCGATCTTGCCGGCGTCGCGGGGATGCGTATCGAATAGTCATCAGGAGGCAGAGGGGCGGCGCAACTGCGGAAACGCGTGTTTCCGAGGGAGCAACGGGGGCGGGCGATTCCCGCGAGGGAGCGCCGTCTCCCTTTCTTTCTCCCCCTGGGGGCGTGTGTCGGCCTCGTCCCTAAACGATCGGCGCTTGACACTATGCACCACGCGCCGCCACCGCACCGTCGCACATATGCGGCGACCGCGATTCCCCCCGTGCGTTAAAGTGCAGGTGTGGCTACCGTGCGCGGAGTGCGCGTTGCCCTACGCCCCGCAGGGCATCGACAACGGATCGGTCACAAGATAGGCTCTTGTGCGCGCCACCTTGTTGGAAAGTAATCCCGACGTTGCGCTCGTGTTGCCCTGCGTCTTCGAGGCTCTGGGCATCCCCCTCCACATCGTCGGCACCGTCGATGCCGTGCGCCGCGCCACGCAGCGGGCGACCATTGACGACTTCATCATCGTCGATTGCTCCCTCGACCGCCCGGAGGACCGCGCCCGCTGCGGCGAGCTTGTCCACCAGACCGCCCTGGGGGTCCACGTCATGTACGGCCCTGCGGCGCCCGACCACGCGATGTTCCGCCGCGATGTCGAGCGCGCCGCGCGCAGTGACCTCGTATGGTTGCCGGCCACGGTGGGCTTGGTCGAGTTCCTAACGATCCTGCGCGATCTGCGGGACCAGGCGCTCCAGGCGCGCGCCCTCTCTGCCTCGTGGCAGCGGCCGTTCACCCACCACCAGCACCGCGTGTGGGCACTGGTCGCGGAGGATCGCTCGCATGCCGCGATCGCGCGCGAACTGGGCAGCAGCGCGGGCGCGGTCAAGCAGGACATCGTGCGCATCAAAGAGAAGATCGGCGTCGCCACGACCGAGCAACTCAAGGTCGCCTATCGTTGGACAACTAACAACAGGTGAGGGTAGGCCGCTGGCGCATGTCCCGTTGTCGATCACACTGGATGGCAAACAGGGCGTACGGATGGCGGCTTTGGATGGCAGACAGGACGGGTGCGTGCGTGCGATGATGGGAGTGCCCCGAAACCGACTGCAGCGGCGAGTAGGGACACTATCGGTCCAACTCTAAGGAGACGAATGACATGACCCATTCCCTCACGCTCAAGCGCCTCGTCACCGGCATTGCCCTCGCCAGCGCGATCGCAACGCTAGCCCTTCCCCACGCCACACACGCGTCCTCACCCTACAACTACGGGCCTTCTCAGTGGGGTAAGCACGCGATCTCATACAGCGACTCCTTCAGTGCCCCCGGGCAGATGCGGGTGGACAAGGACCTTGGGCTCAAGACCCACTGGGAGACTACCATCAACCTGTCGGACCCGAGTGCCCCGATTGTATGGTCGCGTTATAAGGACGCGGACCCAACGCTCGGTGGGGTTACGGCTACCACCAGCGGGGTACAGCCCGCTGGGCTGACGCGCGGCAACCCGCGGGCACATCCGAGCACAAACCTATCCGACTGCAGCACGAGCGGCGGGGCGAAGCTCTGGGAGCAAACCTCGTTCAACGGCAACTGTGGCAAGTTTACCGGGACGGGCACCACGAACCTCGCCGGCCTCGCTTACCCCGCCACGTGCCAAGGCGGGACCATCAACTGCCACTACATGGACCACTCGCAGTCGTTGAGCACTGTCGGCAGCGCCGCGACAGGGTACTTGTCGTGCAATGGCTATGCGCCAAGCTTCCCGGGCTCCGCTCAATGGGGCGATTTGACCCAGGTGTACACGGGCTGCAACGGGAACTCTGGCTGGATATACGGCATCACCCTGCAGAGTTAGCCTGTATCATATATAGGATAGGGGTCGGCGTATCGTTGATGCGCCGACCCCCAGGCGACCGCATCACCGGCAGCGACCATTTGGGAGCGCGCCGTCGTGTAACTAGGGGGGGTGTGTAAGGGCGAAAAGATTATGCCACTTTGCCGAGGTGTGAGGAGAGCGGGTATATGCGGTATATATAGAAACGGATGGACGTACGAGGGCAGGTGCTGCTTGCACGGAGTGTTGGAGGGGCCGATAGCAAGAACTGGGGCTAGTCATGTCGCTCACCCCGGCCGTCTATGCCGTGAATGAGCCGCGCCCGTGCTGGCCAACGGCTGGTAGGGTAAGGCGCCGTGTAAGGATTGCCCTTTTTGCGACGGGCATATTCGGGATCGGAGGTGGTTTCGGGCTGTGGCTGTTGCAAACGGGGGCCGATGCTGTCCTGACGACCGTGCCCTTGCAAACTTCCCCGCCTACTGGCCGTGTGGTCGTCGATGAGCGCGCCGGCCGGGTGATCGTCGTCGGCGCAGGTCGGGCAGGCGTGGGCATGAGCGTGATCGCCACGGACACCGGTCTCCTTGTACACACGACTGCCCTTCGCGGTGGTTCCCTTGGCCTTGCAGCCGTTGCGTCCTCAGTCGGGCATATCTTTGTGTTGGGATGGACGGGCGCAATTGCTGGCTCTGGTGACACGATGTATACGCTTGATACGCGCACGGGTGCCCTTCTCGGCACCACAGCCATCCCTTTCAACCCCTTAGCTATCGGGGTGGATAATCGGGGGGGCCACATTTTCGTTGCATCGGCGGGGGGGATGAAAGCCGGCAGCACTACCTTTCTGGGGCCGGGGACTGTTAGTATGCTCGACGCGCGTAGCGGGACGGTGCTGCGGCGCATCCGGGTAGGTGTCCGCCCGAACGCTATCGCCGTGGATGGTGCGACGCGGCGCGTATTTATCGTAAATGGCGGACAGCTTGGCCGGACTGGGTTGGGGCCTGGCAGTGTGAGCGTGCTCGACGCCGAAACGGGACGCACCCTAAAAACTGTGGGGGTAGGTAAGGGCGCTGTCGCCGCGACCGTAGACGAAAAGACCGGACGAGTCTTTGTGGCCAACGAAGAAAGCCGCAGCATCACAACGCTCGACGCCCGCTCCGGTACCATTGTACGGACCGTCCCGGTTGGCTTCGCGACCGTGCTCGCGGTCGACGAGAGGACCGGGCGCATCATAGTCGCCGACGGGGGGGCGGGGACGGTGAGCGTGCTCGACGCCACAACCGGCACCATTGTGCGAACAGTCTTTGTCGGGGGGGGGCCGACGGCGGTGGCCGTCGACGCGCGGACGCACCGAGCTTTCGTCACCAGCACCGGGGGGGCGAGCCGGTTTGTCCCTCATCGGCTGCCGCGCGTGCTGTCGGGATTGGTGTCACTTTTCGTCGACCCGCACGCCCAGACCTACGTGAGTGTGCTTGATACGCAAAGCGGGGCACTCCTGCACGACGTTCACATCGGAAGTGGAGTGCCAAGGGAAATAGCCGTGGATCAGCAAACGGGGCATGCCTTCGTGACGACGCCCGATAGCAACAGCGTGAGCATGCTTGACGCCACGCGGTAGCGCCCGGTTGCCCCCTTGGTTGACTGCGGCTGCACCAATCCAATCACCCCAATCACCGCCCGTCAGCGATAAACTGAACGCATATCGTCAGGGTCTCGCGCTTCGGCTCGCTGCTGCGCATCTAAAATGAGACAGCATCGACGCGTCGAGCAGCGACCAGTTGCCCGTCTGACTGCGGCGACGGCAGTGAGACAAGTGGGAGTCTCATTTCAGATGCGCAGGGAAAGCGCAATGCGGGAGACCGTCACACGAGGACACGCCTACGCCACCCCTCAATCGAGCTTCCGCCCAACCCCCGCCCAATTCGAGGCGCGCTCCGGTTCGTCGCGCAGCGGGTCGTCGGTGCCATCAGGCTGCCAGGCGGGCACGTACACCAGGCCCGGCTCGACCAGCGCGAAGCCCGCGAAGAAACTTTCCACTGCTGCGCGCGGACGCAAGCCCAGCGGGCGTGTCGTTTCCTCGTACAGCTGCGCGAACCGCGTGAACGCCTCCGGCGCTCCCTCTAAGGTGGCATGCGTGATGGCGAGGTAGCTGCTGGGGCTCACGGCCTCCGTCAACTCCCGTAGCCCCTGGCGGGCCTCGTCGTCGTCGGAGATGAAGTGTAGCACCGTCATCAGCAGCAGCGCGACCGGGCGGTCGAGGTCGAGTAGCGCGCGCGTCCGGGGGTGCGCCAGGATCGCCGCCGGGTCGCGCAAGTCGGCCTCGATCGCAGCCACACCCGGGATCTTCTCCTCGGCCAGGAGCTGCCGGCTGAAGCGCACCGCGACCGGATCGTTGTCCACGTAGACGACGCGCGCGGCCGGGTTGACCGCCCGCGCGACCTCGTGGACGTTACCGGCAGTGGGCAGCCCGGAGCCAACGTCGAGGAACTGGTCGATGCCCTGGCTGGCCAGGAAGGCGACGGCGCGGCGCAGGAAGGCGCGGTTGGCGCGGGCAGCGAGCGCGGTGTCCGGGTAGACGGCGGCGAGCGCGTCGAAGGCGGCGCGGTCGGCCGCGAAGTTGGCGCGGCCCCCAAGCGCGTAGTCGTAGATGCGCGCCGGGTTCGGCCGGTCGAGATCGGCGCCGCGCGACGGCAGCGCGCGCGGGGGGGCATCCATTTCCGGGTGCGAGTCCATAGCCTCCTCCTTATCTCCCGTCCCCTTCCCACCAGCATAACGCGTCCGGGGCACCGCTGCCTCACGTAAAAGTGCCGACCTCGCCGGCGTCGCGAGGATGCGCACCGGATGATCGCCAGTCGGGGGGTGGCTGAGAAGGCGCGCGTTTCCGGGGATGCGGCACGGGGCGTGGCCGCCCCTTTTCTTTCTCCCCCAGGGGGCGTGTGTCGATCCTCTTGCACGAGCGGGCGGTATCTAACCAAAGCTATCAGTCGGCACATCCCGCCGTCGATACCATGTATAGCAGCGACGGCGACGGGCACCCTGTGTAACCTGCCGCCCGTGTCGCGCGTTATATCACTGAGCGAGGGGTGAACGCAGGCCGGCGGCGGCGCTCTTGGCTGATGGAACGCCGGTACCGCGAGCTTCCTGTCCGCCCTAACCGCGCCAGACGAGAGGGCGGGCCTGAGCGATGAGGTTCGCCCTCTCCCTTTCCTTGTCGCCTGAGAGCGTATATCGGTCGCTCCCCCTCGTGGTCCGGCTGCCACATTAAGTGGCAATTACCGGCGACACACGCCCCCAGGGGGAGAAAGGACGCGTCAGCCGTGTAGCGCATCACGTCGTCGCGCTGAGGGTATAGACGGCGCCGAGCCCGAGCCCCCGCCGGTCGAGGAGGCCGCGCGCGACCAATTCCTCCATCGCGTCTTGCACGACCGTCCCATCGAGGCCGAGCCCGATGATGCGGGCAACCTGATCGGCGGTAGCGCCGTGCGGCTCCTCCGCCGCGATCACCGCGAGGATCTCCGTTGTCGTGGTCGGCGCGTCGGTTGCCGACGTGAGGTCCGTATGCTCTGCCATGGGCATGCCTGTCTTTCGCCTGTCCTGCCGGAAGACACCACCTGTCTTTGCCGTCACGCTACACGGTACAACCCGCGTCCTCTCCTGTCTATGGACCGGACGCCTAGAACAGGCCCTTTTCTCCCCGTGGGGGCGTGTGTCGGCCCTCTCGTGGTGCGGCTACTCCTGTCTGTAGTCCTCATTGCCGACACACGCCCCCACGGGGAGAAAGAAACGCCAGTGTTTTGTTAGGGCGCGAACGCCGTTGCCGCTCTCACCGCGCCCATTGGGTTCGCCCAACGCCGGCGAGGACGGCCGCGCGGCCGGGCTCATCCGCGAGCGGGTCGCGCGCGGCGTCCGGGCGCCACAGAGGCGTCAGGACAAGGCCCGGCTCCACCACGTCCAGGCCCTCGAACAGCACCTCGATCCGCGCGCGCGGCCGCGCGATCGTCGGGCTGCTGGACCGGCGGTAGATCGCCTCGAAGCGCGCGATCACGTCGGCCGGCAGCCCGTCGAGCGTCGCGTGGGACAGCACGACGTAGCTCCCCGGCGCCAGGGCCTCACGGACGGCGCGCACCGCGCGCCGCGCCTCGTCGTCGTCGGGGATGAAATGCAGCACCGCCACGAGGAGGAGCCCCAGCGGCCGCCGGAGGTCAAGCAGGCGGCGCGTGTCAGGGTGGCTCAGCAGCGCCGCCGGGTCGCGCAGGTCCGCCTCAATCGCGGCGACGCCGCGCGCGCCCTCTCCTTCCTCCGCTAGCAACTCCCGGCTGTAGCGGACCGCAACGGGGCTTGTTGTCCACGTAGACGACGCGCGCCGTCGGGTTGATCGTGTGTGCGACCTCGTGAACGTTGCCGACGGTGGGCAGGCCGGAGCCGATATCGAGGAACTGGTTGATGCCCTGGCCGGCCAGAAAGGCGACGGCGCGGCGTAGGAAGGCGCGGTTGGCGCGCGCGGCCAGGGCGGCGTCGGGATAGTTGTCGAGGACGTGTTCGGCGGCGCGATCGGCCGTGACGTTCTGGTCGCCGCCGAGGAAATAGTCGTAGATCCGCGCCATGTTGGGCCGGTCCAGCTCCTCACTCTGGCTCTCGCTAGCGGGCATCCGTGCCCCCTCCCCGCACCCCTGTCCCCGTGTCCATGCGCGTCGGCCGGCGCGCCGTGGGCGCGGCCGTCGGCCACGAGGGGCGCGCGAACACGAAGCGCAGCGTGGCCACGGTCAGCGCCGCCAAGGACACGACCGCGCTCGCGCGCGCCTCCCAGCCCTGTGACGTGCGGAACAGATGCCGCACCAGCCGGCCTTTGAGGGGCAGGACGACGAGCAGCACCACGAACCGCCGGGGGCGTAGCCGCCGGCGCAGCCAGCGCCGGGCGCGCGCACGAGGCGTATCCCACAAGAAGGCATCAGGGTCGTCCAGGCGCGTGCTGGCGTCGGCGCTGGCGTCGGCGTGCAGCAGGCGCCCGACCTCGTGGGAGGTGGCGATCCAGGCGCGGCACGCCGCGCAGCCGGCGGCGAGGTGGGCCGCCACGATCGCGACCCGCTCCGGGGCCAGCGTCCCCTCGTCGTACGCCTGCAACTCGTCCAGCGTGAAGTCATGCGCGGTGGCCATCGTCGTCATACCTCCCTCCCTCCTTCAGGATAGCGCGCCCGGACCCCCGCGCGGGCGCGCTTCAGGCGCGCCTTGGTGGCCGCGACGCTGATGTTGAGCATGGCCGTGATCTCGGGGACGGTGTAGCCCCCCTCGTCGTGCAGAGCCAACACCTGGTACAACGCCGGGCTCAGTTCGCCGGCCGCCTCGCGTACGGCCAGGCGTGTGAGCGCGGGCAGGACGGGCGCGGGGCGCAGGAGAGCGCGCAGTCGGTCGAGCGGGATTAGAGGCCACCGATAGCGCCAGTCCGCGAGCATCAGGTTGTAGGCGATGCGATGCAGCCACGGATAGAAGGAACCAGGGTTGCGCAGAGTGGCAAGATCTTCGTACGCCTCATCGAAGGCGTCTTGGGCAAGGTCGGTGGCAAGGGTCGCGTCACCCGTTTCGCGCCGCAGGAAGCTTTCGAGCCGCGCGCGATAGCGCTGCACCAACGCTTGAAACGCGGCCGGATGGCCCGCCTGGGCGTCGGCGACGAGTTGGTAATCCGGCGGCGTGTCGCCCTCGTCGCTCACGGCCATGGTGCCTGCTCTCGAGCGGGATAGGGACAATCGTCCACCTATCCCTAACTATAGCCCGCCTAAGATTTCGGCGCAGTCCGCGCAAAATGTCCCCAAACCGCCCTTTTTCGCCCCTAACACTATAGAGGGACATGCAGTGGAGCCCCGGACGGAGAGGACGTCGCCCCACCCACCGCCAGAAAGACGGTTACCATGCAGCCCACCATGACACTCGTGCTCGTGCGCTCCGCGCACCCGCAGTGGGGCGCGCTCCACGTCGCTCTCGCTGCCCAGCCCGCGGTGCGGATCGTCGGCGACATCGGGCCAACGCAGCCGCTCGGCACGCTGGCGGGGCGTCACCCCGCCGTCATGCTCGTGACCGCCGACCTGGTCACCCGGCCACCCGTCCCGCTCGTGCGCGCCCTGCGCGCCCTGAGCCCGGACAGCAAGATCATCCTGCTCGTGGCCACCGCGACGCTCGACGGCGCCGCGCTCATCACGCTCCATGACCAAGGGATTCGCGGCTACTTCGTCTGGGAGGAACTGCGTCCCGAGACCGTGCGGCGGGCGCTGCTCCTGGTCGTCGAGGACGAGGCGTTGGTGGGCAGCCCTATCGTGCTGGCAACGCTGCGCGCGGCGCTCGAACGCCGGCGCGGGGCGCGCGTCGAGGGGTTAGTGCCCACGCCCGAGCAACGCGCGACGTGGACACGCCCAACCGGGAAACCATCCGTTGCGCTCACGCCGCGTGAGCGGGAAGTGGCCGAGCTAATCGCCGACGGGTACACGACGCGCGAGATCGGGGCTCAACTCTATATCACCGAGGATACGGTCAACACACACGTCCGGGCCATGATGCGGAAGTTTGACGTCACGTCGCGTCGGGCGCTCGGCCGCGCCTTCCGAGCGCAAGGGGCAGCGGACGGGGAGGGCGGGTCAACGTCCGGGTAAGCGCCGGTACCGGGAGGAGGATGGCCGCGGCGTGGCGTCGCGCAGGAGGGCCCAAACCGCCTCCCCTGTTTCGGGTGATAGGCGCGGCAAAGATCCCCTGTTTCGAGTGATAGGCCGCTATCGCCCACCGTGCCATGATGGAGTTGCACCTGCCCGAGGCCGACGGCCGCGGCAGCGGAGCGGGCGCACGAACGATCCCCCAGGCGGCGCGTCTGGCGCGGCGCTTGGCTTAAGGAAGGAGCCCTCTCGTGCGCGGAAAATCCTTCGTGTATGCTCTCCTCGCAGCCCTCGCCGTCACCGCCCTTGGCGCCATCCCCGGGCGGGCCGCGCCCCCTCCCGACCACACGCTGACAGGGCAGACCCCCGACGTGGTCGCCCACGGGAAGGCAAAGCAAATCGGCCACCATAAAGCCGATGACGTCCTCACCCTTGACGTGGTCCAGAGCGTCCGTGACACCGCCGGGATGGACGCCTTCATCGCCGCGGTCAGCGATCGACACAACCCGCTGTACAAACACTATCTGACGAAGGCCCAGTACAAGGCCCAGTACGCGCCGACGGATCAGGACACGCAGGCGGTGCAGGATTGGGCCACGGGCGCGGGCTTGGCCGTGTCTGGCGTTTCGCCGGACAACCTGCTCGTGTCGGTCCAGGGCACGACGGATAAGGTCGAGAAGGCCCTCGGCGTCACGATCAACGACTACGAGCGCGCCGACGGGTCCCTTTTCCGCTCCAACGATCGCGATGCCACGGTCCCCGCAGGGCTGGACATCCAGGCGGTGAGCGAGTTGTCCACATACGACCGGCCGGTGCATGCGGATATCCGCGTCGACCCCAATGGGGTCGCCGGCTACTTCCCCAATGACTTCGCCACCGCGTACGACATGACGCCCACGGTGGGCGACGCGAGCCTTCAATACATCGGGCTGACTCTGTGGGGCGGCAAAGAGGCGCAGAGCGACCTGAATACCTTCGCCACGCAGTCGGGGACACCGCGCCTCGTCGGAGGCCAGGGTGGCGAGAACGGGATCGACTGGATCGGCGTCAACGGCAATCCCATGACGGATACGAGCACCCTCGATGAGGTGGCGCTGGACTCGGAGTTTGCGCACGGCGTCGCGCCGGATAGCCACCTCAAGTACTGGTTGGGAAACTGCGACTACGACAGCAAGGGCCACTGCTCTGGCGATACCAGGGGTCTCGCGCTGGCGATCAACGCCGCCGTCAACGACGCCGACGTACGGATCGTGTCCAACAGTTGGGGCCTCCCTGAGGTCACGAGTGCCAGTAACCAATTCGTCCAGCAAGTCGAGCCTTCGTTGCAGGAAGCCGCTGCCTCGGGGACAACCTTCTACTTCTCGACGGGGGACGAGGGGAGCAACTCCGGCTGCTTCGACCCCGCGAACCCCGGCCCCCCGAGCCAGCACCCCTGTCCCCCATTGTACCCCGCGTCGAGCCGCTACGTGGTAGCCGTGGGCGGCACGTCCCTGGATACGAACGCCGACTACAGCTACAAATCCGAAACGGCGTGGGACGACGCGGGCAACGTGGTCAAATCGACCGATGGCGAAGCGGGCGGGGCCTCCGGCGGCGGCTGCGCGACGTACTTCCCGCGTCCCTCCTGGCAGACGCTTGTCCCCGTGACGGCGACCAACGACGGCAGCCCTTGCAGCGGGCGCGCGATCCCCGACGTGGCGGCGGCGGCCGGCGGCGATAGCCCCGCGAACGTGTACTATCAGGGGAAAAACCACACGATCGTCGGTACGAGCCTGGCGGCGCCGCTCTGGGCCGGCATGACCGCCGACCTGAACGACAACATGGGGGGCGCCGGTTTCTTCCTGACGGGCTTCGCCGCCCCGCAGTTGTACCAGTTCGCTCACGACAGCAGCTTCGACCCGACCCTCTTCCACGACATCACGGCGAAGGAACCTGGACCCGGTGACCCCTACGGCGCAGCCTACCCTGCGGGGCCGGGCTGGGATGAAGCCACGGGTTTGGGGTCCGTGGACGCCGGCACCCTCTTGTCGTACCTCGAATCGTACAACTACCCGGCCACGATCTACGCCTTCGCAGGCACCGGTGCGAGCGGTTTCGATTGCCCGACGGCCAGCGGCCGTGCGTTAACGACCACTGCCCTGCGTTCGCCAGGGAGCGTGGCCACGGATAAGACGGGTAACGTGTACATCACCGACGACTTTTGCAGCGTGGTGTACAAGGTCGACCCGCAGGGCAACATCGCGCTCTTTGCGGGCCAAGTCAGCAACCCGGGGTACTCGGGCGACGGCGGTCCCGCGACGAGCGCGCAACTCGACGCTCCGGTGGGTATCGCGGTCGGGACGGATGGGATCGTCTATATCGCCGACGAGAATAACAACCGCATCCGAGAGGTCACGACCGACGGCAAGATCCACACCTTCGCCGGGACAGGGGACGTCGGCTATAATGGCACCAACATGCCTGCCACGCAGACCTCCATAGATCACCCCATGGCCGTGGCCGTCAACAACTCCAACAATGTCTACGTGACGGACAGCGACAACTTCCTTGTCCGCCGGATCGACCCCACGGGGAAGATGACCATCGTCGCCGGAGTGCCGAGTTCGTTCGGGTACAACGGCGATAACATTCCCGCGACCTCGGCCACCCTCACCGACCCCGTTGGCGTCGCCGCCGACTCGCGCGGGAACGTGTTCATCGCCGAGCGCGACGGGAATCGTATCCGCGAGGTTACCGTGAGCGACGGGAAGATCCACACCTACGCCGGCACGGGCACGGCCGGTGACACCGGCGACGCAGGCGCCGCCACGGCGGGCCAGATTTCCAGTCCCTACGGCCTCGCCCTGGACAGCTTCAACAACCTGTACTTCTCAGAGGGGACGAACCACGTGCGTGAGGTCATCTGGACCGATGGGACGCTCTTCACCGTCGCAGGGACCGGGGCGTGTGGTAACACAGGCGATGGGGGTGATGCCTTCTCCGCCACGCTCTGCACGCCGCAAGGTCTCGCGTTCGACAAAGGGGAGAGTCAACTCTTCATAGCGGACACCGGGAATGCGCGTGTGCGCCGGCTGGCGAATACCCCCGCTTCGTAGGAAGTCATCCTCCGCGATGTGACGCTCGAGTAACCGGGCAGCTTTTGGGGTGAGGCCCGTGGTTAAAGGGCCTCGGACCTCACCCCCCCATCCCCACGAATGCGCCGGTCTGCTATACGAATGCGCCGGTCTGCTATGGTAGGGGAAAGGAGCATGGTGACATGGCACTGCGATCAGTCGGTCTACTCAGCGTCACGGCGCTCATCGCCATCGTCGCCGTCCCCCTATTTGGCCGGACGGCGACCGGCGGCAGATCGAGCCAGGAGCGCGCGGTGGGGCGACCGACCCCTGCCCCTACCGTCCGGGTGCGTGTCCTCGTACATGCCATCGACGACCCTATCCTCCACCATACGGCGATCCGGCTCCGCCCCCACGCCCCCGCCGATGTCATCGGGCTCAATATCGGTGCGGATCAGCAAACACCCGGAGCAACCACAGCTATCGCCGCATGGGCACGGGACGCTGGCTTGACCGTGACGTATATCACACCAGACAACCTCCTCGTAAGCATCAAGGCATCCACGACCCGTATCGAGAAGGCGCTGCGGGTCACCATCAACGATTACCGTCTGCCCAATGGCTACACGTTCCGGTCTAATGACCGTCCGCCCACAGTCCCCGCGTCGCTTAGTATTCGGTCCATCCTAGGGCTGTCCACCTACCAACGGCCGATGCTCCCTGGGCCGCTCGTCGCCCCAACGCCGACACCGAAGCCCTAGGCCCGGTGCTAAGATCACGACGCGAAGCTACCTGGTCTTCTATGCACGCGGTCACTGCGTCATAGCGCAGACCGCCGTGGCAGACGCGACGTGCGCCCGCGTATCGAGGTTGGCAATCTGCACAAACCATCCGCTCGCCGCGGCGCGGCCCGACCCCGACGCCAGCGGCTCGCTCACCACGACGTGCAGGAGCGGCGACGACGCGATGATGAAGCCGCCGGCGATGGCGCGCTTCCCGCGCGGACACGCGGCCAAGATGCCATGGCCGCCGCTGCGCGGTCGCACCATGTCGCTCGTGCGCACATACTCAACCGCGGCGAGTCCGGGCGCTCCCTGCGGCCCCGGCGCCCCGCGTGGCCCCTGCGGGCCGCGTACCACCGTCACGCGCGGCGTCGCTGCCGGCGGCTGCCGACGCCCTGGCCGGGGTCGGGGTGTGCGCATGGGCTGTGGCGCCGCGGCCGCCAGGCCACCGAGCACGACCGCCGCGCCAGCCACCGCTACGATCTTATTCATCATCCCCCCTTCCCTCCCTAGTGCAGAATTAAGGGGCTCTCTTTGCAACGGTCGACTGGGAGCGCCGGCGGCTCGCCGGCCAGCCATTGCCGGCAAGCCGCCGGCGCTCCCAGTCGACGCCACGGCACGCAAACAAACCCCTTTTAGTCGGCACTAGCGGTCCCCGCTACTCACATCGTCCCGCTCCGCCCCGCGACCCTGGCCCGGATGATCCTGCTCTTGCAGCAGGGCCTCGAGCAGCGTCGCGGCCGTCCGGCCGACGCCGCCCCCGCCGCCACGTCCCGGTCCCTGCCCCTGGCTGCCGCCGCGGCCCCCCTCCGCGCGCATCCACGGCTCGAGCGCGCGGCCCAGGCTCTCCCACGCCTTGCGCACCGTCCGGCGCGTGTAGTCGTCGACGTGGCCGGCCTTGCGCTCGTGGAGGTGCGGGCTGCCCTCGACCATGGCCTGCTGCACCTCGCGGCCCGTCGCCGTCGGGTACGTGTGCCCCAGATCCTTCACAATCATGTAGTCGATGCTGTGGAGCTGCCCCTGCACGCGGGCGTTGGGGTATGTATCCAAGAGCCGCGCCGCCTCGCGCTGGTAGGCCCGGCCGAGGCGCGATAGGTCCGACACAGCCCCGCCCTGCGGGCGCGAGAAAGAGGGCTCCTGCGCGTCTGTGCGCACGTCTGCGGGGCGCTGCTGGATGCAGGAACCTCACACCCGCGCCCCGCACTGCCCCTACAGCCCTACGACGAACGGGCGCGCCGACTGTGTGGACCCTTCCGGGCGCGTGGATCGGCGGGCGAGGGAGCGTAACCAGCGCCAGGGCTCGCACGTTTCTACAGTGGAGCGGGGGACGGGGCATAGGCCGGTGCCGGTGTCTTCGGGCTGATGGGCAGCGGGGCCGCGAGCTTCCCGCCCGGTCCCCCGCCAATCCTTTCCCATCCCTACGTAGCGAGGCTGCCGGGCCGGTCGCGCGTCGCGCCGCGAAAGGTGAGTTTCGCATCATGCGCGGGCGGCACCGTCGCCGCTATCCTGGTCATCAGTAGGGGGCGGGCGCGCCGTTTTGGGGACGCCGGCGCGCCGCCCCTTATGCATTGCCTCCTCCTACAGCTCGTCGCCCTGCCCACCGCCGCGGCGGCACGGCCTCTCGCTCCCGCTGCCCGCCCGGCCCTTCAGCCCAACCGCCGCCCCGCCGACACATCAAGCAGAAGGTCGGCGCGGGGGTTGTGGGCTGTGCCCCCGCGCCGACCTTTGTTTTTGCCCGCCCGCGCCACACCCGTGCCGTGGCGATGCCTCCTGCCCGCTACGTGCTATGATCCCGGACGCGTCCTTATAAGCGGTCATGGAAGCTGACGAGGACCAGGCCGGGGGCGGTCGAGGTCCCGCTCACGTTGTTCTGATAGGGGACGTTCGTCGCGAGCGCGACGGTGACGGCCTCGCCCGCCTGGTTGACGATGAGGTTCGCAACGTCCGACGCGGAGAAGCCGCCGGTGCTCGTCCCTTTGAGGGTCGCGTTACGGGCGGCCAGCGCGAGCACGCGTCCCTCCACCGGATCGCGGAGCACCAGGTCGCTCTAATCGTCGAGCGTGAGCAGCCAGCCGGTCCGGTCCAACACCACGACGACTGGCTCGTCCGTCATCGTCAACGTGGTGCGCCGTCCCGTCGCCGGGGTGTGCCCGTCGGATGCAGGATGCAACGACGATGCACGACAAAGAGGGCGGCCCCGTCAATAGAGGCTGCGGGGCGCTACTGTGCTGCGCCACAGGCCGCGCGCATCCGTGTCACGCAGCTATCCAATCCACGTTTTCGGTCGCAGGTCATGTGAACGGTACTCACAGGGAGCCGTCGTCGCGCTCCCCCACTATGATGCGTGGTTGCGTACTCCCGCCTTTCTTTCTCCCCTGGGGGGGCGTGTGTCGCGTACTCCCCGATTGCCACGCCTACCTCATGACGCCTATCCCCTCCCCTCCCGACACACGCCCCCCACGGGAGAAAGGGGGGACAGCACGCTCCATTGACGCGACGCGCGGAAGCGCGATACTGCAAGTACGCATAGATCCTACGTCAATCGCGACGACGCCAAAGGTGTCCCGGTGCATGCGACCTTGTGGCACGGAACCGACGAAACGAGCGCGCTGCGGCGCACCATCCTGAAAGATGTCTTCGACGCGGCCGCTATCCCCCTTGATGTGGTGTCCACGCAAGACGAATTGCTCGCCGTCGCCGCGCGGTCCCGGCGCGCCAGCGACCATGATTTCCTCATCGTGGACTGCGCGATCGGGAGCCCGTCCGACGTGGATCGGTGCGTGGCGATCGCCACGCGCACGCCTCTCCCGATCCACATCATCCACCCCAGCGAGGAGATCGTCCGCGCGATCGAGGGCGCGGCGGGCCGGCCGCTCGTCTGGCTCCCGGCCACCTTCTCTCCTGAGATCCTGCTCGCCACGCTCCACGCGCTCAAGGCGCAGGTCGTGGCAGAGGACGAGGCGGCCCTAGAGAAGCGGCCGGCGGTTACCCCACGCGAGCGGGAGGTGCTCGCCTTGATGGCCCACGGTCTCGACAACCACACGATCAGCACGCGTCTGAGCATGAGCACGCCCACGGTCAAGAGTCATGTGCAGAGAATTATGCGCAAGCTGGGGCTCACGCGCGCAAATTATTGCGCGGTTTGGGGCCGGGGATGAGACGGGATGAGGCTGGGAGGAGACGCACTCAGCGAGGAAAAGGGGGGGAGGGATGATATATCTCTCACATCAGGTGGTCCGGGCAGACAAAAAATCATCCTGCGGGATGATAGACATCTCCTCCCACCTATATGCCATGATAGAGGTGCGGTGGCGGGAGATAGATGTAGTCTCAGGCTGGCCGCGGATAGTCGCGTGTTGCCTGGCCCCTTGACGCGCGCTATCCTCTTGACCATTGGCGTAAGGGGCGTGGCACGAGTCGGTAGAAAGGCCCTGTCCCATGCGTCAGTCCGCCCGCGCTGCCCTGTCAGGTCTCCTACTCCTGAGCACGATCGCCCCGGTCGCCATACACGCGACGGCGACCGGGTCTCCCATCGCCGCGCACACGCTCGCTAGACCACCACGTGTGCCCCATGCCACCAGTCCCACCCCGGCGCAACGGGCACGCCTCCTGGCGCGCTACGGCCAGCTTCCCCTGGGCTTCGAGCGCGCCGACGGCCAGGCCGGGCGGGGCGCCGCCTACGTGGCGCGTGGCGCGGGCTATGGGCTGTACGTCACGGCCAAAGGGGCGACGCTCGTGCTGGCGGCGCCCCATGTCGTGTCCCGCACCTTGCCCCGTCCCGGCGCCGCGCGGCCGCCCCTCCTCGCCGGCCGTCCCCATCTCTCCCATCTCTCTCAACGCCTGGCCACAGATCCGCTTACGCCGACGGTGACTATCGCCGCGTCGCCGTCGGCGACCGGCACGCTCGCGCTCACGGCGACGGCGACCGCAACCCCAACGGTGACCGGCACGCTCGGCGCGGCGCCGGCAACGTCGCCCGTCCCCCTGGTCACGCCCACCATCCTCCCGGCCGCGACAGATACAGGGACGGTTACGTCCACAGCAACGATAACGCCGACCGCATCCGGCGCCGCATCCGTAACAGCGAGCGCCACACCCGCGACGGCGGTCGCCCACGGCCGGCTTGCCCGCCCCACGATCCCCGCTGGCGCGGGCACCGTCACCCCCGTGCCGAGCGCCCCGCCCAGCATCGTGCGCCACGGCCCCGGTATCACCCAGACGGCGGTGCTCACGCCCACCGGCCTTGCCGCCGCCATGGCCCTGCACCTGCAACACCACGGCCACGCCCACGGCACGGATCAGCGGCATCAGCCCGCCCCACCGCCCGCCGTGGTCCAACTCGCCTTCGCCGGCGCCAATCCCGCCCCGCAGGTTGTTGGGCTCGACGCGCTGTCGGGGACGGCCAACTATCTGCTCGGCACGAACCGGCGCGCGTGGACCACCAAGCTGCCCACCTACGGCCGTGTGGCCTACCGGGGCCTGTACCCCGGCATCGACCTCGCCTTCCACGGCCGGCAGGGGAGCCTCGAATACGACTGGCTGCTGGCCCCGCGCGCCGCGGTCGGGCGCATCCGGCTGGCCGTACGGGGAGCCGGCGTCCTGCGGCTCGACGGGCAGGGCGACCTGCTGTTGCGGACGGCGGCGGGCACGCTGCGCCAGGCCCGGCCGGTGGCCTACCAGCAGGTCGGCGGTCAGCGCCGCCCCGTTACGGCGCGCTACATCCTCCGGACGGGCCACGAGATCGGGCTTGCCGTGGGCGCCTACGACCACACGCGCCCGCTGGTGATCGATCCCGTGCTCTCCTACAGCACGTACCTGGGCGGAAGCGCCCTGGACCAAGGCACCGGCATCGCCGTCGATGGGAGCGGCTACGTCTACGTCACCGGCGACACGTTCTCCAGCAACTTCCCCACGCTCACCCCGGAGCAAGCGACGTTTGCCGGCGGCACGCACTACGGCGACGCCTTCATCACGAAGCTCACCCCCGACGGCTCGTCGCTGGTCTATTCGACCTACCTGGGCGGTAGCGCCGACGAGGACGTGTGGAAGATCGTCGTCGATAGCGCCGGGGAAGCGGTCATCGCCGGCTACACCGCCTCGACCAACTTCCCCGTCGTGAACGCGGCCCAACCGACCTACGGCGGCGGCCCCTACGACGGCTTCGTGAGCAAGCTCTCCGCCGATGGCGCGTCGCTGGTCTACTCGACCTACCTGGGCGGCAGCGGCGACGACGAGGGCTATGGCGTGGCCCTCGACGGCAGCGGCAACGCCTACGTCACCGGCCTGACCAGTTCGCCCAACTTTCCCACGACCGCCTCCGCCGCGCAGGGCTACTTCGGCGGCTACTACGACGCCTTCGTGACGGAGTTGTCCCCGAGCGGGAGCCTGGTCTACTCCACCTACCTGGGCGGGAGCAGCGACGACGACGGCTACGCCATCGCCGTGGACGGGGCGGGGAACGCCTACGTGGCCGGCGCCACGGCCTCGGCCAACTTTCCCGTCAGCACGAACGCCTACCAGCCGTCCTTCGTGGGCGGCTGCTCCAGGAGCAGCTGCACCTACGACGCCTTCGTGGCCAAGATTAGCGCGGGCGGGACGTCCATCGCCTACGGCACGTACCTGGGCGGGAGCGGCGACGATATGGCCGAGGGCATCGCCGTCGACGGGAACGGCGACGCCTGGGTGACGGGCAACACTGCCTCGGTCAATTTCCCGACCGTGAACGCGCCACAATCGACGTTTGGGGGCGGCGCCTACGACGCCTTCGTGGCCGAGCTGACGCCCGACGGGAGCGGGCTAGCCTACTCCACGTATCTAGGCGGGAGCGGCGACGACGAGGCTTACGCCCTCGCGCTCGACACCTCCGGGAACGTCTACGTCGCGGGTGAAACGGCCTCGACCAATTTCCCAGTTGCGAACGCGGCGCAATCGACCTTCGGGGGTGGCCCCTACGACGCCTTCGTGGCCGAGGTGAGCGCGGCGGGGGGTGGCACGGTCTACGCGACCTACCTGGGCGGGAGCGGCGACGACGCCGCTTTCGGGCTTGCCGTCGCCCCCGACGGCAGCGTCGCGGTCACCGGCCTGACCAGCTCGACCGACTTCCCCACGACGAATGCCGTGCAGAGCACGTACAACAGCGGTAGCTACGACGCCTTCGTGGCCGGCCTCGCTGCCGCCCCGGCCGGCGCGACCTGCCCCGACTATTGGAGCTGCGACGACATCGGCTCCCCGCCCTTAGCGGGCGATCAAACGTTGAGCAACGGGACGTGGACGGTACGGGGCTCCGGCTCGGACATCTGGAACAGTTCCGACCAGTTCCACTATGTGTCGCAGCAGGTCTCGGGCGACAGCAGCATCGTGGCGCGCCTGACCTCCCAGCAGAACACCAGCATCTGCACCAAGGCCGGCCTCATGTACCGCGCGAGCACCGACGCGGGCGACGTGAATTACAGCGTGGTCATGCTGCCGGACTGCGCCTACAGCACGTCGAGCGTGCAGGTCAACTCCCGGAGCGCAATGAGCGCGACCGCCACGACGGCGAACGACGTACCCACGAACCTACCGGTCTACCTCAAGGCGACACGGACGGGCGCCACGTTCACGGCCTACACCTCGACCGATGGGACGACATGGACGCAAATCCCCAACTCCGCCGTGAGCTTGCCGAACATGCCGACGAACGCCCTGGTCGGGCTGGTTGTCTGCTCGCAGAACAGCGCGACCACCAGCCAGGCCACCTTCGACAACGTGAGCGTCAGCGGCTACGCCGATACGACGGCGCTGGACACGGACACGGGCGTCTACACGCAGACGGTCGGCGGTGGGGGCGCGCCGAGCCAGTTGCGGCTGCACGTCGGGCCGGCCGGGATGGCGGGGGACGTGGGGTGGAACCCGCTCGACCTCACGCTCGGCCTGTCGGCGACGACGGGGCTGTATAGCCCGGCGCGCGTGCCCTTCGGCCTGGGGATCGCGCCGAGCAGCGGGCCGCAGACCCTGGCCACACTCACGGCCGTGGACGGCATCACGCTCGGCCTCGGGCTGGCGGCGAACAGCCCCGCGACGGCAGGGCAAGTGAGCGGGAACGCGCTGACCTATCCAGGAGTCGTTCCGTCCGGCAGCGACCTGTCGCTGCGCGCGACCTCCACGGGGCTGGACGCGCGCGTGGTCCTGCACAACGCGAGCGAGAGCGGCTCGTTCGTCCTCACCCTGGCGCCCGATCCGCGGACGCAGCTCGTCCAGGACCCGTCCGGCGCGATCACCGTGACGCAAGCGGTGACGGACTACGGCGACGACGGCGTGACTCCGTACGTGGTGACGCAAACGGAGTACATGATCCAGCCGGCTCTGGCGACGGCGACCACCAGCGCCCCCGCGTCGCCTGTGGACGTGGGGGCGGTCGCCATGAGACTGGGCACGAGCGCGTCAGGCGCGCCGACGTTGACACTCAGCGTCGACTCGGCCTGGCTGAGCCGCCACGCGAGCTCCTACCCCATCGCGGTCGACCTGCCGATCCTGACCGAGGACGGGTATGGGCAGACCGGCGTGTTCGGCACGGTCAATAGCTGCGCGCCGACCACGCCGGCACCACCGACCGAGATGGTCGTCGGGGTCCAGGGCTCATGCACGTACAACGGACAAGCCTACTTCGACCTCTCTGCCCTGCCCAACGCGGTGTCTATCGTGTCGGCGACGCTGCGTCTGTACACGCCCGGACAGACGGGGCCGACCGGCGTGCAAGTGGCCCAGAACGCGCCGCCGTCCGACCCGTATTCCGCGCAACAGGCGCCGAGCTGGAACACGGCGCCGGTGGTGGTGACGACGACAGCCCCCGTCTCGCAGAGCGCGAGCGCGGGCGGCTGGCAGAGTTGGGACGTAACGCGCATCGTGCAGGGGTGGATCAACGACCAGACGACCAACGGCGGCCTGACCCTCACGGGCGGCGGGATGCCGGTGCGCTTCGCCTCACCGCTGGGGGCCGGGACCGACGCGCCGGCCCTCACCCCTTATCTGGACATCACGTACGGGCCGCAATCGGGGTCGTCGGGCTCGTTCCAGGCCATGGCGACGACCGCGGCGGCCACGTCCGGTGGCCCCTACCAGGACAACGCGTCGTTCATCTACGGGGTCAACGGCAACGAGGACGTGTGCCAGCCCTCGCTCAATCCCGTATGCCCTAGCGTGGCTGCTAACATGGATGTCACTGGAAGTAACGAACCCGTTGGACCAGGCGCCCGGTTTGTCCGCATCAGCATCAACACTGCTGACATGCCGTGCGGGTCGACCAGCCCGATATCTGGCTACTTCAACAAAATCTATCGGCTGATGGCCGAAGCCTACAAGCGCAAGCTCATCCCCGTCGTCGTTCTAAACCGACAGGCGAACTGCGGGGCGTCGTCGGTCACGGCGAAGGACGGGACGCCGTTGTCGGCCGCCCAGTGGAACGCCGACGGCCAGTATTTCGTCCAGCACATGACCGACAACGGGTCGGAGTTGCAGAACGCCTACTACCCCCTCCCCCCCACGTACTTTGAGATCGGGAACGAGCCCAACCCTGGCTTGGAGGATTACAAGTACGGCGGCTTCCAGAACTACCCGGCGCGGTACTACGCCGCAGCCACAGGCCTCTATCAGGGGTTGACCACCGCCGACTCGTCGGGGCGGACGCGGGCACCAGCATCGGCACATCCTTACTATCGCATCCTGACCGGCGGTTTATTCCGCCCCGACGGAGAAATCGGCTGCAACACCAACAACCTTCTCCCTGTCATTGCCGACGCCATCAAGCGCGCGAAGGCGGTGGCGGGGCTGAGGGACCACCTGGGCGTCGCCGTACACCCGTACGGCTTCACGACATCGCGCTTCTTCAACTACTTTAGGGCGAGGGGTAGCAGTCAGGGATATCGCAACCTGTGCCGCAATCTCGGCGCGATGAACAGCAAGTGGTTAGCTAGCTTCCCCGGCCTGCCTCTGGTTTACACAGAGATCAGCTACGCCGCGTTCGCAGACAATATTCCGTGGGCGGGCTCGTATCTCACCGACCTGTTCACCTATCTCTACGACAGCCGGAGCCAGCAGTCGAACAACGTGCCCACCCCGTACATCGTCCCGAGCTATGATCGGGTCCGCGTCTTGTGGCAATCGATCACCGACTTCCCAGGTAACGGTAGAACTATCCCAGACGGCTTGTACGACAAACAAGGAGGACGAAAGCCTTTCGCGGTCGCCATCTGTAGAAACACCAAGATACACGGCAGCCTCGACAACGGCGGCTACACCTACACAGAAGACTACGTGTATTACTATCTGAGGAACGGGTCCTGCCATTATAGGTGACGTGGCCAGGGTGCTGTGCGATAGTGCTGCGTGGGGGAAAGCTGCGTCCACTCCCCCACGCGGTGTCCGTAGAACGAGAGATGATATCTGCGCCAGTCGCGCAGGCAGGGGCGACGGGGCATGAAAGTAGGGAGTTGACGATGCGGCATAGCCCATGGCGGCATGAAAACTCCGGCGCGATCGCCGTCTGTATCCTAGCCGTCGCCGGCATGGGCGTTTCCATGGCGGCGCGGCCATCGCTTCGCGCCCATACCGTCCGGCCGGCACGTCCCCGGGTGCGTGCGGCGTGGCTCGCCCGGGTCGTGGCTAACCCGATGGCCGTCATGGTGGACGAGCGCACCGGCCGGGTCTTCGTGCTCAGCGAAGGGCCGTTGAGCAAACCGTCGCTGAGTAAACCGTACCCCGAGTTGGTCGGGCCGGGCAGCATGGCTGTGCTCGACGCAGCGACGGGCCGGCTCGTGCGCACCACACGGGTAGGCATCAACCCGGTGCAGGTCGTCCTGGACACGACGGCGGGCCGCCTCTACGCGCTGAGCCAGCAGCCGTATGAGCCCGGCCAGTTGGAGCCCGCGCAAGCGGGTAGCGTGGCTGTGCTCGACGCAGCGACGGGCCGGCTCGTGCGCACCACGGAGGTGGGTATCAACGCCGTGGCGCTCGCCGTCGACGAGCGCCACAAGCGGGTGTTTGCCCTCGCACGGGAACCTCAAGGGAGCGACGACTTCAGTTCCGGCACCACGAGCGTCTTGGACGCGGCGACGGGTACGCTGCTGCGTACCCTGTCCGACGTCGGCGGCACGGCGCTGGCGGTGAATGCACGCACGGGGCGCCTCTTCGTCGCCTCGGCCCGGCCATGCCCCCCCGCTCCCTCGCTTGACGAGGCCAATCCGGGCTGTCTCGACGTGGTCGACGCGACGACGGGGCGGCAATTGGCGACCCACCCACTCTCCCAGACGGTCGGCCCCCGTGCCATGGCGATCGACGATCTGGCGGGCCGCGTGGTTGCGCTGCTGGAAGGCATGCGCGGCGGCGTGAGCGACGCACAGTACGTGTCCCATGCCGCCACCTTCGACGCCACGACGGGGGCGCCCCTGCGCAGCGTCAAGATAAGTCGGGATCGGTCCGCATATGCGTTCGCGTTGAGCGTGACGGCGGGGCGTGCGGTGGTGGTGGTGGGCCCTGACGGGTACGACATCCAGATGGGCAACAGCGGGTCGGCCCGTACGAGCGTGGTCGAAACGCGGAGCGGGCGTGTGCTGAGCACGGCGGGCGGGGCGGTCGGGCCGTACGGCCTGGACGCCGACGTGGTGATCGACGCGCGGGCCGGGCGCATCGTCGCGCTGACGCAGCCCCTGTCCGACGCGCATAGCTCGCCCGGCGGCCCCGCGACCGTGATGGTGCTCGACGCGCGGACGGGGAGGCTGCTACACACGACGCCGGGGCAGGTGGGCGACGTCGCGCTGGGGCTGGACGCCGCGCGCGGGCACCTCTTCGTGGCCAACGCCCGCTCGAACACAGTGCGCATGCTCGCCGTGGCGCGCCTGTAACGCACCTTGACGGACCTGCCGCGCCGGCTCGACTGCCGGACCACCGTACACGAAAGGGTGGCCCTGATCGACAGGGCTGCCCTCTCCATACGCCCTACACGTCACCCGCTATGATCCCAGGCACATCCCCTTATAGGTGGTCCTGGAAGCTGACGAGGACGAGGCCAGGGGTGTCCGCGCTCCCGGTCACGCTATTTGGCCCTAACGTAGCGAAGGTCGAAATTTCGGCAAAGCAAAGCGATTTCATGCGCGTGGCATTGTAGCCGATCAGGCGAAGCGACTTCGCTCTAGCCGGTTGAGGACGAAGTACAGGGTGTTGGCCGGCCTTGGCTTCGTTCCATCGGTGCCTGCGAGTCCAAAAAGTTCGTGGTATGCGCATTCTGCGAACAAATGGGAGCGACACGATGGTCGACCGCTCCCACTCCTTGGCCGAAACGGCCGTCACCTTGCCGAAATTTGGACCTTCGCTACGTTAGGGCCTATTTTGATAGGGGACGTTTGTCGCGCGCGAGACGGTGACGGCCGCGCCCGTCTGGCCGACGATGAGCTGTGAGACATCCGACGCGGAGAAGCCACCGGCACTCGTCCCTTTGAGGGTCGCGTTACTGGCGGCCAGCGCGAGCACGCGTCCCCCCACGGGGTCGCGGAGCACGAGGTCGCCCTGATCGTCGAGCGTGAGCAGCCGGCCGGTCCGGTCCTGGACCGCGACGACCGCCTCCCCCGTCGTCAGGGTCGCGCGCTTCCCCGTCGCCGGGGTACGCCTTCCGATAGCAGGGGACGCAGCGCATGAGCAACGCGGTCGGGTAGTATAACGCACGGTCGCCGTCCAGCCACCCGGCCCCGGCCTCGATGGGCACCCACCCCTCGGGGCAACTCACGGGGCTCTGCACCCGCCCACAGCCCGCGCATTCGGTGAAGTAGGGCATCGCTCAGAACCACCGATCCCGCTCGCGGGTGGCGACACGGACCGCCTCCCCACGCGCGCGCTCCACAGCGGGGTCCAGCAGCACGTAGCGCGTCGTGCGCTCGGCGTAGTCGTAGACATGGCCCCGCTTGCGCTCCTCGATCCGCGGGCTGCCCTCGCCGATCGCGCGCATCAGCGCCTCCTTATCGGCCTCCGGGTGCGCCCGCGCCACGTCGCGCGTCACCATCCAGTCGAGCCGATGCAGGTCCGTCAGCGCGGCATTGGGATAGTGCTCTAACAGTCGCTGCGCCCGGTGCGCGTACTCGCGGCCCAGGGGCGACACAGGGCCGGCCCCTGCCGGGGGCCGGGAGAAAGCCGCCCGCCGCGCGGCCTGGTCGCGCGGCGGCTCCGTGCCGCCGTCGCCATGGTCTCCCGGCGCGGCGCGGCGGCTCTGTGTGGCCTGTACCTGTGCCCGGTCGAGGAGCGCCGGGGCGGCGGGGGCGCGCTTACCATCGGCCGTGTGCAGGCGGACGTAGGGGTGCCGCCCATCGGGCTGCGCGTGCTCCTTCTTCTGGTTGGTGAAGCCAGCTACCCTCCCCATGTGGCGCCAATTGGCACTGCTCATGTCGCCGTCGTACCGCGCGGCCAGCTCGCGCGCCACGGCCGTCCCCTCCTCTTTAGAGAGAGGCGTGTCGGACACACGCACCCACGCCTGAAGATTACCGGGGCTCGTCTCGACGACGACGGCCGGCGTGTAGCCCTCGGCGCGCATCCGGTCCACGGTCGCCGCCGGCACGTCGTCGATCAGGTAAAGCCCGCTGCTCCCGCTGGGCCGGATGTAGATGTCGCGCCCCTGCGCGTTCATCCGCTTGAGCCACGGCACGGCCGTCTCGACCTGCGCCGGCGTCCACTCCCGGCGCAGCAGCATCTCGTCGCGCGGGCGGTCATACGCGCCCACGTCGTACCGCTCCGCACCCATGCCCGCGAGCTGGGCCCGCACTGCGGCGGTCGTGCGATCCTCCCGACGCGCCCACGTCGGCGCGGCCGGCGCCGGCGTTAGCCGCTCCGTCCTGTCTAGCTGCCGCTCCTGCGGCTCGGCCAGCACGGGGGCCGGCCCGCGTGGGTCGAGCGCGGCCAGCTCGGCGCGCAGGTGGGGCCGGGCGCCCAACTCCCGCCCCACGTCCACCCGCCTGACGCCCGCCAGGTGCTCCACCTGCGCCGCCAGCGTCGCGCCGACCGGCCGCCCCGCGCGATCCACGAACCCGTAGCGCCGTCCGTCCTCCGGGTGGACCCCCAGCGGCGCGCGCACCGGCTCGTCCATGGCCTGGTCGCGCGCGGGGCGCGGATAGACCGCGACCTCCTGCCCGCGCGTGGCCAGGCGCAGGAGCGCGTGCAGGTCCTCTACGGGCACGGGCGCGGCCGTGAACACCCACAGCCGTCCGCCCTGGGGCGCGCGCTCCACGGCCGCGTCGATGCCTTGCAGAGCCAGCCGTTGCCGCGCCTCCTGCAACGCGGCAATGCCGTCCTCGGGCACACGCCGCGCCTCTCCCGTGTCGTCGTAGGCCGTCCTATAGCCGTCATGCGCGACGAGCCCAACCGGGGCGCGGCCCTGGCCATCGCGCAGGGTCAGGCCGAGGGAGGCCGCGCCCCGGAGATGGCGCGCCACGTCCTCCGGGGCCGGCGGCGCGGCCTGGCCGAACCGCTCTCGATAGGCGTCCACCGTCGTCGTCGTCGTCCGCTCCCCCGGCGCCTGTGTCGGTCCGCTCGTGTCCGTCGTCGTCCGCTCCGCCGTGACCATCGTTCGCCTCCTTTAAGACCAGCCCCCGGCCACGTCGTCGCGCCAGTCGTCCATCTCCTCGTCGAGCCACTCCCGCTCATTGGCCCGGGGAGCCGCCGCCGGGACTGCCACCGGCGCCGTCGCCGTGCCCTCCCGTCGCTTGCGCTTGATCCCCTGGAGCTGCGCGCCCAGGGGCGGGGCGGAGCGCGCGGCCAGGCCGGCGCCCGTCGTCGCGGACGGCACCGGTGTCGTCGTCGTCGTCGTCGCGGCCGTCGTCGTCGCCGTCGTCGCGGCGCTGGTGAAGGCCACGGCCGGGGGCGTGAGCGGCGTCGCCCGCAGCGGCCCCGCCGGCGGCACGGTCGCGCCACTGGGCAGCCGTCGCAGCCCCAACCGCCGGATGCGCGTCGGGAACAGCCAGCACCGCTTGGCGTACCACCGCACCTGCGTCACCACCGCCGGCGGCCTGTTACCCGAGAGTAAAAGCAGTGTGTTCGTGGCCATCCGCGTGACCTCGCCCGGCGTCAGCAGCGGCCGGCTCGTCTCGCTGTAGCCCTGGTTGCCGTGATCGACGAGCACCGCCCCGCGCTTGCGGCTGGCCCCGGCGTTGGCCGCGAGCACCGTCGCCGTTCCGGTCTGCTCGCTGAACCACTTGGCGTCCTCGGCGGTGGTCTTGGCCAGCGCGATCTTGACGTTGCAGGCCTCCAGGATGATGGCCTTGCCGTCCACGCCATGGTCGTTATAGATGTCGAGTTGCGACAAGCTCTGCACCGCCAGGATGAAGCCCATGCCTGCCGATCGCACCGTCGTCATCCACGTCGGGAAGTTGTAAATCTTGCCCAGGTTGCCGAACTCGTCCAGGTAGCCCAGGATCGAGCGCGGCAGCACGCCGCCGGGCGAGCGGTCGGCGATCTCGATCACGGCATTGAACATCTGCGTGAAGAAGCACGCCGTCAGCGGCTTCAACTCCTGGCCCATGCGCCGGTCGA